>ENA-OPCW01000852-OPCW01000852.1-human-gut-metagenome-genome-assembly--contig:-NODE-852-length-16140-cov-6.810631_pt1 | contig 16140 bp, 10 predicted proteins | sample MGYA00241258_ERZ501496 | MGnify/ENA primary metagenome ERZ501496 (study PRJEB25962, sample SAMEA2042660) | human gut metagenome | biome: human gut; feature: human-associated habitat; material: faeces...
CTCTTGGCGTTGTGGATGAAGGCGATCTCGTTTTCGGGAATACCCAATTCCAGCAGCTTCGCGTGAATATCATCATAAACGCTGAAGGTACCGTCATCCTTTGGGGTGGACAGGTCGCAGAAGATCATCTGCGTGGAGCGTTGGCCAGCGGTGCGCTGCCAGATCTCAAACACATTTTCCGCGCACTTGGCGGCTTTGCTGTTGGGATCGCTGGGAAGCATGGGATTGACCAGCCGCTGATCCAGCGCCAGCTTGCGGCCATCGTTGGTAATCATCAGCATATTGTCCACGCTGCTGTCCACCTCGCGGTTGCGGACTTTTTCAGCACGCTCCGCCAGCGATGCCACGATCTCTTTCTGATACTCCGATGGCTTCAAGGCGATGTTGTGGTAATGCGCTTCCGGCACGGGGAGCTTGAGCATATCCGCCGTCTGGATGTCCGCCACATTTTTGAATACGCTCATCAGCTCCGGCAGGTTATAAAACTTGGCGAAGCGTGTCTTGGCCCGGTAACCGGTGCCCTCGGGAGACAGCTCGATGGCGGTGACGGTCTCGCCGTAGTTCGCCGCCCAGCTATCGAAGTGCTGTAAGCCCTGCTCCTCCAGTGCCGACATCTGCAAATACCGCTGGATGGTGTAAAGCTCCACCATGCTGTTGGAAATGGGGGTGCCGGTGGCAAAGACAATGCCGCGCCCTCCGGTGATCTCGTCCAAATAGCGGCACTTCATAAAGAGGTCTGAGCTTTTCTGCGCCTCGGTCTGGGCAATACCGCCCACATTCCGCATTTTCGTATACAAAAAGAGGTTCTTAAAATAGTGTGACTCGTCAATGAAGATGCGGTCAACGCCCAATTCCTCAAAGGTGACCACATCATCCTTGCGGCTCTGGTCGTTCAGCTTGTCGATCTTGGCTTGCAGGCCCTTCTTGGTTTTCTCCATCTGTTTGATGGTGAAGTTCTCGGCTTTTTCTCGCTTGGCTTCGGAAATGCCCATCATAATTTCGTCGATCTGCTGTTCAAGAATGGCCCGCTGGCGCTCTACGCTCATGGGGATCTTTTCAAACTGCGAATGCCCGATGATGACGGCGTCGTAGTCGCCGGTGGCGATGCGCCCACAGAATTTCTTGCGGTTTTTGGTTTCAAAATCCTTACGGGTAGCGACAAGAATGTTCGCTGCCGGATAGAGCTGCAAAAACTCAGTGGCCCACTGCTCTGTCAGGTGGTTGGGCACCACAAAAAGAGATTTTTGACACAGGCCCAGTCGCTTTGACTCCATCGCCGCCGCGACCATTTCAAATGTCTTACCGACGCCCACTACATGAGCCAGCAAAGTATTTCCACCGTACAAAATGTGCGCGATGGCGTTGACCTGGTGCTTGCGGAGCGTGATCTCCGGGTTCATGCCTGAAAAGCTGATGTGACTGCCATCATACTCACGGGGGCGGTTGCTGTTGAACAGGATATTGTAGGTTTTGCAGATAGCCTCGCGCCGGTCAGGGTCTTTCCAGATCCACTCAGCAAAAGCGTCTTTAATGAGTTCCTGCTTGCTCTGGGCGATGGCGGTTTCCTTCTTGTTGAGGACAGCGGTTTTCCTGCCATCGGCATCGTACACATAATCAAAAATGCGGACATCCTTCAGATTCAGGGTGTCCTCAATGATCTCATAGGCGTTGATGCGCTTGGTGCCGTAGGTGCTGATGGCCTTCACATTGCCGCGATCCTTGCTCTTGCCCTCGATGCGCCATTCGCCGGTGATGCCGGAATAGTGGACCTTCATGCCCCATTGCACGCTGCGTGGTGTTCCCAGCGTTTCAAAGATAAACTGGCGCACATAGTCCGTGTCCAGCCAGGTAGCGCCCAGTCGGACGGAAATCTCGCTGGCGGTGAGGTCTACCGGCTGCACCTGTGCCAGAGCATCGGCGTTGATCTGATACTGCGGGTCCTGCTCCGCCTTGCCTTGGGCAACTGCCAATTTTTGACGCACATTGCCGGAAAGGTATTCGTCCGCGGGCAGGTACTTTTCATTTACGCCCTCGGCGTAGTCAGGGTTGAGAAACACCACGCCGGTCAGCTCGGCAAACAGCGTTTCCTCGTCCTTGCCGGTGAGCCTGCCCATATAGTCCATATCCACATGGGCCTTTTCCCCAATGGACAGCGCCAGCGCCTCCACCGCCGTGTCTACCTTTTCAGCAGGTTTGTGGCTGCGGATGGTGCGCTTGGTAAACAGGTCTGCCTTGCGCTTCAGGTTCCGATCCTCGTCCAGAATTTCCAATGAACAGAGCAGGAAGTAGGAACTGTCCTGATCGAAGACGATGGCGTTGCCACGGGAATTGATGAGTCCATATTTCCGGGTGAAGGCGTCGTAGAGGGTATTCAGCTTGGCTTGCTGCGCCTTGATTTCTTCATCGGGATAGTCCTCGGTCTGGTATTCCAACAGCGTCCGCACACAGTCCCGCAGCTCGATCATGCCGCGAATTCTGCTCTCCGCCGTCTTGGATACCCCCACCGGGTTCATGCGGCTGTTTTCACGGTAGTAGATTTGCCCGTTCACCAGTGTATAGGAAAAATTGCGGACAGCGGGGTCGGCTTCAATGGAATGATCCTCACCCTCCAGTTCTTCCTCCCGGTCATAAGCGGCGATTTCGCCGTAAATATTTTGAACGGCCTCCGCCAGCAGTGCTTCCAACGGCTGCTCCGGGTACGGCTCACAGGTGGGCGTGGGGCCGAACGGCCCGGACACCATCTTCATCTCGCCCAGCACCATGTCGGGGTGGTCGATGAAGTAGCTGTTCATCTGGATGCCGTCCTCGTTGGTGGCAAGGTGTACCCATTCGGGTTCTATATCCACCATGCGCTCACGCTTTTGCAAAAACAGAATGTCTGAAACCACCTCGGTGCCCGCCGCGGCCTTGAACGCATTGTTGGGCAGGCGAATCGCCCCCAGCAACTCCGCTCGCTGCGCGATGTATTTTCGCGCGCTGGCGGTGCGCTTGTCCATGGTGTAGCTGGAGGTCACAACGGCGATGACGCCGCCCGGTCTGACCTGATCCAGCGCTTTGGCGATGAAATACTCGTGGATGGGAAAATTCAGCCGGTCATAGCGTTTGTCCGGCACATGGAACTGGCCGAAGGGGACATTGCCGATGGCAACATCAAAAAAGTTGTCCGGGAAGGCAGTTTTCTCATAGCCCTGCACCGCAATACTGCTTTTCTGATAAAGCTGGCGGGCGATGCGGCCAGAGAGATCGTCCAGCTCCACGCCGTAGAGCTTGCTGCCGCTCATATTTTCCGGCAGCATACCGAGAAAATTGCCGATACCGCAGGACGGCTCCAGAATGTTGCCCTGCGTGAAGCCCATCTGCCCCAGGGCGGCATAGATGCCGCGAATGACCACAGGCGGCGTGTAGAACGCCGTGAGCGTGGATTCGCGGGCAGCGGCGTATTCGGCGTCCGTCAGCAGGTCTTTCAACTCATTGTAGCGTGGGTTCTTTTCGTCAAAGAAATCGGCCAGACCGCCCCAGCCCACATACTGCGCCAGCACCGCCTGTTCTTCTGCGGTGGCGCTGCGGTTCTCCGCCTCCACGGTTTTCAGAGTACGGATCGCGTCCAGATTGCGCTGAAAACGCTCCAGCGGCGCGCCCTCTCCGATGTGGTCATCGGTGATGCGGTAGTTGCTGCCATCCGCGTCCAGCGGATAGGCAAGCGCGTTTTGCTTTTTCTTTTTCGGCGGGGTGAGTACCGCAGGCGGCTCGTCCGCCTGCGGTGCTGCGGTTTCCTGCACTATGTCCGGCTGCTCCATGTGAGCGCGGACATAGTCGATGGATTCCTTTCGGAAGATGGGAAATCCCGTCCCGCCTTCAAAGGTCACATCCCGCAGGGATACATTTTGCGTATGATCGTCTACGCTGTCCACTTCAAACTGCCGCCCATCTATGGTCAGGCATGTACCGATGGAGAGCGGTTCGGGGACTTCCGGTTCCATGGGCATTACGGGCTCCGGTGGCGTTGGCATGGTTTCCTCGGAGGGTGCCGCAACTTCCCGCACCAACGCCGCTGTCGGCTCATCGGGTACGGTCGGTGTCAGTTGCCCATCGTGCCGGTGGTTGAACAGGCTGAAAGTGCCGTCCACATATTCGGAAAGCTGCTCCTTTACGCGCCGAACGGAGCCATAATAGCGATCATCCTCCGGCAAGCCGTCCAGCCGGGAAGTCAGCGCCGCCAGCATATCCGCAGCTTTGGTCTTGTCCTGAAGCTGCTTTTCAATGATGGGAACGGCATCATAGAAGTCTGTGTTTTTCGGATAGGGACGCGGAACATCGTCCGGCGCATTGTAAAAACCGTTATAGACGATTCGAGCCAACTGCCCACGCTCATATTCCGGGATCTTTGCGATGGCGTCCTCGCCGGGGAAGCGTTTCTGCGCGATCAGGCGTTCATACTCCTTGACCACATTGGGAATCGTCAGATGGACGGTATCATATTTCTTGAATCCGTAGTCCCGCACATATTCCAATCCCTTATGGGTCTTGCTGTGATTGTAACCCGCACATCCGCCACCGCTGTACTCACCAAACTGGCTCTTAATGAATTTCTGGTGTTCCTCCGGCGTGTGGGGATAACAGAAATGGGAGTACACCGCCAGTCGTCTATCAACACTGTCTCTTAGGAAGAACTGGTCGATTTCATCCTGTGTGATGAACATTTTGCACTGCCGCAGGAAGCTCGGTTGGGCGGTGAAACTGCGTTCCGGGTAGGAGAGGCCATCCAGCACAACGCCGATCCGGTGGGTGTTGTAAGCGGATAATCTCCAATGCATAATGTCGTTACCTTGGGCATAAGCGTCAAGGAAAGCATGATATTCCTGTGCCAGAGTTTGCAGCCCACCCTCTGTTTTTGCGAACGCCACCATATCTTCGTCCAGCTCCGGGTAGCCCTTGTGCTGGTCGTGGATCGCCAATGTCTGTGGGAAAAGGCCCTGCGCGCGGCCTTCTTCATTCAGGTCACGGGCCGTCATTAACATGGCGTCCATCGCTTCGTGCAGTACCTTGTCCGGGGCCTGCGCCAGCTCGGACGCGGAGAGATAAGTCCCAGCTTCCAACAGATTCAGAATACGAGCCGATGCCTGCTCCCATGTGACCACGGTCTTGCTGTACCCGGTGCGGACGCTGTCCCCTTGGGCGAGGTGGATGCCGTCCTCCAGAAACCACACGGCGTATTTGCGGCCTTCGTATTCGATGCCGCGCCCGTTCGCCCTACCGAACTCCCGGCGCAGGAACTCTTCATTTTCCTGCTCTGGCCGCTCCCGCATATAGAACACTGCGATGCGCTCCGCGCTGTTGGGTTCGTTTCCACCCGTGCAGAGCGCCAGATCAATGACCCCCTGCGGCACCGTGCGGGCCGGGGCCAGAATGCCGGAGGGCGCATCTGCCGGAGCCTCGTACACCGGGGCGTCGCCGCCCATGTCGAATAGGGCAAGCTGCTCCGCGACGATTGGGGCATTTTGCAGGCCCAGCTTGATCTTGTACTCGCCGCGCTCGATCAGGCCCTCGGTCATTTCGGTGATGACCGACCATGAAAAAACGGACTCCGAGGTGCGGGAGAGGTAGCTGCCCTCCCACATCAAAAGTCCGTCTTTCTCGGCATGGTAGCCTGTCCGAACACCGTCGGTCAGGACTTCCACCCATATGTCGTTGTAGCTGTTTTTGAGAAATTCCGTCCGTTCCGCAAGGCTCTTGTGCGCCTGAAAGTATTCAAAGATCTCCTGCCGCTTGTGCTTGCGCCCGCCGTCATCCAGCAGATTTGCTTCAATGAGGGGCATATCCAGAAAGGCAGGTAGTTCTGCGGTATTTTGCTGTGCGGTGTCATGCTCCAGCGCAAAGGCTGCTGCCTGCTCCTGCGCCTTTTCGTCCGGGTAATCACCGTAGACGCGGAGGCACTGGCGTGTTTCGGCGTCATAGACGGCAGCGCCGTCATAGGCAAAACCGTCGCTCTCCATCGTACCGGCAACATAGCCCTGCGCCGCGGCCTCCGCTTCTTCCAGCGTTTGATAGTCCAGCTTATCGTCAAAGCCGTTTTCAATATGGTGATAGGCTGCAACCTGATAGGGTGCGGCCATCTGCGCGGCGTAGCGGTCAATGGCTTCTGCGGTCAGCCATTCCGGTTTTTCCGGGAGGGCATCATACAACTCCCGCATTTTCTTGATCTGCGCGTGGACATTGCCTGCCCACAGGTGCTTTTCACTCCGGCCCCCTGCGCCGAGGAAGTAATCGCAGTCAGCGCGCAGGCGGTCCAGCAGCACATAATCCCCGCTGTGATCGACAAAGGCAGGAAGCTCATCACTTCCTGCCTCTGTGGGTTCTTCGGTTGTCAGGCGTAGATCAGGTCGCTGAGCACCAGCTCCTCCGCGCTGTGCCGGAGATTGTTCATCAGGCCCGTCCAGCGCAGGGGATCGGTCGCTTTCAGTTCCTCCGTCACGCCCTCGGCCTGTGCCATCTGCGCCACGGTCTGCTCCACCATCTTCCGCGCGGTCTGCTCGATCTCTGCCAGATGCTCCGTCAGCTTGCCGCTGGTCTTGAGGTTGGTGTAAAGCACTCTGCGGTGCTTCTTCAGGTACTCCCTCCGCAGCTCCGCGTACTTGCCCAGATGCACCTCCGGCGTCTGCGGCATCAGTAGGTTCGGCACCTGAAAGCCATCCTGCATCCTGTAAGTGATCTCCATGCTGTTCGCTCCTTTCATGGGGTGTTTCGTGTTGTTCTGTGTGGTCATCATATCTGCTTTTTTCACGGTTTGCAAAAAACTGATCCCGCTGCGCCTGCATGACCGTTCGGCTGATCTCCCGCAATCCCATCTCCGCGATGTCGCTGGTGGCGATGCCCAGGGCATTGATTGTGGTTGGCGTGTTGAATTCATAAACGTGGGCAAACTCATCGGGAGAAAAATAATCGTCTGCCCGCAGGCCCAGCCGGGTCATCAGCATATAGGCCACGCTGACCTCCAGCGCGTCCCGGTAGAACACCTCTAAATTGAGGTCGTCCAGTTCCTCCAGCAGGCTGTCCTCGCGGCAATCGCGGAGATCTTGCAGGTAGTCTGTGATGTTATCTGCCACGGCATTGTGGCAGGCAGAGCGCACGGCGTCCGCAAGATTTTCTTTTTCGGCCAGGTTGCCGAAGGTGGCTTCTAAGGTTTCGATGACCTCCGGCTCAAAGGCCGGATGCATCGTCCAGATGGGCAGCGGACGGGCAAAGCGGGAGGCGTGGGTGTCGGAAACATCAAAATAGAGCTTCAAGCAGTTTTGCCCGTCATCGCCAAATACGGCGATGCTCTTGGCCCCGCGGTTCACCCAGCGGCCAAACTGACGATTCCAGCGCTCCATCTCAAGGACCGCCGTGGCGTCCGGGCGCTGGGCGTAGATCAGAATTTGATCATCGAAGGGGCATTTGTAGTTATAGCAGGCCGCGCGGAGAAAGCCCGTCCAGCTTTGATAGCTGCCGGTGACGCTCTGCACAGTCTGGTCATACAGCTCCGTAATAAGCTGAAATTTAGTAGGCAAGTTGGCACCTCCTTATCGCTCCGGCTCCGCCCGCTTTTTTGCTGCAAGCCGGTCATTCTTCTGCTGCTCTTTTTGGGCCTTTTCAAACGGTTTCCGCTGGTAACAGTAAATATAAAACTGGTAGTCACCTTTAACCGGCGTACAGCGGAGCATATACACATACTGTTTGGTTTTTACCATGAAGCCGCAAGAGGGAAGCAACGCACCCTTGATGGCGCAGATCTGCTCATACCGGTTACAGTAGCGTTTCATGCTGTCAAAGTCCCGCAGCGGGGAGTCCGGCTGCTCCCGCAGCCAGTTTACGGTACGGTCAATGTCGGCCTTAAACTCCGGCGTGTTCAGCGCATCCTGCTGGTGGGGCCACCATGTTGTATAAAACTGCTTGCCGCTGCCAAAATCACCCCGCAGGTGTCCCACGCAACCTACGGTCTTGTCCTGTTCCTCGCTGCGAGAGAAATAGAGAGCGTGCAGTGCAGGCTCATTGACGCTGTAAAAGTCAATGACATCCTTATCGCTGGCGGGATATTTCTCCTGAAATTCCGCAAGGGTACGGCATCCGCTGTCCTGAAAGGAAAGGCTGTCGCTCTCCAGCGGAATCCACCCATCAATGGGAAGCTGGAACGGCTCGCGGGTGAGGACAGTGCCATAGAAGTTGACCATGAGGTTTCGGGCCAACTCCCTCGGTTCTCCCCAATCCTCATCCCCGTGGCGCAGCTCGTAGCGACATACACCCTCCGGCATGGTGGCTCGGTCAATGCGGCATTCTGTAAACAATGCCGGTCGGTCAAAAATCGTGACCTCCTGATAGGTCACCTTCTGTGCGTCATAGCTCATCTGGCTTCACCTCGTTCTTTGTGTTTCTTTTGTGTCCTCTGCTGCATCAAAAACTCCGGCACTTCCTTGAAACCAATGCTATCCGTGTAGTAGGCGGTTTTCTTTCCACCTTGCTTCAGTACCACGATGTCGCTTACGGACATGGAATGCATCCGACGGGCAAAGGGGCGATGGTCGCTGTTGTGCTTTGCCCAAAGATGTTCCAGCGAATTCTCCTTTGCGAACATACCGGCATAAGAACGCTGATAATCAGCGTTCTGGAGTTTTCCCTTTGCCTCTGCATAAGGCCGGAAATAGTAGTCCACATCAGCGGTTGCGGGGATTTGGTAGATTTCATAGGTGCCGATCTCGGCGCTGATTTTCGGCGTTCTGGGAACATAGGTATTGCCGCTGCGTTCCTGCATTTCTGCAAACACGCAGATATGATAGGCAGAATTACCGATGCAGACATGGCAATCGTCAATGTACTTGCAAGGGAAAACCATCTTTTCACCGTCAAAGCGGGTAATGACGATGCTTTCCCCGTCCTTGATGGTAAAGAGCGTGTGGTATTCGCTGTCGATGAAGCGGATCATGCGCTTGTCATGGTCAGGGTTTGGAAAGGCGATAACGCCCATGATGTTTACCGGCTCACGGTCACTCATCGTGATTCACCTCTTTCTTTTTTCGGCGTGGTGCGCTTTTGTTCCTGCTGCACCATGCGATTTTGTTGCTTTTTATATTCATCAGTTGCCCGTTCACAGAAATCCTCGATGCAGGAAGAACGGTCAGAGCGGTAATGCCCCCAAAAGAAATTGGGTGGGCCGTCCCCGTCGTTTTTGCAGTTGCGCTGCCATGTGACAAAGGGGGCAGGGGCTTTTTCACATTCGCCCATGACAAACTCGGCACTGCCGACGCGGATGCGGGCGGTGATGTGGTATTCCTGATTGACTGCTTCGCCCACTACATAGCTGCCGTGTTCTAACTGGATGGTGCAGCTCCCGTTTTGTGCAAAGGTCGCTGTCACCGGCATGGCCGGTACTCCACATAGCATATCCGGCAGCATGATGAACTGCGACCTTTGGCTCATCAGCTCTTGCGGCAGTTTGTCCATAGGCAGGTAAAAGTGCTGCTTGCCCATGATCTCATAGCGCAACAGGAAACTGCTGACGGGATAGTACACGCTCATGATTGGGTCTTTGATATGGCCTTGGACGATGTTGGAATTCACATATCTTGCATTATCCAAATACCATTGCGGGTTCGCGCCTGGTGTATTCCAGCCGAACATGGAGCCTGCCAGCATTGCCGCTTCCTGAATATCCGTAATGCCGCGCCGCGCATTGTGGCTGCTGGCGATCTCACGGTTTTCTTCGCGTTTCCCGGTGTCCCACTCGGAGGGATAATAGCCGCGCTCACCGCACCGGATGATAATAAGCTGCCCGCTGGACGGCAGAATGGAAAAACAGGTTTCCGGTAGCTCGTTCCTGCGCATCGGTTCGTTCCTCATCGCGCCTGCTCCTGCTGCCGCTTGCGGTGCCAGCCCTCCAGCAGCTTGATGATGACATCCTCCATCTGCTTTGGGGTGTAGCTGGCGGGAAAGTATTTTTGCAGGCGGTCGTTGCGGATCGTGACCTTGCGCTCCAACGGCTTTTCTTCCCGCATGATGAGGTCGATGATGTTATTCTCCAATTTTCCCTCGCCGCTGAGCTGCTTGAGCCGTTGGGCCTGTCCAAGCGACGGGGATACCTCGTCGCGCTCCATGACCAGCAGGAGGTAGGTCTGTTCTTTTTCGGACAGGTGGGAGAGAAAATCTGCCGTGGGGACGAATTTGACGGTGCCGCTGTCCACGGCTTCCAACAGCGGCGGAATGAGTTTATTCAAGCGGATGTACCGCTGCACTTGTGTTTTGCTGTCTGAAACCTGCTCAGCTAAGACTTGGTTTGTACGCACTCCCGTTAACATCGGACCAACTTGGTCCGATGTTAAATCTGTTCGCTGTCCCTGCCGTTTCATGGCGTCCAGCTTCAGCTTGTAGGCTTTGGCTTTCTCGCTGGGCAGCAAGTCCTCGCGGTTGATGTTGTAGTCCACCACAAGGATGTCCGCTTCCTCGTCGCTGTAATTGCGGACGATGACGGGGCGGGTGTCCAGCCCCACGGCCTTCGCGCAGTAATCTCGCCGGTGGCCGGAAATGATCTCGTATCCGCCAGTGTCGCGGGGACGGACGATCAGCGGCTCAGCGATGCCGATGTGCTCAATGCTGTCCATGAGGCGCACGAGATCAGGCGTGGGGCGGTCAATGGTGTATGGCTGGCGGGAGTATGGGAAAACCTCTGCTGCGGGAACGATCTGAATCCGCTCCTGCCGGTCAGCTTCTCGCTCCGCGTCCGTTTTGAACAGGTCATCGTACCGGGTCAGTTCGATGCCGCTTAATTTGCTTACCAAGGCTCAACACCTCCCTCGTCAGATTTTCATACGCCACTGCCGCCTTGCCGCTGCGGTCATGGTCGTAAATGCTTTTGTTTTCCACGCTGATCTCTGCCGCCTTGATGGAACGGGGGATCTCACTTGCGAACACATGACCGCCATAGGTCTTGCGGACAAGCGCGTTGATCTCCCGCGCCAGTGTGGTACGGCTGTCCACCATGGTCAGCACAATGCCGTCCACCTCCAGCTTCGGGTTGAGCTGCCGTTTCACGCGGGTGATGGTTCGCAAAAGCTGTTCCAGCCCCTTTGCGGGGAGATATTGCGCCTGCACGGGGATGATCACGCTGTCCGCCGCGGTCAGGGCGTTGATGGTCAGCATACCGAGGGACGGCATACAGTCGATGAGCGCGTAATCGTAGCGGTCTGCCACGGTGGACAGATATTGCCGCAGCACCGTTTCACGGCTCATGGTGTTGACCAGCGTGACCTCCAGTGCCGACAGCTCGATATTGGCGGGGACAAGGTGGACGCCGGATGAGTGGTGCAGGATACCCTCGCCGGGGGCGATGGACTGCTCCGCGATGATCTTCTCCATCAGCGTGGAGAGTGTGGGGGACAACTCGTCAGGCTGCGGCCAGCCCAACATCTGCGTGAGATTGCCTTGTGCATCGGCGTCGATCAGCAGGACTTTTTTACCTTGCCGAGAAAGACCAATGCCGAGGCTGGCGGCTGTGGTGGTCTTACCCACGCCGCCCTTCTGATTTGCCAGTGCGATTGTTTTCAATGGGACACCTCCTCCAACAAAAAAGGAGCCTTGCGGCCCCTGTTCTAACAAAGCTGTTGCTTCTTACGGTTATTCTTTTTTCGGGTGGTATTCTTTCTATTCTCAGTCTTGCTATATCTCAGTCTTATTAGATTTCGATTATCGAATGTCCAGAAGTTCGGAAATCGAATGTCTTGAAATTCGATTATCGAATCTCTGGAAATTGCAGAATAATCCTGCGGCGAAAATGGCGTATTGAAGTTGAAATAAACCACATTACGCACCAGAAAAGTTTTTCACATAAATCAGCGTAGGCCGCCCCAGCCCTTGCCGTTTACGCTCAATTAGACCGATGCCCTTGGCGCTGTCCAATTCAGAGAAAAGCCGTGCCGCTTTCTCAGAACGGCAGCGCAAAGTGGACATGACCTCCTCCGCTGTAAAGATAATAAAGACGCGATTCTGCTCGTCGATCCAGCCGTTCCGATAGGACAGCTCCATACGATCCAGCAGCAGTCCGTACAGCAGTTTGGCATCGGTCGAGATTTCTGCAAAGCGGTCATCGGTCAGCAACAATTTGGGGATACGGAAGAAAGCGTATTGTTCACCGGAATGACCGTAGTAATAGGGTAGATTTAACGGCATAGGCGTCACCTCCTGCATCTGTATATAAAAACAAGAGGAAGTCAGCTTACGCTTTCTTCCTCTTGAACAATGTCAAATTATTGGGTAAGATAGTTCCAAAGAGTCCCCGGTGTTTGGGGTGACAGCTGAAAATCTGTCTAATATTTGTCTAATAGCAGGTTCGATTTGAGTGCAAAACGAGCCAATATTAGGCGATATTTTCAGATACTCCGCAACAGGCAGTTCGATAAAAAAGCCAGTATTCATGCGGGTTTGCGGACATTTTGAAGCACGGCGTACTATAAGGCACGATCCGAACGATGTAGCTCCTAAGCGACAGGCCACTGGTTCGAACCCAGCCGGGGGTGCCAAAAATTCCCGCTGTAAGCCGTTTTTCGATGGTTTACAGCGGTTTTTTGTTATCGTTTCATTGTGGCGTTTTTGCCGCTTCGCCGGAACGATTTTATACATTTTCCGCTGTATGCCTGCTAATTGGCTTCGAACTATTTTTCCGGCCTTGCTAATAAAAAACGCCGATTTGCTAATACGATTTTCCCGCCCTATTTTTCGGATGGGGCCGACACCAGCAATGCAGCCAGTGTGTTGGCCAGTTCTGGCGACTTGCGAAGCTGTTCCACCAGGGCCTCCAAATCCAATGTGGCGGGAGCCGATTCCTTTGGTTCTTCCGGGGGGCGAACCGAACGCAGATCAGGATTGGCATAGAAGGCGCTCTCAAACTTCTGGGCGTTGATCTTCCGATCCTCGTCCAGAATGTGTGCATAGACCTTCGTCACCATATCAGCCTGCGAATGTCCAGTATCCCCCTGCGTCGCTTTAATATCACCATGGTTTAATTTCAGCTTATAAGTCGTACTGGAATGCCGCAGCGAATGGAACTCCACCTCGGGAAGTTCTGCGTGCTTTTTCAGCTTATGAAACGCATTATTGATAACAGATTCTTCACACGGTCTGCCATCCTCCAGCGCCACCACAAGTCCATAATCGCGGTACTCATCGCCAAGAAATTTCTTTTGTTTATCCTGCGATTTTTTCCACTCACGCAGAATATAGGCGACCGTTTTGGGCATCCACACTCTACGAACACTGCTTTCAGTCTTAGGTGTTTTTAGCACAAGAACCGTTCTGGCATCTGCCAAGTTCATCACTCGTGGGAACTTTAGGATGACCTCTCCCTCTCCGACAGCTTCTAAGGCTTTCTCGCTTACACGCTCCAGTTGTTTATCAATGATCAAGTGTGCATCATCACCTGCAATGTCTGCATCAGAAATATGGACATTATCCCAAGTCAGTCCTCCGATCTCGCCAATTCGCAGTGAACAGGCAAACGAAAGATTTATCGCCACATAGAGTCGTGCATCAGTACACTCATCCAGCGCTTTTCGGATCGTGGCCGCATCCCATATTTCTCGAGTTCTGCGCTTCACCTTTGGAAGCGTTGTATTCTCAAACGGATTTTTAGATACAATATCCCATCGAATCGCTTGTCCAAATGCACATTTCAACAGTTTGTCGATACGTTCGATATTTCCCGGTGTCATATATTCCGTTTGACAGTAGCGATTTATCGGGGTCGCACACTTTGTCTTCTGTAACGTGGTAATAAAGCGGTCGGCAACCATAGAAGTTACATCCTGCATCAGAATATCGCTAATGTTTGGGTTAATGTAATTTTGAATCAGTCCAAGATTCGCATCATAAGTATTCGGTCCCCATTTCTTCGTGCCGTATAGGCTTACAAAGTCTTCAAGAAATGCCGCAACCGTCACTTTATTGGGAGCGATAAATGTCCTGCGCCCCTGCTTATATTCGATTTCCGCCTTACGCTGTTTCGCTTCTTTTTCTGTAAGATACGTTTCCCATTTCTGTCTTTTCTGTCCGTTCTCATCAATGTAATAATAGACAACGCTGTATTTTCCCCTGCGCTTTTTGATTGATGCCATTATAAGCCTCCTATAAATCTTGTTTATCCAGCCAATCATCAAAAGACGCTTTGGAAACTCTAATCGACGAGCCAATCCGTACCATCTTGAACACTCCCGAGTGAACAAGACTATACGCAGCGGTTCTCCCTATTCCCAAAATTTTCGCAATTTCCTCAACGGTATATGTCCGCTTTCCAGCGAGGGCGTTACAAGGGCCGCTATGGTCAATACTCATAATGACCTCCTCTCTATGACCACAGCACCATGATGCTTCGGACAGTATTGTAGCATAGCACTGTAATCGACGCAAAAAATGAGTTTTACGCAAATTGAAAACCGGACGGCTGTTGGCAGTACCTAAAGGTATTCCCCTTGGTCACAGCCCACGGGTATCTCACCCCGGCCCATGCTGATGGGTGCGCCGCGCAATGCTTTGAGGGCGTTCAACGCGGGAGTATCATTATCTGAACGAAGGTCGTTGCCGACTACGGTGCCATGCGCAGATGCAAACTGGCTGAATCGCTCGCCCAAGTCCTCCTCTCTACGCGGATCACGGCGCGCCATTTGCTGGGCTTTGCTCCGTTCAGTTTTGTTATCCGGTTCTATGCTGTTTTCAAGGTACAACATACTCGCAGCGCGAGCAGTACTGGGCTGTGAATCAGCCAGGAAAGGCCCCTATCCCCAAGTGATAAGAGCCTTTCCTAGACGATACACAAGGCAGAGTAAATAAAGCTCAAAGCGCTACGCTATTTTCTCCACCTTAAAATCGAGTATCTTCGTAATTAGCTTTGTTCGCATTCTACATATCTTTTCTTCATCTAAATAGAAATACGAATTGCCATCTTCATCATATGGAAGTACTGCATTGAAATGGTATAAACAATGGAAAAATGGCGAAGATGATTCCTGATTAGATTTTCATCTTTTTGAACTCAAGCTCCAATGCAGAAGATAGCGCTATAATTAACTAACAGAATTTACATAGGATTTCTTATCACGCCCCCCATTTTTGCAAATAAACGGAGGCCTCGCGCTGCCATCTTGCAGTACGGGGTCTCTATTTATTTTGCATTATAGCGCTACACCGTGAAAAAGTGTTGCACCTTTACTGTTTCGTTGTCTTATATTAGCAAAAGGCATAAATCAAATTAGCCAAAAGGGGAGGATATTTTAACAAAGCTCGACGCACAAATGATCTATGCCTCATCATAACTCAATGACTATTACACAGAAAGGAGACAAAAATGAAACCTATGAACCGACTTCAATCCCGTCAGGAGAACCAGAACAGGAGAAGGCTTAAGGCAGCAGGTTTCCCTTATCTCAAGACTATGGAAGAATTTGACTGCAGTCAGTTGAATGATGCTGTTTCTCCTGTGTTTCTGAATGAACTGGCCAGCTGCCAGTTCATCTCTGGCAGACAGAATGTGGTTATGATTGGAAATCCAGGGCGAGGCAAAACACATCTTTCCATAGCCCTTGGACTAAAAGCCTGTACTCAGGGCTACAACGTGCTGTTTAAGAATGCAGCGACCTTGTCCACGGAATTATGCGGGACAAAAGATAACTACCGTCTTGGTAAGCTGGAGCGCACCTTAGCAAAGGCCGATCTGCTGATCCTGGATGAGTTGAGCTATCTCAGTTTCAACCGACACCAGTCTGAACTGCTGTTTAAGGTTATTTCAGACCGTAGCGAAAAGAGCAGTACCATTGTTACAACGAACCTTCCTTTCTCCAAATGGACAGACCTCTTTGAGAATACAACCATGGTTGCTGCCCTCATTGACAGACTGACCTTCCGTTCTCATATTCTGGACATGAACGGAGATTCCTACAGGTTGAGATCTACCTTGCAAGACAGACTATGACTGGGTGGCTCAAATTTTCGTGAGCGTTGCGGCTCACTTTTTCGTTAGCGCCAGTGGCTCAAAACTCATGAGCGCATGGCTCACTTTTTCATTGACATTTACAGCTTCTGCCTGATTCGCGGCTCGTCTCTCCAAATCTGAAATTGAAGCTCAAGCCC
>ENA-OPCW01000860-OPCW01000860.1-human-gut-metagenome-genome-assembly--contig:-NODE-860-length-16004-cov-5.477836_pt1 | contig 16004 bp, 18 predicted proteins | sample MGYA00241258_ERZ501496 | MGnify/ENA primary metagenome ERZ501496 (study PRJEB25962, sample SAMEA2042660) | human gut metagenome | biome: human gut; feature: human-associated habitat; material: faeces...
AAGTTCCTGTCGAGCCGCCGAATAGAAATTTTCTATATTTGAATAGGTGGTTTCTGAATCTGTTACAGTGACAGAAATGTATTCTTTTGCCAATTCCTTTAAAATGCTTTGAGTTTGAGGTGGTTCAGCGGCAAATGCAGTTAAGGACATTCCCATAAGCATGACAGAGGAAAGGGCAACACTGACAAGTTTCTTAAAATGGTGTTTAATCATAAGCAATACCTCACTTTCTGTTAAATTTCAAACAATTATAAATTTACAGATTTATTTTAACACATTGTACATAGAATGTCACTAAAAAATGAAAAAATATGTAAATTATTTACAAATAAAGCAAAAAAAGAAGTAATTATATATTGACAATACATTATATAAGTTATATACTGTATATACAGTAAATAAAATATTTCATTTACACTTACTCACCGTGAGGACAGAGAGGAGTGAGAAAAGGACGGAAAACTACACGGTTATAATAATCTTTCTGATGATGTTGTTTTTACCTGTTTGGTGGAAGTGGCTACACAGAAAGAGACGAAAGGAGCTTTTGGAGATTATGAGTGAACAGAACAGACAGGAAGAAGCCGCAAGGAATGACCGTCAGCGTTTAGAGCAACAAGCCGTAGAGAGCCGCCAGTTATCCGAGCGAGCCTTAGCAGAAGAACGCCAGCGGCAGGAAACACAGCGTATGCAGGAAGAACAGCGCAGACAAGACACCCAGCGGCAGGAAGAACAGCGTAGACAGGACGAGCAACGCAGACAAGAGGAACGGCGCAGACAGGAACAGAGGGCGCAGGAAGAACGCCGCAAGCAGGAGAGTCAGCAGAAAGAGGACAGCCAGTGGCAGGAGCAGGAGCCAGCGAGGGAAGAACGTCTGAAAGAGGAAACACGGCGCAAGGAAGAAAATACCCAGCGTAAGGAAGATAAGACCCCGCAGAGCCAAGAATTAAGAGATTTGGCTAATGCGGAAGATAAATATATAAGGCTTGCAAAATCGGGCTATTATGATGAAAAGAGAGCCGAAGCCAAAGAGAAGCCAGGGCAAGAAAAAGCCCAGGGCAAGGAACAGCCAAAAGAAGCCCCAGCGCAGGGCGGCTTTGCCGCAAGGCGGGAAGCCTTAAAGCCAAAGGTGCAGGAAGCATTAAAGAAGCAGGAACAGAGCAAAACGCACGATATAGGGCGTGGAAGATAGGAGCGTGAGAACATGGGAGCATTTGTAGGACTTGCAGGAAAAGCATTAAAAGCAGTATTGAAAATAGCCCTTTTTTGTGGGCTTGCATGGTTTTTAATTCCATTCGGGGTGTGGCTTGCAACCGAGTTAATCACGGGAAAATATTTAGAACAAGTCCCCGTGATGAATACGGTTTGCAATATACTATGGTATATGTGTTATGGGTTTGCGCCTTTAACACTTATTCAGAACATTATTAGAGTGATTAAAAAAGACCAATCGTTTAGCTGGATAAGACTTATTATGAACCGTAAGGAGCAGAAAGGCTTTGAAGCAAAGCTGGGCGGTGATGCCGTTGCACTTAAAACAGCAAAAGACCTTTCGGGTGTTGTGTTCGGTAAGCAGGGCGGCAAGTATGCCACCATGCCCGAAACCACAGACGGACACGTTTTGATTGTAGGTGGAGCAGGAAGCGGAAAAACGGCGGCGGTTGCAATCCCTACGCTGATGAGCTGGAAAGAGCGTGTCTTTGCAATCGACATTAAGGGCGAATTATACGCAAAGACCAAGAAAGCAAGGGGAGAAGCGCAGATTAAGGTATTCAATCCGACAGACACCACAGCATACGGATATGACCCGTTCTATATGCTGAAAAATGCTGATGATATATCGAGTGCCGCCCGCCAGCTTGCAATGTCAATCGTTCCGTTGCCAGCAGATGTAAAAGACCCGTTTTGGATAAAGGGCGCACAGAATATGCTTACGGGCTTTTTAATCTATTTTCAAGGGCTGGGAGAGAGTTTTTCAAGCACCATGAAATACATTAAGAGCATACCGACAAAGGAATTGATAGAGCAGATTGTAGCAGACACCAACGAAAAGGCAAAAATGGAAATAATGCAGTTTAGCGGCATGGACGATAAGACACTTTCGGGCGTGTATGCGGAGTTATCGAACCATATCACGGTATTTGCGACAAGTGATGATTTACAGAGGGCATTATCGGGAGAGGGGGCTTGTATCACACCGGCAGACCTTGAAAGCGGCTATGACATTTACTGCTGTATTCCCGAACATAAGCTGGACGAGTGGAAAGACCTTTTAGGAATGATGTGCAATCAGTTCTTGAAGTCATTTGAGCGCAGAGCAGAGGGCAACACAACACCTATACTGTTCCTTATAGATGAGTTCCCACGTTTGGGAAAAATCGAAGCTATCAGTAATGGGCTTGCGACCTTGCGTAGCAAGAAAATACATATTTCCCTTATCGTTCAGAGCAAGAGCCAGCTTAATGCAATTTACGGAAAGGACGTTGCGGAAGTCATAGCGGATAACTGTTCATACAAGGCTATTCTGAAAGCCAGCGAACCGACCACGCAGGAATGGTGTTCAAAGCTGGTTGGAACATACGATAAGAAGAAAGTTTCCAGCAATTACAACGCCGATATAATGGGCGTAGGAAAGGGGCAGGGTACAAGTTCCAGCACCGAGGAAAAGCGTATCATCAAGCCCGAAGAATTTGCTTATTTGCAGGACGTTGTATGTGTGTTCCCAAATGGATATAAGAGGTTGCAGAAAGCCAACTATTACGAGGACAGCACTTTTACAAGCAAGATGTAATCACCGTGATTAAGAAAGGAAAAAGACTATGAAAAAAAGAATGAAAGAAATTGTAAAAAAGCACTTAATGACATTAGGAGTTGTTGTTGGAGTATGTGGCGCACTTATGATTATTATTCCGACTTGCGGCGGCGAGGAAAAAGCGGCAGAACCGACAGGGTATAGTGAGGAATACTTGGACGCATACAGCCTTCACTTATACGCTTATGCAGACGCAGGAATTGAAAAAGATACCGCAGAGGAATGGGCGAAAAAGACTTGTGATTTGCTCATTGGAAAATAAGACGGAGATAACAGAAAAAAGTAAAAGAAGCCTTGCAGAAATGCGGGGCTTCTTTTTTTAATCATTGGCGTATGTATAAAGAAAATAATAGACCTTTTTTAGAATAAAAAGCAGGGCGAAATATGCCAGCATATAAAGCGTATATTTTGTATGAAAAATAGCGAGCCAGCCGCCAGCAGAAACCGCTTTGTAAATCTGCCAAATAAAAAGAATATTTACCACGATTGCCATTGTAAAAAGCGTGACAATGATATGCAATACTTTTTCAGAAATGCCAGCAAGCGAAACGAGAAAAGCGGGTTTTTCGGAACTTCTACGCATTTCCTTTTCAATCCGCTTTTCCGCTTTCCTTTTTTCCGCTATTTCTGATTTTGTAACGATATGTTTTCCTTTCAGAGAACGGTCAATTTTGTAGGTTTCTTTTTCTGCTTCCGCAAGTGCCTTTTGTGTTAATTCATGCGCCCGTTTCTTTGCCTGTTCACTACTCATTTGCGCCACCATTTTTCGTGGCAGAAATAAGTGTTTTTACCTGTTCAATGTGAACTAACTGCTTTAACAGATTTTCAAATTCTGCTGGTTCGATTTTTTCGCAATTCAGATATTTTTCCGCAAGTGCGCCATTCTCAATAAGTCGGCGTGTCCTTTGCGCTCTTTCAATCTTATTTTGCTTTGTTTGAATTGCTTTCTTTTGAGCCTTTAACTGCTCCATTTTCTTTTCAAGAATTTCTAACTGCTGTTCGGGTGTTTTTCTTTCTGCCATAGTCAAAACCGCCTTTCTTATTTTTCCTTTTACTGCTTCTACATTTTAGCACAGATAAAGACATAAGGCAACAACGAAAAGTAGGATAAAGCCCCGCATTTAATCGGGGCTTGTGCGCTCCTTATTTCAGAAAATGAAAAAGTGCTTTTAGCACTTTTCAATTTCTTACATGCGGAACGCGTGATATTGCCGCCAATGAAAACCGCTTGCTATTGATAGGAAGTTGCAAAAATGAGGAATTGCGGATATAATATAGGCAAGTTGAACGGCGGCAACATCACGAAGTGCGCACTTATAGACAACCATAGGTTGTCCGTGCGCTCTCCGAGGGGTCTTGCAGACGGCTACCGCAGAAACAGAAAAATGCTAAACGCATTTTCAGTTTCATGCGGCAATCACTACAACAAGATTTGCATTCCGCAAATTTGTTTTCCGTGATTGTCTGATTTAATCACCGTGATTAAATCAGAATGAGAAGCGTAGGACAGAACACAGAAAGGAAGTGATAACGGCATGGCTATATATCATTGTCATTGTAAAATTATAAGCAGAGGACAGGGGCGGTCTGCCGTTGGTGCGGCGGCATATCGAAGCGGGGAAAAATTGTATAATGAGTATGACGGAATAGAACACGATTATACGAAAAAAGGCGGAGTTGCATATAGTGAAATTATGCTTTGTGAAAATGCACCGAAAGAATATCAAGACAGACAAACATTATGGAACGCAGTAGAGAAAATAGAAAAAGGAAGTAAAGCACAGTTAGCGAGAGAGTATGAAGTAGCTTTGCCCGTGGAATTATCAAGGGAAGAACAGATACAACTTGTCCGTGATTTTGTAAAAGAAAATTTTGTAGATAAGGGAATGTGTGTTGATTTTTCCATTCACGATAAAGAGAACGGAAACCCACACGCTCATATCATGCTTACCACACGCCCGATAAATGAAAATGGAGAATGGGGAATGAAAGAAAAGAAAGATTATATGCGTGACGAAAATGGGGAGCGTGTGCCGCTTATTGATAAGAAAACAGGACTTCAAAAAGTTGACAGCAGAAACAGAAAGCAATGGAAAAGGGAATATGTGCAATTTAACGATTGGAACACAAAAGATTTTTTATATCGTTCCCGTGAAAGCTGGGCTGAAAAAGTAAACCAAGAACTTGAAAGAAAAAATGTTCCGCAGAGAGTAGACCATAGAAGCTATAATGAACAGGGCATAGAACAGATACCAACGCAACATATCGGAGTATCGGTTAATGCTATGGAGAAAAGAGGAATTGAGAGCCAGCGGGGAAATGAAAACCGAGAAATCAAAAAAGCAAACGGACAAATACAGACCATAGAAATTCTTGAAAAGCAGACACAGAAAGAGATTGCATTTATCCGTGAGGATATAAGCTGGAACAGACACCATGAGGAAATTGCAAAGATTGAAGAAATGTTACCAAAAGCGGCGGGAAATGAAAAAGTGTTGCTTTCCGTTCAAGCTGGACTTTTGAAGCTGTATGATAAAGCGAAGCTGATAGAGCCGACCAAGACCAGCGAGGGAAGAACCATAGAAATTGACGGGCGAAAAGTGCCATATTTTGAGTATCATAAAAATAAATTGGTGGGGGATATTTCCTTTGCACAGGACAAGGTAAAAGGCTACCTTGATATGCTGGCACAACAGCGGCAGGAAGCACCACAGGAACAGGGTGGCTTTGCCGCAAGGCGGGAAGTGTTCAAACAGCAGGAAGCACCACAGGAGAAACCGAAGATTGACACCGCCTATGTAGAGAGAATGGCACAACAGCTTGCAACGGTACGAAATGAATTTGTAAGAGAAACCGTCAATAGCCATGAACGTACCCGCTACCAGCCGAACCCGATATATGCAAGACAGGCAAACGAGATAGAGAGCGTTGCAAAGACCGTGGCAGAGCAGAGCCGAACCATAGAAGCATTTAAGGCAGAGCGTGACAAGCTGGGAATGTTTAAGGGAAAGGAGAAAAAAGAGATACAAGGCAAGATTGATAATTTTGAAAGGTTACGCAGGAGCAATCTTGACAAGCTGAAAGCATTGGGAGTTTCCAACCTGTCAAAAGCTGATGAAGCGGCAAAGGAAAAAAGAACGCTTGCGGCGCAGGAGCAGGAAAAGGCACAGGCGGCGAGACGGAACGAGGGCGCAGGAAGCCGAGCAGAGGAAGCAAAGCAAGTATTCCTTGAAGCGGCGAAGCGCATACCAGCAGACCAGCGGCAAGCCGTTCTTGAGCGCATGGAGCAGTATAACAGCCATGAAGCGGGGGGAATGGAAGTATTCAAAGCTGAAATAGAAGCCCGCAGGGTGCTGGATAGTGCCTTGAAAGAGCAGACACAGGACAGGGAACACGAAAAGACAAAGGTAAAAGGCAGAGGACGGACAGATTAAGCCGCCGTATTTGCCCCGTATTTCTTCTTTTGCCGTTTCAATGGAGAAATACTTGCCTAACACATAAAAATCGTTCTACGGGGCGTTAAGACGTTCAGAGAACCAAAAGGACAGAGGGGGCTACACTCCCCCTCAAACTTCCCCAGTCTACCGCACTCCAAAACAGGCTATTTTAGATCCGACGCTTGCGCTCATCTAAAATAGCCTGTTTTTCCGTTTAGTCTATATTCCCCAAAGGTAAATAAAATATATTGATAATCTAAGTCCCCTAAGACATCAAAAAAGGTGGAAAAACCTATTGATAATCTAAGTCCCCCTTGACAGGGTGTGGGAGAGGTTGATATACTTAATAGGTGGAAAAACCTATTGATAATCTAAGTCCCCTAAGCAAGGGTGTGGGGCTATTATATATTATTCAGCAGAGAGGAGTTTTTATACATGAGGATTGAGGGTTTTGATGTTACTTACTTATCTTCCTATGACGGGTTGCCTGTAAAAAATCATCTGCCTGTGGAGTTGAGGGAGCGGTTCAAGACAGAGAACCAATGGTTGGAAAGTGGTTATGTGCTGGTGGCTGGTGCGGTAGGTTTGGAAATGCACCCTACGGCTGTAAGCAGGACTTTATGTACTTACTATCTTGATACGCAGGTGGAAGAACGGTAAAAAGGGACTTGTATTTTTCTTATTTATGTTATATAATATAAATAAGGTATATAATATAAATAATGTAAACAAGGAAGTGTTGTACTATGGCTAAGAAAGAACCACCGCAGGAGTATATAGAAGTATTGGAAGTTTTGAATGTGCTTTATGATGAAGTGGACGGTTGCTCTTTTTATGATTATATTTTCCCCGATAATCAGAAGCAGGGGGAGCAGTGTGGTCACTATGAAAAGCCTAATGCAGTTTATCTTTATACAGATGAAAAAGACAATGGGACAAAGAGAAGATTAAGGCGTCGCATAATGCTTTCAGATACATGGAAAGAAGATTATATAAATTATGTGGAGCAGAACCCGTCTACTTTGTGTAGTGGGATTGCGTATCGTGGTCGAGCAAATAATTTAGAGAACGCCCAGCGTATGTATGCGTTGGCGATTGACCTTGATGGGGTTGGATTGTACGAATTAAAAAATTTGTTGTTGAGATTTGGACAGCCAGCGGAAAATATTCGTACACTTCCTGTTCCAACTTTTCTTGTAATGAGTGGCACAGGACTTCATGTGTATTACGTTTTTGAGGAACCGATAGACCTTTTTCCGAATATCAAGTTGCAAATGAAGTCTTTGAAATATGACCTTACTTTTAGAATGTGGGACTATAAATCGACTTCCAAGAAAGATAAAGTGCAGTATCAGTCAATCGTTCAAGGTTTTCGTATGGTGGGGAGCATTAACCCGAAGTATGGTGTTGAAGTGAAAGCGTTTCAGATTGGTGGCAGGGTGACGTTGGAGTATCTTAATTCCTATGTGAAGCTGCAGAACAGGGTTGATGTGAATAGGCGTTTTGCTCCGTCTAAGATGTCAAGGGAGCAGGCAAAGGAAAGCTATCCCGAATGGTATCAGCGTGTAGTAGTCGAAAAGAACAAGCGGCAAAAGAAATGGGATATAAAAGGCAAGCAGGGCTTTGCTCTGTATAATTGGTGGCTGAACCGAGCAGGGGAGATTACAGGCGGTCACAGGTATTATTATCTGATGTGCCTTGTTATTTATGCTTGCAAGTGTGATGTGCCGAAAGATAAGCTGAAAGCGGATATGTATGAAGTGTTCGATAAGTTGAAACTGATAGAGCATGACAATCCATTGACGGAAGAAGATGTGGAAAGCGCATTAGAGGTATATAGCAAGGAATATTATAATTTTAAGATTTCGGATATTGAGTATCTAACAGATTTGCATATAGAAAGGAATAAGCGAAATGGGCGAAAGCAAAAGACCCATTTGAGGCTTGCGAGGGCTACGAAAGAGATTTTGAAAGAAGAGAATGAAATGAAACCCGAGGGTAGACCAAGTGTCAGAGTTAAGGTTGAAGCATTTTTGAGAGAAAATCCCGACGCAAGAAAGTGTGACGTTATAAGGGGAACAGGGCTTGATAAAAAGACAGTTTACAAATATTATGAAGCGGCAAAAGGAAAAGCACAGTTGAATCCAGCGGAGCCGATAGTAGCGGCAGGATTGGACACGGAAGAATTACGGGCGGTGTTTTCTCGCTGTGAGAATTTGCAGAGAATAGGGCGAGTTGACAGAGTTAATCACCGTGATTAAAATTAAATAAATAATATACATAATAGCAATAACTTAAATATATGAAATAAGTTATTGCTATTATGCTGAATGAATACATGAAATGTGGAAATACTATAAATAGTAAAGAAAAGTTAAAGGAAATTTCTTGACTTTTTCTTTACTATTGCATATACTATAAGAAAGAAAGGAGTGTTGTATATGTCGCAGGCAGTTAATGTTAATTTTAAGCTGGACGCAGATGTAAAAAAGAGCATGGAACAGGCGTGTTCTGAATTAGGTCTTTCCATGAGTGCGGCGTTCACTGTGTTTGCTAAAAAAGTAGGCAGAGAAAAGCGTATTCCTTTTGAGGTATCGGTAGACCCGTTTTATTCTGATAGCAATATCCGTTATTTGGAAAATATCGTGCGTGATATTAAGGACGGTAAAGCCCATTTCGCAGAGCATGACTTGATAGAGGTGGACTAATGAGGTTGCTATGGGAAGATAGAGCGTGGAGTGATTATCTGTACTGGCAGACGCAGGATAAGAAAACGCTGAAAAGAATTAACGGACTTATCAAGGATATTCAGAGAAGCACTTTTGAGGGTATCGGGAAGCCCGAACCGTTAAAGGAAAATCTAAGCGGTATGTGGAGTAGGCGTATTGATGATACCAACAGAATTGTTTACTATGAGAAAGACGAAATAATCTATATTGTTTCGTGCAAAGGACATTATGAAGATTGAAAAGGGGACGGGCAACCGCCCTCTTTTTTGTTTGTACTCACCGTGAGTATTTCCCCTTTTACTGCTTAAATCTGTATGGAAAGGGATTGACATATATAAATTGCGGTGGTAGAATAACATATATAAATTATATAACTTAAATAAGTTATGCAATAAACATAAAGGAGCGTGACCCTATGAGAATTATAGCTGTGGCTAATCAAAAAGGGGGCGTAGGAAAGACTACGACCTCGCAAGCCTTGACCGCAGGGTTAGCAGATAAGGGGTATAAGGTGCTGGGAATAGACCTTGACCCACAGGGTAATCTTTCTTCTGCTTGCGGTTCGGTAAATTACAATGTACCAACTATTTATGAGTTGATGAAACGGGAAGTGACCGCAGAAGAAACAATCCAGCACATGAATGGTGGGTATGATATAATACCCTCAAATATCATGCTTGCAGGAGCAGAGCAGGAACTTTCACAGACAGGAAAGGAACACAGACTGAAAGAAGCTATTGCCAGCGTAGCAGATAATTATGATTATATGGTTGTTGATACGCCGCCCTCTTTGGGTGTGCTGACAGTCAACGCATTTACGGCGGCAACTGATATTCTGATACCTACAACGGCTGGAATATTTGCAACTACGGGAATTAACCAGCTTAATGAAACCGTAAAGAGCGTACAGAAGTATTGTAACCCGAATGTAAAGATAACAGGTATTCTGTTTACTCGTTTCAATCCGAGGGCAAATATCAGCAAGCAGATAAAGGAGCTTACGGAGCAGTTGAGCAAGTATATTTCTGCACCGATTTACAAGACTTATATCCGTTCTGCTGTGGCTGTGGAAGAAGCACAGGCGAACAGGACAGATATATTTGATTATGCGGAAAAATCGACTGTATCAGAGGACTACAAAGCCTTTATCGAGGAATTTCTGAAAGGAGAGCAGGAGTAATGGCAGGAAAGGCAAAATTTGACCAAGAAGCGGCGTTTAAGTCGATTATAGGAGCAGGAGCAACAGAGGGCGAGAAGAAAGCGGATAAGCCAGCAGGAAAGGGCAGACCGCCAGTTGAGAGAGAAACAAAGAAGCGTGTGAGCCTTGCTCTTTATCCGAGCAGTTACGGAGATTTGCAGAAAATCGCCTATGTAAAACGTCAGAGTGTAAGCGATATAGTGTCGGAACTGATAGCCGACTATGTAGCCGCAAACGCTGGAAAGCTGAAAGAATACGATAAAATCAAAACTGAATAACAGGCATAAGTTATATATGATATGTAAGATATATAAGTTACATAATAGCAACAGCATGGAAAGCGAGGTGCGGCGATGAATACGGTAATTAAGGGAACAAAGACAATCGCAGAGTACAAGCGTGTTCGTGAGGATATGGAGAACTTAGCCAGGGCGAATTATGCCAGGCATAAAGAAGCCTTTGAAGAATGGAGAGAGGGCGAGCCTATAAAGGCGTGGTTTGACTTTGAGGGAAACTTTTGTATCGAGTACGAAAGCGGCAAATGGTGGCACTATAACGATAAGGGGGAATGGTGGTAGGTATGGCAGGACAACAGCAAGAAGAAATTGAAACAATCAGATCGAGAACAATCGAAGTCAAATTATCGGACGCTGATGTAAAGCGTATTTCTGAAAAGGCGGCGGCACACGGTTTGACCGTGGGGGAGCTGATAGAGAATTTTATCGGTGATTTAGTATGCGGAACATATAGTAACGGTTCTGATGAAAGAATGTATGCGGAACAGTGGTTTGAGCGTTGCTGGTTTGGAATGTTCCCCGACCTCACTTTTTTAAGGTATCTGATTGAGTGGGGTGGACTTGATGAAGTTATAGGTGCATGGGAAAATATAAAGAGTACCGAAGAAAATATACAGACCAGCGAAGAAGCACTTGCAAGCGGCGTGATGAAAGGCAGGGGTGGCAGAACCTACACATGGAAAGACCTCACTGACGGAAAGGGAACTCCTTGTTATTCCAGTAAAGAAGAATGGGAACAGGAAGAAAGAACGGTTATATCTGATTGGCGAGAAGAAGTTGAAGCAGACAAACAGACACTTTCGGAATACTGGAACGAATATACCGAGCAGAAAAAGGAATATAAGAACGGTACATTTGAGGAAGAAATGAAAAAAGTCCTTGGCTATTGGCAGGAGTACCAGCATTTTTTAGATGGAAAAGCCGAGGAATAGGCTTAAATAGAGAGAAATGAAAGGAGTGGAATTATGCAGTCTATTTCAGAATTGTTATTTGCGATTGTTTGTATTTGTTTTTCTTTAGTGGTGTTACTGTTCATTTCGGTAATGTCTTTAGAAAGTGACATGGCGTTGGTTTTTCTTATAGTTGCGGCATTGTTTTCTGTTGTAGGGATTATAATAGGCATTCATGGTTTTATAAAAAGAAAGTAAAGTGAAGAAAAAGGAAAATCGGAAATATTCCGATTTTCCTTTTTCTTTTCTGATAATAACTTAGTTACAACGGAGTGTGACAGGAGCTGCGGTGTATTTAGATGCAATTATATCTAATGTGCCACCGAATGAAGGAGATACGCCACTGGCGCTTACAGACCCACTTATAGTTACTTTGCCTGCTAGTTTAGTGTGTGCATATGCGGCTCTTGCTTCTGTAGTTGAATCACAGAGAACTCGAAAACGAATATATGATGATATTTTTGTGGTATCAGCAAAGTTTGCAGTTGTGCCCCCAACAGGGTGAACACAAGAAATAACTTTAAGGTCATATCTAGCACCGATTGCTTGTGCTTGTGCAAAGTCTAATTCTATCATATCTGAATTTTTGATGAAATGTGGTTTGCTGTTACTGGAATCAGAACCATAAGACTCTGTTTCATTCCAATTAAAAGTTTTTCCGCATTTAGAACATTTTCCTGTTTCATTAAATGTACTGTAAATAGTATAAGAATCATCAAATGTGCCGCCATAAACAATCGCTAATGTGTCAGTAAGCCTAAAAACAGGATATTTAAGCCATGTAGCGGTACAACTAAGAGTAAAAGGCGTACCATAATTTGTTTTTTTCCCTTTACTTGCATTTGTTGTCATTTTCATATAACCATCATCAGATGACCAGTCTGCCAATGGTGTAATGGAGTTATTTAAGATGGCTTGTACTTCTTCTGAACTTAATTCTTCAACACTTCCGTCCTCTTTAGTACGGAAAAATTGGTCTATTGAAGTGATTTCTGAAAAATCAAGAGTTTCTAAAATAATTTCATCAGATAAACTGTAAATCGTACAACGCATCGACCTTCTGGTCCAAAGTCATATTGGCGTTAAAACGATCACTGTACTTCTCATACAATACCTCATCGGGAACGATAAGTAATGTGAAACCTTGATAGCGATGGTCCGGACGCTTGGCATGATATTCGTAGCCTTGGTCATTCTCGTTGAAGACACCTCCGGAATGAATTCCGGTTTTGAACTCCGGATAATTTTCTTTCCAGATTTCATAGCTGTCATCACGATAATGAATCAACGAGTCCAGCAATCCGGTACGACTGAGAGCCTCATAATAAATCGTAAACTCATCATGATTATCGTCCAACAGACTGGAGCCCAAACTGGTATTCGGTATCAGTACGCGATCTACCGGATGAACCACTCCGTTGTCCACGGAATCATTCTTCAACTCGTTGATAATGGCGGAACGACGGTTGATTACACTTAACGTCATCCCGTTCGCATCTACCGTATCCCCGTTCGTCACGATAATCAAAGGCAAATCAAGCTCATTATTTATTTGCTCCGTTTCGGAGAAATTATAAGTGTACTTGATGCTATTATCCACCAAACAGGCTTTCACCAACGTATCGCACAATTCGACCGGAAGATCCTCGACCGAAGCGTAACCACGTTCTTTCAAAAATGATTCCACTCCGGAATTGACGGCCGGATAGAAAGTCCGGGAGCCACGACTCGACAGAAAATCCATCTCGCCGGCACGCTCGACAATACGCTTGAACAGGCTGAAATCTTCGCGATTCTTCAAAAAATCACTCATCATCTCTCCCGTAAAAGTATAGTAGCTATCGGCTGCCAAGTCGTCATTACAACTGGTGAACAGACTCATCTGTACCGTTAACAGTAAAACGGTACACATGGATATTAATATTTTAAACAAATACTTCATAACAATTATTTACCTGTTGATTCATAAGAGTCACCGGCCTCCGGATAGGCAGGATTCTGCTTCAAGTTAGAGTTAACCTGCAATTCGTCGTAATTATAAGGCCAATAAATAGCCATCATGTTCTTCAACTTACCGGTTGCAGTCGCTGCATTTTCCGTAAACTTACTTTGCACGGCATCTACCAAGTAATCCGTGTTGCCGTCACGACGGGTATGACGTACCAAATCAAACCAACGCTTACCCTCGAACAAGAACTCACGTCTACGTTCGTCGAACACCAAATCCATCAATTGCGATTTTGTAGAATAATTACTGTAAATCAAAGAGGAAGACGTGTTCGGTGCCGAACGGTCGGCAATGGTCTTGATTAACTCAAAAGCGGCTTGCCCCAAACTGTCATTACGCTGAGTAGCATCTTCTCCCATCATGCAAATCAAAGCTTCCGCCTTAATCAGCATCATATCGCTAACCCGGTAAAATACCCAATTGGCATCGTTCTTCCCCAGGCGCTGCACATAAGCCAAAGAACTACCGGAAGATAAACTCGGATTGATACTACGATACGTATACTTAGCTATATCCACGATTTCCGGATTAGACTCGTTATCCACATGGATGGACTCTTTAATACGCGTGTCCTTGTTCGACAAGAATATCTGCGGAGAAGACAGCTCTTTCCAAAGATCCTCTGCTGGAGCGAACTGGCCATAGTTCGGATCCTTATCATTGGATTTGAAAAAACGATAGAAAAATTCGGCCGGTACGTCATTCGACTTGGAACCATCGGTCGTACTCTCCGAAAAATCCAACTCAAATATACTCTCCGGACCTCCGCCTTCACCGAAATTGGCATTATAAGCCATTCCTGCTTCCAAAATGGTATTGTCATTGTCCGGAATCAAAGGATAACCATTCACCATATAATAGGAAGAATAATTATTCTTGAAATAATCCGTCTTGTAATCGATAACCATTTGGGCATATTTCTCTGCATTGGAATAATCATCTATCCACAAATACATATCAGCCAACATGGCAAAGATAGCATTCTGCGTGATGCGTCCGTAACTGATATCCTTACCGGACTGCTTCGGCCATACCTTCAACGCATTCGGCCATACAGCCAACAAGTCATTAATCAAGTTCCGAACGATGACATCCCCGTCCGTAGCCGGAAGGTTCAGTTCCTGCTCGTCATTTGTAATAGCCTCCGTATAATAAGGTACATCCTTAAACGTACGCACCAAATAGAAATAACAAAGGGCACGCAAGGCCGTAACCTCGGCTATCGTAGCCTGCACGTCACTCGGCAAATAATTCGGGTCTTTCTCTGCCACTTCCGGTGCTTTCTGGATGACCAAGTTGCAACGGTCGATGACAGAATAGAAACTCGACCAATCGGTATAAGCATTGGTGGAAAGAATATTCTCGCTCAAAATATACCCTTCTGCCGAGGTCGCGCTGAATTTAGGATGAAACCCTTTACGCGTGTTGTCCGAACGGCTCTCTCCCCAGATGAACAAGCGACGAACAAAATCATCATCCTGCATACGTGTGTAGCAACCTGTCACTATCTGGTCCACATCGTTCTTCTCATTCCAATAATTATCTTCATACACCATGGTCAACGGATAAATATCCAGAAAGTCTCCACAAGATGTCATAGACATTCCGACCATGGCCAGAAAAGCTGATTTAAACCATATTTTCTTCATCTTATTCATAGCATTATCAATTAGAAATCTACTGTGACACCAAAAGTATATGACTTGGCACGCGGAGTCTGCGCGGCGTCTTGCGTCACACTATATCCTCCGTAACCCAACTCCGGATCCACACCGGAATACTTCGTCAAGCAGAAAAGGTTATTACCACTCAAATAGAAACGCAAACCGCTCAAGCCGATTTTCTTCACCATCTTCTGCGGCATATTATAGGAAATCTGCAAATAGTTCAGACGCAAGAATGTTCCGTCTTCCACAAAGCGGTCGCTGATCATCGTATTATAGTTCGCAAAGTTGCCGCTCGTACTCAACGCACGCGGAATGGAAGTGAAATCTCCCTCCTTGCGCCAACGGTAGTTCACGGCCTGACTCTGGTTGTTGTTCGAACCCATGCTCTCCATGTCCAAACGGGCCAAATTCACAATGTCGTAGTCCACACGGTAGTTGAACTGTGCATTCAAAGCCCAGTCGCCATAATTGAACTTGAATCCGAAACCACCGGTCAACTTCGGCAACGAGTTACCCAAGTAAACTATATCGAGTTGGTTGATGTTACCATCGTGGTTCACATCTTCATAAATCGCATCACCCCCCTTGAACTCATATCCGGTACCGCCTGATACGTAATTGAACATCATCTGCAACGGGTCACCCTTCATGTCGCGTACGATTTCTCCGTTCGCATTGTATACCAAAGGAGCCGTCCAACCGCCATTGTTATTGAAATTGGCGATGAAAGCCTTAGCATCCGCATCTCCGTCGGCAGCCAAGCGTTCTTTCTGCAGATAAGTATCATAATTATACATATAGACACCCTTGTAACGATAACCGTAAATGGCACCGAAAGGATTGTCCACCTGCACACGTTGCAGGAGTTTCCGGTTCTCAGCCACCCAGTCACTATTCAAAGTTTCCA
>ENA-OPCW01000904-OPCW01000904.1-human-gut-metagenome-genome-assembly--contig:-NODE-904-length-15625-cov-3.454978_pt1 | contig 15625 bp, 9 predicted proteins | sample MGYA00241258_ERZ501496 | MGnify/ENA primary metagenome ERZ501496 (study PRJEB25962, sample SAMEA2042660) | human gut metagenome | biome: human gut; feature: human-associated habitat; material: faeces...
ATCACTGCACATTCTCGCGGAGCGTTTATCTCAGTCGGAGATTGTACTTCCACTGAAAAAGACTTGTTATTACTCACCGCTTGCAGAAGTGGGAGTCTTCTCGACTGAGATAAAAGTGAAAATCAGTCCCCATACCATGATCAAAGGAGCCACCTGCTATGGATTCATTATACAACACTTACTTAAAAATGCTCACCACGCCATTTGATGATCCCTCTTCGGATCTGCCGGATATTTCACCGGAAGATTATCCTGCACTTTTTGCACTTGCAGACCGTCACTGTACGCTTCCGTTTGTGCTTCCTTATTTCCGAAATACCGGTCTTTATCCGCAGATACTTCAGAAGAGCAAGCACATGATGCTGAATTACTATCAGATCGATCAGTTCACACGTCGCACGGTATCGCTTCTGGAAAAGCATGGCATTACCTGCTTTGTTATGAAGGGGATCAGCCTTGCTGCCTCTTATCCGGTTCCGGAATATCGCAAACTCGGCGATCTGGATCTCTATATTAATGATAAAGATGCGTTTCACTGTGCAGAACAGATTTTGCATGAAAACGGCTATCTGGATGAAGAAGAACTTTCTGATCATCACACCACTTATCGCTATACGTTTGAAAAGACAGGACGCAGCTTTCTTCTGGAGCTGCATTACCGTGTGGTTGGAGTATATCAGTATAAACCTGCGAACCAGCTGATCGATGAAGTCTTTTCCGCTGAAAATCTGAAAGCAGAAACACAGGAAATCAACGGATCTTCTTACCATGTATTTCCGCCTACGGAATACGTGTTTTACATGATCCACCATATGCTGAAACATTATCTCTACAGCGGATTTGGTATCCGGCTGCTGTTTGATTTTTCTTTTTATCTGGAGCAGCATGCACAGGAGGTTGATTTTGCAAAGATCCACAGCTGGTGTCAGCAGTCGCACATTCTCCATCTCTACGAGAGCGTCCTAGAAACCTGCCGAATATATCTGAATTTACCGGAGATGATCGATCCGGATGTGCACTACGATCTCTCCGACTGCGATGCTTTCCTGTCCAGGATCCTGGAGGATGGGGATCTCGGTGCGGATGTATCACAGGAACTTGTTGGCAGTCATTCTTATAAAAAAGTAAATCTGTTTACTTATTTCCGGGAAGGACATTTGCAGATGAAAGTACGTTTTCCAAAAGCACGGCCTTGTGAGCGGCATGAGCGAGACCACCTACGCGCCCGGGCATTTTTAATTCCGGTATATAATTGCGCCCAGATATCCCAGATCTCTTTGGTGCTGCTGGTATAGTCATTTGCCCATAGTTTTCCGGAAAAATTGGAGTTACGGGTGTAGTAGCTTAGGTCATCAATATTCGTCATTTCTGTTGAATAGAAATTTCCATAAAGGATATTGGTGGCCATTGGATAGTATACGGCAGCAAGTGCCATTGTACATTCAGACTCGTTTCTGTAGAATGTAGTGGGAGAAACAAAGTCGAAAGGTTCGGTTTCGAGGAAGTCGCATGAAGTCATGGAGAATACTCCAATGATGACAAGGGCTTTTCTGAGGATATTATAGAATTTTTCCATAATTGCTTTTGTTTTATACGTTTGTAATTAGAAAGTAAGGTTTACTCCGATAGAAGCGTTGAATGAACGAGGGTATGCCGACCAGTCAAAGCCCGGGGTCAAAACGGAGCTACGTGTAGAAACTTCCGGGTCGGAACCTGAATATCCTGTAATAGTCGCAATGTTTTCTGCAGAAACGAATACTCTGGCAGAACTGATATGTGCTTTCTTCAACATGGCTGCGGAGAAATTATAGCCTAAGGAGATTGTTTTCAGTTTTAGGAATGAACCGTCTTCCACATAAAGGGAACTGTATTCATTGGAACCGAGGGCGTTTGCACGCGGCATGTCGCTGCCGGAGTTTTCAGGAGTCCAACGTCCGGCATAAGATGCAAACATGTTGGTGTTCTTCTTTTTGGCAGGGTTCTCGAAAACCATACGGTTGGCATTCAAGATATCGTTTCCTAAGCTCCATTGCAAAAAGATGCTGAGGTCCCAATTCTTATACGTAAAACTGTTTGTGAAACCGCCTGTACATTTGGGAAGGCCGTCACCGATGGTTGTACGGTCGTCATCTGTAATAACACCGTCGCCTGTGTCGGGAATGCCGTCACCATTGGTATCTATGGTCGGCATGTCTTTGTATTTAGGATCGCCAGGCTGGCAGTCCTTCACATAAGCCGGGATTCCTTCTTTAAGGGTGTATACTGTCTTTCCGTTTGCTCCTGTGGTAACATTGAAGTCGGATTCTTTATACGTACCTTCATAGATGAAACCATACATTTTGCCTGCCGATTCTCCTATACGGCTGACATATGCGGGCATGGTTTTATATTTGTTATCCCAACTCACATAGCTGGTAATTTCGCCTTTGCCTTCTGTCAGTGCGGTGATCTTATTGGAGTTGAATGCTATATTGAAGTTGGAAGTCCAAGAGAATTTCTTGTTCTTCATATTAATGGTTTCTAAAGTAACTTCAAGACCTTTATTTTCGAGTTTTCCTACGTTGAGTGTCGCGCTTGTGAACCCGGAGCTTCCCGGAACGTCGGCCTGAAGGAGCAAGTCTTTGGTTGTCTTTATATAATAATCGGCAGTCAGATTGATGCGTCCGTTGAGGAAGCCTAAATCCAAACCGAAGTCGAACTGTTCGGTTGTTTCCCATTTGAGTTGTGAGTTGGCCTTATTGGAAATATGGAAACCAGGGGTAAAGGAACTGTTCCATGGATATTTGTAGACATCATCGCTGGTTATCAGTTTAGCCATATAATCAAAGTCGCCTACACGATTATTACCGGTCTGGCCGTAGCTGATACGTAATTTTCCGTTGGATAGCCAAGAGGCGTTTTCCGAAATAAAGGCTTCACGACCAAACGCCCATGCTACGGATCCGGAAGGGAAATATCCCCAACGGTTGTTTTTCGGGAATTTGGAAGAACCGTCAGCACGCATGGAAGCAGTGATGTAGTATCTTGAGTCAAAGTTGTAATTGATACGGCCAAAATAGGACATCATCTTGTTTTCTCCCTGATTGCTTTCGATTGTTTGGTTAGTTCCTTTGTCCAGGCCTGCCATTCCAAAAGATTCATTACTGATGTGTTCGGTTGCCACAGAATGGGCGTAGTCACTGTTCTTTTGTAAACTCAAACCTGCCAATGCGTTCATGCTGTGACGGTTCTTATTGAACTGATAGGTCAAGGTGTTCTCGTTTAGATAGCTTCTGAATTCATACTGGTACAATTTGGCATTGATGCCTTTACTTTGCGTATTGGAGGGATGGGAGTTTCCCGTACGGGTATTGGGACCGTTGAATTCTTCTTTCTTGAGGTCGCGGCTTGAATAGCCTGCCGAAACCTTGAACTTTAAGTTTTTAATGATTTCATACTCTGCACTGAGGTTTGCCTGCAATGTATTAGTGGTATTTTTCCGGTATTCATTTTTTGCTGATAATACGGGATTAAAACGATAATCCTCCGCCATATCAATGTCTGTGTCATAGATCTCCTCCATTAAATCGGCTCCTGAGGGTGATACGGGACGATATGCCCATACACTGTACATGAAGGCTGTAGACATGGATGAAGTATTGGTAGAGGGATTGGGACCGTTTTGCACTGTGCTGGCAAAGTTTGCGTTAGCGTCTACCTTCAATCTTTTATTGAATTGTTGGCTCAAATTGACACGTGCCTGGTATCTGCTCAGGTCTGAATTGATAATAACACCCTGCTGGTTGTTGTAAGAGACTGATGTGGAATATTTCAAATCTCCAGCATTGCCATTCAGGAGTACGTGGTGGTTGTGGCTTAAAGCGGTACGATAGATTTCTTTCTGCCAATCGTAGGATTTGAAATTACGGTAATCTTCCAATGTAAGCCCGTCTTTCAGATACATGTTGGTGAAATCTTCTGTACCCATGATTTCTTGTTGGAGCTTGACGAATTCATATCCATTCATCATTTCGGGGGTATTGTTTACCAAACCTACTGTGAAACTTCCATTGTAGGAGATAGTCGGTTTGCCTGCTTTTCCCTTCTTCGTTGTGATGATGACCACACCATTGGCACCGCGCGAACCGTAAATGGCAGTAGCTGAAGCGTCCTTTAAAACATCAATCGATTCAATGTCGTTGGGGTTCAAAGAGCCCATGTTGGATGTTTCCTGTGGAAAACCGTCAATGACGTATAAAGGAGCCGTACTTTGGGTCAATGAACCGGCACCGCGGATAACAATATTGAAGTTATCCCCCAGACCGCCGTCTGTCGATGAAACCTGTACACCGGCAATACGTCCGCCTAAGGATTCGGCGACGTTGTTGACAGGGGTTTTAGTCAATTCTTTGATGTCTGCTTTGGCGATGGAACCTGTCAGGTCCTTGCGGCGGACATCGCCATATCCCACAGCAACGACAACGACTTCTTGCAGTTGTTGGGCGTCTTCTGTTAAATTGACAGTGAATTTCTTTTGGTTGTTTACGGGGATTTCCTGTGTCTGATAGCCGATAAATGAAACTACCAATACCGCTTTGGAAGGTACATTGGATAGGGTGAAGTTGCCATCAAGGTCGGTTATACAACCGTTGTTGGTTCCTTTTACAAAGACAGATGCGCCGATGACAGGACCGAAGTTATCATTTACAGTACCTGTAACGGTCAATGCCTGTGCATTGGTTTGTGTTACGAAAAAGACAAAAAGCAATACTGTACTTAATGCCCTCAAAAAGATCAGCTTCTTTTTCATAAATATTGGTTTAATTGATTAATAAGGTTATAATTCCATTTCTGTGAGTACAAAATCACAGTGCAAAAATATTAATATGATAGGGCAGATATATAAGGTAATCGTTCGGAAATAGTCTAATTTTGTACATGATAGTAGTGTTATAGGGGCTCTGGGAGGAGGTTTGGCCTATAATTACAGTATAATAAAAAAACAATCTGTGGATAGAAGGTTATTCATAGATTGTTTTTCATTTTCATGTGAGAAAACCGGTGCTTTTAGGATTGTAGTTCCCGTTTCATTTATATGAAGAAAGTAAATTATTTACTGCTATCCGGTAATTGGCTAATTTACTGGTTTTGTGTATGGCTTTTTTTGCTTTACGGTTTCCGTCGGGCATCAGGTACTCCCAAAAACTTTTCATTTTCATTAGCAACTGTGTTTCTCCGCCTTGCAGTAACTCTTCATAGGTGCTGTAAACTTCTGCATGCAACTGTCCTACTTTCTCAATTATCTCATCGGGAGAGAGCTTTTTCCCTTGTCGGTATTCCCATGCCAGGGCAGGATTGGCGAGCAGGCCACGTCCTATGACTACTCCTGCCAATTTTGGAAAGTGTTCTGTAATCGTTTGTATATCTTCCACTGTATGCAGGTCTCCATTGTATAATAAAGGCTTTTCGCACCCGTTATAAAAAGCCTCAAATCCACTTAAATCCACCTCTCCCTTGTATTGTTGTTTCCCTAAACGCGGATGTAGGATGATATGTGTCAAAGGAAGGGCATTGAACAATGGCAGCAGTGCGAGGCATTCTTCTGCATTTTCCCAACCCAGCCGGAGTTTGACGGAGAAATGGATTTGAGGGTATTTTTCTATTGCGGCGGTCAGCAGATCTTTTACCTCGTCCGGATACGGCAACATTCCGGCGCCATTGTGACGTTTGGCCAACATTGGGAAAGGGCATCCCAAGTTGATATCTGCTTCCTGATAATTGTTCTCGATGAAAAGAGTGATTATCTGTTCCAGCTTGTCGGGCTGTGATGCAATCAGCTGGGGAATCAGGTGTATTCCTTCCCGGTTATTCTTCGAACTTATATCGCGTGCGTCTTTACGACGGATCTCACCATGTTCCACACGTACAAAAGGGGAATAGTAAGTGTCGATGCCACCGAATATACGGGCGTGTGCCAGCCTATATACCGCGTCTGTATAGCCTTGGAGCGGAGCGAAATGTATAGGTAATAAATTATTGTTCATGGCTGCAAAGATACGTTTTTATTCCGTATCTTTTATGAAGAGAGCGATATTCTAAAAAGAGAGAAGAATCTCACGATCCTTCTCTCTCATTCAAGTGTAATCAATTAAAGTCTTTTAATTGATTATCGACATAGAGATTAGGTTAGAAGTTTTGTGTCTGTCGATATTGTTGGTTCTTTGCGCTTTTCACTTCTTCCAATAGGGCGGAGAGTGTTTTTACTTTATCCGGATGGTCCTTAGCCACGTTGTTTTTCTCGGAAGGATCAATGGACAGGTTATAAAGTTGGGGTTCGGGATTGTTTCCCATTTCTATTTTTGTCCAGTATTCCAAGGCCGGTTTGTTGCTTGGCTCGATATACTTCCAGTTATTCTGGATGATGGATAGGGTATTGTTCAGGTTTTGTTGCACTATGTAGTTGCACCCGGCGGTATCCGTACCGAGGAAGCTATCAAGCTGGTCGCGGCTGTCGGGGGCGACACCTGTGGGAAGCTGATGATCCAGCAGGGCTGCGAATGAAGCATATACATCAATCATGGAGAATAGGGCCTGTTGTTTGCCCGGTTTGATCCCATTGGGCCAGCGGACAATGAATGGAATACGGGTGCCGGCATCGAACGAGCTGTACTTGCCGCCACGATAATGTTTCATGGGCGTGTGTCCGTTCAGCAATTCGAGAGCTTGGTCCTGATAACCGTCGTCAATGACAGGCCCGTTGTCGCTGCAAAATACGAAGATTGTATTGTCGGCAATGTTCAAGCTGTCGAGGGTACGCATAATTTCGCCAACGGTCCAGTCCAATTGCAGAATGACGTCACCGCGCGGTCCTAAACCGCTTTTCCCTGCAAAGCGTGGGTGAGGAACGCGGGGAACATGTACGTCTTGTGTGCCCATATACAGGAAGAAAGGTTCATTCTTATGTGAAATGATGAAATCTTTAGCTTTGCCGGTAATAATGTCTGCAATGTCCTCATCTACCCAGAGGGCCGATTTGCCGCCGGTCATCCAGCCAATGCGGGGAATACCGTTAATAATGGTATTATTGTGTCCCTGACTGGGCTTCATTTTTACTGATTCTGGATTTTCAAGCCCGGTGGGCCAGTCGCCTACTTTGTGATTATAATTGACGGTGATAGGATCTTTGGGATCGAGTCCTACAACATGGGCGTTTTCTACGAAAACACAGGGTACGCGGTCCACAGTAGCAGGAATTATAAATTCGTAGTCGAAACCGATGTCTTGCGTATTCGGCTTGATTTCATGGTTGAAGTCCGTTCCGCCCTTAGGCCCCAATCCCAGGTGCCATTTGCCAACAGCTCCTGTGCAATAGCCTTCTCCTTTGAACATATCAGCCATTGTAACGCAGGCTGTATCGATGATCAGTTCGGAGTTACCCGGAGCGATGCCGGTATTTTCTTGTCTCCAGGGGTACATACCTGTCAACAGGCCGAAACGGGAGGGAGTGCTTGTGGAGGAAGTGGCATAAGCGTTGGTAAACTGCATACCTTGACCGGCAAGGCGGTCGATATTCGGAGTGCTTACTTTTGTGGCGCCATAGCAGCTAAGGTCGCCAATGCCCAGATCATCCGAAATAAGATAGATGACATTTGGCTTTTGCAATTGGCTGCTTGGAGCTGTCTGTTTGGAATGATTGCCACATCCCGCCAAGAGGATTGCGCTTGGGAGATATGGTAGGAGGTTAGATAAATGTTTCATAGTCTTTGGGCTTTAAAGTTTGATTTCCGCTCCAAAGGTATGTGCTCTTTTCCAACCTCTGTGTATAGAATAGTACACACAGAGGCATGAAAAGTCCAAAACATGTAAAACCTATTCTTCGTTCCCTTCCTCTTCCTTTTCCTTGTCGTCTTCCTCTCCCTTGCGGTACGCCAGCGGACTGACATGATAGACATCTTTGAAGCACTTGCTGAAATAGCGTGAAGAGCTGAATCCTATCCTGTCGGAGATCTCTGTGATGTTTAGTTCCGGGTTATTGCGTAGCATCAGGGCACCTTTCTTTAGGCGGATAGTCAGAATAAAGTCATTGGGAGTCTGTCCGGTGATTGCTTTTAACTTGGTGAACAGGTTGGTGCGTGCCATTGCCATTTCCCTGGCAAAGACATTGACGTTGAATTCCGTATCATCCAAATGTTGTTCGATGATAGCCATGGCGCGGTCCAGAATATCTTTGTCAATCGGGTTCGTAGCGAGCATTTGGGCGGCTGCCTGCGGCTGTTTGCTGAATTTCTCCTGTAAGAGGATACGGGAGTTCACCAAGTTGTTGCAGCGGGAAATCAGTAGGCTTGTGTTGAATGGTTTGGTAATGTAGTCGTCCGCACCGATGCGCAAGCCCTCGATATTCTGCTCGATAGCGGTACGTGCGGTCAACAATACTACAGGAATATGGCAGGTGTTGAAATCGTTTTTTATAAGTTTGCACAACTCTGTTCCCGACATTTTGGGCATCACCACGTCGCTTACCACAATGCAGGGCATCTCGTTGCGCACCAGTTCCCAGCCTTCTTCTCCGTTGGTAGCTGTCAGTATCTGGTAGAATGGTTTGAAGATATTGGCAAGCATTTCCCGGATGGAATCGTTGTCTTCTACGATTAGCATTTTAGCATCCGGAATACGCTTGATGGGTGCATTTTCCTCAAGTTCCGTTTTCAGGAAAGCATCTGTTTCCGGTTTAGGTATTTCTATTTGTTGCACACAATCCGGGTTGGGGTTGATTTGCTCTGCGTCAAAAATTCCGTTGCCCAAACGCAGGGTGACAATAAAGCTGGTTCCCTTGCCGAGTTCGCTTTCTACGCGGATAGTGCCATGATGCAGCTCTATGATGCCCTTAGTCAACGCCAGTCCGATGCCCGTACCGCTTTTCCCGGCATCGGTGGAGTTAATCGGATCTATCTGATAGAAACGGTCGAATATCTTGTCGATTTCTTTTGCATCGATGCCGCTTCCTGTATCTTTTACGCGGATCACAACGTTGTCTTCCTCTTTTTTCACGCTGAGCGTAATGGTATCTTCCTCCTCCGTATGCTTAATGGCATTGGATAAAAGGTTGTTGATGACTTTCTGCATCTGCTTTTGGTCGTACCACACTTCAAGTTCGTCGGTTTCTTTCTCGAAGTTGAAGTTGATGCGTTTTGCGCTGGCATATTCGAGGAACAGCAGGTAGTTTTCATATAGGAAATTCACGATATTGTGCGGGCTGACCTTTATCTTCATATGTCCTTGCTCTTGCTTGCGGAAGTCGAGCAATTCGGTGATCAGTTCGCGCAGTTGGATGCTGTTCTTATAAATGCCTAATATCTTGTTATAAATGGCGGGTGTGAAGTTCTGTAATTGCAGAAGGGTTTCCACCTGGCCTACGATCAGCGTCAGCGGAGTGCGGAACTCGTGCGAGATGTTGGTGAAGAAGCGCAGTTTGGACTGGTTTAATGCTTCTACATCCTGAATGTGTTTTTGCTCATATTTCAGGGACTCTTGCAGTTTGATTCTGGATTTGTAGGTACGTATCAGGTACCATAACACTGCCGTCGTTAGGATGAGGTAGATGAAGTAGGCAAAGGTTGTTCTGTAATACGGAGGTAGTATATGGATGATGAGCCTCGCTTGCGGGCAAAGGCTTTCATCCTTTTCTTCCGGTTTGATGAGCAGGGTGTAAGTGCCCGCGTTCAGATTGGTATAAGTTATGGAGTGCAGTCCGCGCGTATTGGTCCATTCGTCGGAGAAGCCCTCCAGTTTATAAATGATATCGTCTTTGTTGGCAGGTATGTAGTTGGATGTGGCAAACTCTATGCTGAACATGCTTTGGTCTGCATTGAGCGTTATCTCCCGGGTGTGGCACAAGGAGTGTTGCAGGATACCGGTTTTGTCCCCTGCGTGTATTTCCTGTCCGTTGACGATGAGGCGTGAAAGGATGATGTTATAGGGTTTTGGTGTAAAGTTCAGCTCCATTTCATGAAAAGAAATCATGCCCTGTACGCCACCCAGGAAAATTTCGCCATCGCGGGTGATGCAGAGCGAATTCTCGTTGACGGCTGTCAGCGGAAACCCATTTTCGGCGCTGTAATTCTTAATATGCATGTTCTGATAGTCAAAAATGGAGAAGCCTTGGTTGGTGATAAGCAGTAATTTGCCACTGGCGGCAGACTCTTGCGTCTCGTAGACGCAGTCGCTGGCAAGGCCGTTTTTCTCTTTGTCGAAGTTTTCGAAGTCATTGTTTGCAGGATGATATAGATCCAGGCCGCTGCCCGAAGTGGAGAACCACAGGTGGCCTTGACTGTCCTGCATTATATTGTTTACGTTGTTGTTACTAAGGCTGTTCGGATTGGCGGAGTCATGGCGGTAGTTGGTCAGTTTCCGGGTATCGAAACGATAGCTGAACACGCCTTCTCCGGTGGCGGCAATCCACAGGGTACCTTCCGAATCGAGTAGTATATCCGCCACCATTTTTATGGATTTCCCCTCTTTGCTGTCTTTAAACAGTTGCCGGCACTTTCCGCTGTCTGGCTCAAAGAGACACACTCCGTTTTGAGTCGCTACAATCAAGAGGTCCTTGTAAGGAATGATGTCGCGGACAATATCCGAAGGGAGAGTTTGCTGGTTGTTATCTTCCATGCGGTAATGGGTAAAGTGCCCGGAGCGTATGTCCAGTCTGTTCATACCGCCCAAGTGAGTGCCTATCCATATAATTTCTTTGTCGGCATCGTAATAAAGTGCTTTCACATTATTGTGCGATATACTGTTGCGTCCTTCTTGAGGGCGATACCATTTGAATTCGCGTGTACGGCGGTTGAAATAGTTCAGGCCGCCGCCTTCGGTTCCTATCCATAGGTTGCCGTTTTTATCTTCGATGGTACGCCCTACGACGGGGTTGCTCAGTCCTTGCTTTTCGTTGGAAGAATAAGAGTAGCGGGTATAGATTTCATATTCCGGATTGAAGTAGTTGACACCGCCAAAGTAAGTTCCCAGCCAGAGCGTGCCTTGATTGTCTTTTACAATGCACCAGATGGAAGAGTGTGTAAGGCCGTCGCTCTGTATGTCGTTGGCGGTATGGTTTTGGAACAAACCGGTGCTTTTGTTGTAACGGTTCAGTCCGTTGAAGGTGCCTATCCATATATTTCCCAGATTGTCCTCGCAACAGGCCCTGACGAAATTAGAAGAAAGGCTGTGCGGGTTCTTGGCATCGTACTTGAAGTTTTCGATCTTTCCGTTTGTCTTTACATGGAACAGTCCCTCTTCCCAGCTACCAATCCATAATTCTCCTCCGCTGTCCCGATAGAAACTGATGATATTCCCTTTCCGAATGGGGTGTTCCAGTTCTTTTTTGTCTATATTCAGGCGGTATACACCGTTGGTGGTAGTGCCTATCCATAAATAACCTTTGTCAATGTGCATGCAAAAGATATCCAGACTGCCGTTGGGCAACTGATAGTAGAGATCGAAGTTGGCGGTCTCTTCATTGTACCGGTAGACTTCGTTCTTTTTACCGATGAAAAGGCCGTTATTGTAGTAGATGCTGTTGATGCTCCCTTGCAGTAAGGTTGTGAATTTTTGGGTGATAAGGTTGAACTCGGCTACTCCGTCGGTGCAGAGCAGATAGATGCTTCCGTTGCGGTTGCCCACAATACGCAGTACTGTATTGCAGAAAAGGCTGTTAGGATCGTTCTTTTGTAATTTATAGGTCTTTATGTCTTCCCCGTTGTAGCGGTTCAGCCCTTCGCGCGTGCCAATCCATAGAATACCGCTTTCGTCGATGTACAGACTGTTTACGGAGAATTGCGATAGCCCGTTGTCAGTGGTAAGGTGGTTGAAAGTAATGTTCTGGCCATATACATTTGCGAAAGCCATGCCCGCTAAAATGAAGAGTAGTCTGATGATAAGCTTCTGCACGTTGAGTCATTTTTAAGGTTTCAGTTACAAATATATGAATATTTTAGGCAAAGAATCTCATTTATTATTTGGATTTTGAGGTTATGTCTGCTTAAATGTATAAATTTGGAACTTCATCGAACAATTATAAACTGATTATACCTAATAAAGAAGGTATATTTGTACCATAAATTAATCTCTTAATTATCATGAAAGACCTTTTATCTATCGTATCTCATTTCCAATTAACAGGTACAGTGCAAGAAATCAAGCCCTTAGGAGCCGGGCTTATCAATGACACGTATAAAGTAACCACACTCGAAGCCGATGCGCCCGATTACGTATTGCAGCGCATCAATCATGCCATTTTCCAAGATGTAGAGATGTTGCAGGCAAATATCAATGCCGTAACCACTCATATCCGCAGGAAACTGGAAGAAAAAGGTGAAGGCGATATCGAGCGTAAGGTGCTCCATTTCCTTCCTGCCGGCAATGGAAAGACTTATTGGTTCGACGGCGGGAATTACTGGCGTGTCATGGCGTTTATTCCCAATGCGAGGACATACGAAACGGTCAATCCCGAATATTCATACTATGCCGGTGCGGCTTTCGGCAACTTCCAGGCCATGCTTGCCGATATTCCCGACCGTCTGGGTGAGACAATCCCCAATTTCCACAATATGGAATTCCGTTTGAAGCAGCTTCATGATGCTGTGGCGGCCGATGCTGCCGGACGTGTGGGGGAAGTGCGGTATTTTCTGGATGAAATTGAGCGTCGCGCCGATGAAATGTGCAAGGCGGAACGCTTGCATCGTGAAAACAAGTTGCCCAAGCGTGTTTGCCATTGCGATACGAAAGTCAACAACATGATGTTCGATGAAAACGGCAATGTGCTCTGCGTCATTGATCTCGATACGGTGATGCCCAGTTTTGTATTTTCCGACTTTGGCGATTTTCTGCGTTCGGGAGCCAATACGGGGCTGGAAGATGACAAAGACCTCTCCAACGTGAATTTCAATATGGAGATATTCAAGGCTTTCACAAAGGGCTATCTGGAGTCGGCCAAATCTTTCCTGCTGCCGGTGGAGATAGAGAATTTGCCTTATGCGGCCGCATTGTTCCCCTATATGCAATGTGTGCGTTTCCTTGCCGATTACATTAACGGTGATACATACTATAAGATTCAATATCCGGAACACAACCTGGTGCGCACCAAAGCGCAGTTCAAATTGCTGCAAAGCGTGGAAGAGCATACTCCGGAAATGCAAGAGTTCATTGCCTCATGTATTCGATAAGATATATGATAGCAGCGGTAATGGGGTGCTGTGTTTTCCCCTTATTCGCGTTAACCCCAAAAAATAAGATGATGAAAGAACTGGATGTCAAGAAAGTGAGCATGGCAAACATACCGGTGGAATCGGTTCCTGCTCTTTTGGATGAAGAAAAAGTGGCTTTTCAGCCGGTTAATACAGTGAACTGGGCGGCATATCCGTATTGTCCGGATGTCAAATTCCGCATGGCTTATGCGGATAATGCTATCCTGATTCATTATAAAGTGAAAGAAAACAGCATACGTGCCGTAGCGGGCAGGGACAACGGGCCTGTCTGGGAAGATTCGTGTGTGGAGTTTTTCTCCGTTCCTGCGGAAGACGGGGTGTATTATAATATGGAATGTAACTGTGCGGGACGCTTGCTTATCGGTGCGGGAGCAGGGCGGAACGGTCGCAGGCATGCGCCGCAGGAGGTGCTCGATAAGGTGCAGCGCTGGTCTTCTTTAGGGCGTGAGGATTTTGAGGAGCGGGTAGGAGAGTGTAGCTGGGAAGTAGCTTTGGTGATACCTTATTCGGCTTTCTTCATGCATAACGTCACCTCGCTGGGCGGTAAGACGATTCGTGCCAACTTCTATAAGTGCGGTGATAAGTTGCAGACTCCCCATTTCTTGTCGTGGAGTCCCATTGATTTGGAAAAACCGAACTTCCACTGTCCGGAGTTCTTCGGAGAATTGCATTTCGAGTAAGAGGGAACCACTATCCTATGGCAACCTGCCGGCTTCGTAGGGGATAGTTGCTTCCGTTGCCATGCAGTCTTAAAATAAAAGTTTTATTCTTATAAATGAAGGTTTGATTTATAAGAATAAAACTTTGGTTTTTATGAATGAAGCTATCATTCTAACTCTCCGTAGTGGCTACGGAGAGTTTGGAATGTGGAGACATGCTATACGTACGGGGAACTACTTCGCTATACCTTTGGAGTTACGGATAAAGTTGATGATGTTGTGTATCTCGTCACTCATCGGGACCTGGTCTTCAATCTTTTGTAGGGCATCCTGTACACTGAAGTTTCCTTGATACACCAGGCGGTAAGCATTTACGATATGGCGCAGAATACGGTCGGTGACCTGATGCTTGTGTTGGAGCACCATTGCATTGATACCATGGTATTCTGCCGGGTTGCCATTCATAATGATATAAGGCGGCACATCTTTTGCAATGCGGCAACCTGCCTGAATCAGCACCCAACTACCGATGTGGCAGTTCTGATGCAGGATGACATTGCTGCTCAGGATCGTGCAGTCGTCTATGCGGCAGTCGCCTGCCACTGTGCTCTTGATGCCCAATACGCAGTGATTGCCAATTTGTACGTCGTGGCAGAGGTGTACGCCGTCCATTAGATAGTTGTTGTCACCGATGCGCGTGCAGCCGCTTTCGTGTGTCGCACGACTGATAACCACATTTTCACGAATGTCGTTGTTGTCGCCGATAATCAATCGGCTTTCTTCGCCTGTGTAATGAAAATCCTGTGGCTCACTACCCAGTACGGCACCATGATGTACCTTGTTCCCTTTACCTAAGCGAGTACCCTTGAGGATACTTGCATTTGACATAATCACGCAGTCATCACCGATTTCCACATCTCTTTCGATGTAAGCGAAAGGCTGAATGGTCACATTCTTACCGATTTTAGCGGTTGAATCTACAGATGCTAATGGACTAATCATGTTTTCTAATTTTGAATTATGAATTTCGAATCATGAACCGGCAGCATAGGGCTGTCCATAATTCATGATTCAGAATTCATCATTTATAATTATTTCTCTCTCCCTCCGCCCAATGCTTGATACAGACTGATTACAGACTGCATGCGGTCGAAGGTATCAGCCACTTCTGAAAGTTGTGCGCTGAGGTAAGATTGCTCGGCCGACAAGACTTCCAGATAGGTTGACGTGCCTAAGTTAAACAATTCTTTTGTATCTTCCGCAGCTTTACGGGCAGAATTCACTTGAATTTCGCGTGAAACGGCTTTATCCGAGGTCATTTGATATTGATACAGGGCATTGCTCACCTCATTTCCGGCTTTGAGCAATGTGGTCTGGAACTGGATCTTGGCCTGCTCCTCTTGTGCTTTTGCCTGTTTCAGACGGGCTATGTTGGCGCCGCGATAGAACAGAGGCTGCGTCAGTGAACCGATAGCGGAGGCCAGCAATTTGCCGGGATTGACGATGGCGGATCCGGCGCTGTTGGTCCAGCCGGCAGAACCGCTTAATGTAATCTGAGGATAGAAAGCGGCGCGTGCGCTGTTGGTATCGTAGTAGCTTGCGGCTAATGACATCTCGGCGGCTTTCACGTCGGGACGGTTAGACAATAGCTGCAAAGGGATTCCGGTGGAGAATTCGGCAGGCAGCTCCTGGCTTTCCAACGTGCCGCGTGCAATGCTTTGCGCCTTCAAC
>ENA-OPCW01000905-OPCW01000905.1-human-gut-metagenome-genome-assembly--contig:-NODE-905-length-15612-cov-5.681687_pt1 | contig 15612 bp, 10 predicted proteins | sample MGYA00241258_ERZ501496 | MGnify/ENA primary metagenome ERZ501496 (study PRJEB25962, sample SAMEA2042660) | human gut metagenome | biome: human gut; feature: human-associated habitat; material: faeces...
CTAAATTTTGTGCATCTATTTTGCACCAGTTTTCTACCTCTGATGGCAGCTTTTCGTTTTCTAATGCGTATATACAAGGATATATACAGCACTTAGGAGAAAAGCCTAGTTCATTACTATAATCGTTCCAATTTACGTTAGCAAAGGCTTCTTTATTAGACAAATACAATGACCGTAAGTAATCTAACAAAGAAATAACTTTCTGATAATCATATTTCTCATCTTCTCCCTTAGTACATATCCCTTTGGTATTGAATTTTCCTTCTGAAATCAAAGGTAGTTTGACGAATGAACCTGACGTAGGAATCTCCATGAATTTTTCAATTCCCGCATACTTTCCATCAAGCAAATAATTCTTGGAAATAAAAGGTTTATCAACAAGATAGAACAATCCAAAGTCTTCTTTCCCTTCAGCATTTATCACTTTGATTGAACTGCTTGACTTGGATTCTTTTGAGAACATAAGTAATACAAAAGCAAGCTGTTGGGCATTTTGTAAAACTGGATAATTATCTTGTACATTCTTGAGAATTGCATTAACGTCAGCTTCACTTGTAATTCCCAAAAGAGCTTTAAGTTTATCTCTGTCGGCACCAAGTTTAGTAAACTTATCAACAACCTCATTTACAATAGCTGCATTCTGATTTTCATTTGGTAATATTGATGATAATTCAAAAGGTTGTTTGCCACCTTCAACAGTAAACTTATCTGCCACTGTATCAGGTATATCCTTATAAGTATATTCATCAGTTCCCTTAATGATAATCATTTTCTCATAGAAAGCTCTACATTCATCCTTTTTTAGAACTTTAGAAGCCAAGTCAAGAATCTTGAATTCAAAACTTTCCGTATCTGTTGTCTTGTTAAGGTCAATAGTTACAGATGAAAGCTTCTTTACGAACTGTGCTCTAGATTCACCTTTGACAATATCTATGAGAATACCTTTATGTTCATCAACGTCCTCTATATATGTTAGTAAAGCAGAATGTAAATCTTCACCGCTCACAATGCCTTCGGATTTTTTATAATCGTCAAAATCGTCTGGTAACAGATACATCGTTCCAGCACAATTCTTTTCAATAAACTCACGAGTAGTTTTTGACTGAGAATAGACTTGGTAACAATCATTACCATGCGCACACAATTTATATCCGTTATCAGTATTTACAATGACAAAAGAAGTAAAGAATGTTTCCTTATGCAAAGCGCATAACTGCAAAATACTTACAATGTCGTCTTTGTCAACTTCTCCAGCTTCGCTCTTTAAGCTTAGATTGCACAGAGACTTTTGACTTGTAACAAATGGCGCTTCATTTAGATATGACAATATACTTTTTTGTGGTAATGTCATTCCAAATAAAGTAGTCATTGCATTTTGCAAACATGCGTATTTACTAGAAATAGATGCGAGACAATCGTTGTAGAATAAGTAACTTGTATCAACATAATCTCCCGATTCACCAAAAATATACTTCTTACCTGTTAATGATTTATTATGTTCTGCATCTAAGTCATACAAAGATTTAACCTTTTGATAGAACAAATCCACACCTTCAGTTGGTTTAATCTCATCCCATTTTTCAAAAACAACATCATGATAAATATTTTTTTCTTGAATAAGATAAGTATCAAGTTCTGAGAAATAGTCTTCTGTACATATTTGAAAAGCACTAAGCCAACTTGGAACCACATAACTTCTACTGAGCATGTTTCCCAATTTTACATACTCACCATTGTTGTTACGGCAAAGGCATAATCCTTTTATGGAAGATTCACCAATACCTTCAAATTTTATGGTTGAATCCGTAGTAGCAAAATGTAGTATAAGTTTCTTTTTCTCTGCTAACGAGAGATTATTCGGATTTAATTTATTTGAAATTCTCTCAAATACATGTGCATCTGTTGGCATGTTGAATCGAACCTTGATATTGGTATATTTATCAAGGTTCGATTCAGAGACAACAAAACCAATCGTCTTCAATTCTTGCTGAATATTCTCTGTTTTTGAAGAAGAGAATAAGCAGACTGAATCCGTTTTATACAAATAATCAGTTCTTCTATATGTGTAATTATATTGGCTCGTGATTATATCGTCATAGGAATAAAAAGATCCGTCTGAGAACTTGAATAACTTTATGGATTTTATCTTAGAAGAAACATCTAATAAAGAATGGCTATTCAGTTCTGTCATAAATCCAGTATATGTTTCTGCATCAGCATTTTGAATCCAAAGATTTAGTTTTTCAGTGTCTGCATCCTTGATAAAGTCTACAATACCATACTCCTTAATACCAAGTTTTGTTTTTGCCGCATCAAAGATAGGTTTAAGACTGTCTATGTCAGCATTCCACTCAAACCAGCAATATTTATCGTTGGCAATTGCTAATGGGATGTTGCACTTCAACCTGCGAATTTTTACAAAAGATGAATTGTCACAATATCCATTAGTGGTTGGAACATTGACTTTTATGTGCTCTAAAAGAGCATTATAAAAGTATTGATTTACCCACGCGCTGTTAGATGGAACGTTGCCACACAATAAGATACTTGAAAATAGTTGAAGGTATGCTGTCCTATTATTAACATCTTTATATTCATCAAGTTTCTTTATAATAAACTTTGCTATTTCAGGCAAGAGTTCCTTGTTTACGCTATCATCCTGCAATTTTCGACGATTAGCCTGGTTGCTAATGCTATCACAATGTACAAAAATGGCAGAATTGTGAGTCTCATCACCTAATGGGAAATACTTGTAGAAAGTTGGGGATACTTTTAGCCTTTCAACACCAGCAAAAGGGTTTTCTGAGTTGAAGTCTATTTGATCATACCCAAAGGCGTAATGAATTGGAGCATCCTTGTACTCAGGAGATATACGTATGAACTCTTCCGATTCTTGAGCAATTTCCCCCTTCTCCATTTTGAGAGGAACCTCAACCAACTGGTTGCTGTTTACCTTTACATTCTTTAAGCCTTTTAAGGTGTTCAAGGAGTATTCAACACCAGTTTTAAAATTTTCTTCATAATCCTTGTCCAATAGTTCCTTCTTTCCTTCACCTAAACGGATGAAGAAAATACTACCCTGATTGAAATCGTCTTGTTCAAGGTGAGGAGAGAGGTATTCTTTAATTTTGCTTCCCATCTCAAGATATTCTTCTTGAGTAAAAAGAACAGTATCCTCATATTGAAGATTTTTAACTGTTTCATTAGGTCCTGCAGGGAAGTTGGTTAGAATCAGTTTTAACAAATAAGGAAGGTCGCTATCATCAGAAATGTTGTCAACTGCTTCTATGTTTTCACCATTCATAAGTGAAAGAAGGTCTATTTTCTTGCTCCAACTGAACATGATAGGTCCTTTGAGATCCTTTACCAGTTCGTCCTTACCATCACCTTTACCCACTAAACGGTGGACTAATTTGAAACCAATTCCAAAACGACCGATTTCGCTTGCGCTCTGTTTTACAGATTGGCTAATATTTAGAATTGAGCGAAGCCCCTTCTGATTAAAGGCTTCTCCATTATTTACAGCAATAAGATACTTCTCGTCATAAAACAGATAAAACAGCGAAGAACCGCAATCCGCTGCATTTTGTAAGAACTCATAGATTGCCTGTCCATCTTCTGCAATTTTGAGGAATGTACTGAGCAACCCTTCGATTGACTCTTTGTCTCCATGATAGAGATCAAAAAAGCCCTTTACTCGCTCACCAGTACTTAAAGTATGTGAGCTACCGATATAGTCCACATCATATCCAGAGCCTTCTTTGAAGCCTCTTATATCAGTATGATATTTTTGCCTAAAATAGTTGGCACTTTTAATTTTCATATTTTTTTGTTTATAAGTAACTATTCAAAATTAATTTTATATGTATGAGTAATTCACAAATAAATTCTTACCGACAGATGCAAGTGCCCTGTTTGTACAATAGAAATTAGAGTCCTTAGTATTGTAATCAGCTGGTCTTATCCATTTGCCTTTCAATATACACCATAGTGTCTCGACAGGTTTAAGTTCAGGAGAGTATGGTGGAAGATAGAAAAGGAACAATCTTCTATTTTCCCATATCTTTCTCATTTCCTTTACCTTCCGTTTCCTATGGACTGAAGCATTATCAAGTACAACCACCGTTTTCTTCTTTACCTCAAAAGAGAACCTGTCAAGATAATCCACAATCCTGTCTGCATTGATGGATTCCTGCGTTGTAAAGTTTATATTGATTCCTTCTGGTAATCATGCCAAAGATATTAAATCTTGCAGCTTTCTCGGATGGAATATAGACCCTCTCATCTTTGAACTGCCACCCGTAAGGTACATAACCATCGGTACATACATTACTTTCATCAGCATAATAAAGTTCTATTTTACCTTTGGAATCAAGACTTTCAAGTTCTTGCAACTTCTCTTTCTTATAAACACAAAAGTGACCATTACTTTAGAACAATGAAACACTCTTATCTATAATTGTATATTAAATCCTTAAATAATAAAATTAGGTAATAATAGGACCTCTTTTTCATGACTAAGCTTAATAGATATAACCTGTCTGTCAGTTAGAGTACAGGGCAACAAATTAGTGTCTTCAGACCCCAGTAGCAGTACCTTTTCATTCAATTCCTTTTTGGTATTTTTCTCCAAATCATATATTATAAACATCCCTCTTTGGAATATCTCAGAGCCATTCTTGTTGTTTGTCAGGTTTAAGCCTTTCTCATCAAGCTTTACAGACCAGTCAGAGCCATGATCTCTGAAGGTATATGTAGTACCATAGCTTACCGTTTCTTTTCCTATCAGTCTACCAACAAGAATATCTACATTCGTATAAGGATTGCGTTTATAAATCGGTTCATCAGTTTTTGAGTCACTTTCCGTTCTCAACCGGCATGCATTAATCATGCCCTTCAGTAATTTGTCCTTAACCAGCGGAAAGGTAGAAACAGATGATTTGCTTTCCATCCAGTATCCGTGTTTCCTCGCATATCCGTTGATACATTTCTTTCCGTCACAATCCTTATCAGGATTCTTACCAGTACCACATTCGTATATCTGCTTTTTGCCTTTTATTCTCTCGCCGCATTCCGTTGCTTCAAAACCGTAATACAGGTACTCAAAATGAAGCAGCAAATAATATTCAAAACTACGGCTTGAAAAAGCAATATTTACCTTTTTCCCGTCTATTATCTTATTGGCCTCGGCCATGGCTTCCTCATGTTTAGGATGTTCGTCCTTATCATATACTGCCCAAGATTCATCCACTCCTTCAGACATGATTTTTCTTGCATACAACACCCATTTTAATGGTGGAACACCGGTTATAACTTCATCTTCAGCAACATCTTTCTGTCCACCTGACTTGACTTTACGTTTCTTCCCTTTATAGCTTCCTCTGGAAGAATCCGCTTCAGCATCTTCAACCGGTATATTAGGCTGAGGAATTGTACGTACATCAAAATCCTTGCTGTCACCATAAAACCGGTCACACAAGTCTGTAAAGAACAATGGTTCGGTCTTATCACCTTCACACACTATTCTTATGACATACTTACTATGACGTTTATTTTCACTCGTTCTTGCCATAGTCTACAAACAGTTTCTCCAGTGGTTTTAATGAAGGAACACCTCCAAATTTATTATTCAAATACCATTTGGCAAACAATGTATCCTCTCTTACGTCCTCAAAATCGGAAAGAGAGAATATCTCTGATACTCCCTGCTCATTCTTTTCTGTAAACCATACCTGGTCTTTACGGATAGTATTCTGGTCAAGCAGATTCACATCATGGGTTGTAAAGATCAATTGGGCATTATTCCTGTTTATTCTTTCATTTCTGAAGATGTCCACAATGAGCTGTGTTATATAGGAATGTAGCCCGGAATCCATTTCATCTATAAAAAACGGACTTCCATTCTGCAGCGCCTGTAATATATAACAGCCTATAAGGAAAAGTGATCTTGTACCAAAAGATTCTTCTTTTAAAGGCAAGTCTGCTGTTTTGCCCAAATCCTCACCATCATTATATAGACCATGCTGGCTTGTAACTTCAACGCCGTCACTGCGCTTTTCCAGTTGGAAACCGGCCATACCGGTATCCGCAAATGCCAGAAATTCAGCAAGCAGTTTCTTGTTTTCAGGACGTGAATAAAGCCATCTGACCATTTCCTTATCTTCACCCAACATGGTATCTTCATGATAACCGTTGGAAACAATCATATCTGCCAGATATTTTGCGGCATTTGTTATCGGTTCGCATGGTGTATCCTTCAGGAACTTGGAAATCAGCAACTGGTTCTTGAACACATTGAAAGGCTTTGAAGAAGAAAGGCTTGATCCGAATTTAATAGTATCTGATTCTTTATCTTCTGAAAGCAAAGTGCGTTCATAAAGTTGTGTCTGTTTACCGTTTGGATAATAAATCAACGACTCTGACTCTATCTGCAATCTGGTAAAACTGACTTCATATTTATATCTGATCTTCTGAGTTATAAACTCCATTGAAAAACCTATCGGTGCATCAGCCGTAGTATTGTCAAATTTGAACGGCTGATACAATGGAATATCATCACCAACCCTGTTGTCAAGATTGTGGACCCATCGTCTGAACCTATATAAAAACTTTATGATATTAGTCTTACCTGAAGCATTTGCTCCATAAATTAAAGAGATTTTCAAAGCCTTCTTTAATTCTTCTGCATTGGTCTCAACTTCACATATATTATCAACCTTAGCCTTTGAAGAAGTCGGCTCTGTCGTAAAGGAACATACATCCTTAAATGAACGGTAATTCTTAATTTCTAAATTTAATATCATATTCTTGCATCTTTTCCACAAAAATAGCCTTTTAAATTTTCTATTCAAAGTTTTTTCTTCGTTTTTTGCGCTTTTTCTTCGCAATTTCAGTTTTAAATTCTTATCCATGGATTTTATTGAATCTTTTAAGATGAGTTTATTCAAAAGGCAGTTCATTCTGTTTGAACTGTTGCAGGTCTATAGCATTGCTTTCCGTTGGTATCTCCTCCTGGTTTTCTGCTACTACCTCCGTTTCAAGATCCAGTCCGAAAGTCTCTTTCAGCTGGAGATAATCAAAGCACAGTGCCTTTGGTCGGTTTACCTTTACCTTCTTAACCTGCTCGCCATTCACAATGTCAATGGTATAGTCAGGAAGTCCGCTTGGCAGAAGTATGGTGAATCTGTCCTGCTTCAACCCCAGGTATGAAGCATGGGATTTCAAGTAAGACATGATGGTGGACCAGTTCGAGCGGTTGGAAGTTGAACCTGCATTCCGGCTGTTGAACAGTGATGCCACAGCTGCCGTGTTCAGATAGAGAATAGGACGTGCTTCCTTAAATTCTATATCTTCTTTTATAGATAATGGACGGAAGGATTTCATATACCTTATACGGTAATGTGCCTTCTCGATACATTTCCCTGAAGTCTGGAATCCCTGTAGCATACTCCAGAAGTCCGCTATCTCCGAACTTTCCTGAGCCAGTTCATTCTGATTGCGTATTCCTTTAACTGCTGTTTCAAAAAGCTCCGCATAACTGAAAGGCACGTCAATGACTGTCTCCAGTGTTCTGAAGGTGGCCAATGGAATAACCCAGTTCCCGAATATACGGTCATGGATTGTTTCATTCTCCAGTTTTGCAGCCAGTTCACGCTTGGTGATAGAGTATATTTCCGGAAAGTTCTTCTCAAACAGTTCCCGGTGTCCCAATATCTCCAGGGTGAGGTGGGTAAGTCCCATATTGCAGACTGATACAAGGTCTTCATAAGCCCTTTTCTCATTTTGGTTGAATGATGTCTTTGAAAAGGCAAGGAAGATGACACGGGTATAGAGTGCCATATCCTGTGTCGGCTTGTCCTGGCCGCAAAGGGCAACACCTGTTGTGACAATGGTCTGTGCTGCCATACCGTCTGTGTTTGTATTCTTCTTGGTCTGACCGCCACCACCCCAAAGTCCTTTCAGATAGGCTATCTTGCGGATGTCAAGGTCATTCTTGTATTCGTCCAGCACGGCAAGTGTATTGACGGCCTGTGATACACGGTCGTTCATGGCCGGTACGGAAGTTACACCGAGATTGGGCGGATCTACTCCGTGCAGGAAGAAGGACTGGAGGGAAGTAGCCAGGGTTGTCTTACCGGTTCCTTTCTCACCAAAAAGGTTCAGGATGGGAAAGTGACGGGTGCGTCTGAATATGATGTCACGGAAGAGGGTGGCAAGGAGATAACAGAAAGCTACGCTTGCATTCTCACCGAACACTTCCATTAGTCTGCCTACATAGTCATGCAGCTTTATCCCGTTACGGTTCTCATGCACCATAAGTCTCTCAAACTGGAATATCTCCGGATTGTTTAGATAGATTTTTGAAGTGGCCGGTATATAGAAGGCCTTGCCGTTGATTCCACGGACAATACCCAAATCATCAACGGCATTGAATGTGCTTGCAAAGAATATACCATTACCAAAAGCAAAGATTCCTTCAGCCGCATTCCAGCCGAGCTTTCTGATACGTTCTGCCGTATCGGTCTTTGAATACAGGTATTCCTTTACACGGTTGAGTTTGTCTATCTTGGCCAGCCATACATAATTGCCCAGTGAGCCGACCTTCTGCTGGAAGTTGCTCAGTGAGCAGAGCTCAGACTCCTTCAGTTCTATAACCCTGCATACATTGTACATATTCCTCATACGGAAGATTCTGGTTCCGTTTATCTCATCCTCGATATGGAATAGCGGTTCCATGATGAAGTTGGAGATTCTTGACGGTTCATCATCATCTTCACCGATGGAGTAGTAACAGTTTTCCCTGACGAACAGTCCGAACTGGCGAAGCAGTTCCGCTTCACGCTGCATCTCGTTCATGGCCGCAGGTTTGTCGTTCCTTCTCCTGGCTTCACCACGTGCCTGGGTAACGGCATCACGCCATAGCTTTACCTTCCCGTGCAGTCTGGAGAGCTGTTCTATGCACTGGTCATACACAAGCTGGTCTTTTATATAGCGCAACAGGTCTGCTATTTCCGCAACACACTTTCTTTCCTCCACCATGGAACCGGCAACCAGGAAACGTTTCTGTGCCAGCCAGATGATAAAATGTTTTTCCGGCAGTGAAGTATAGTCCTCCCTGCTGCGGATATAGCTGTCGGCATCATTCTTGGCATATTGTACTTCTACTTCTGTCTCGGATGGTATTTCAGCGAAAGGAAGTTCCCTGACTGTCACATGGAATCCTTTTCTTATGGCTGCAGCTCCGTTAGACATCACCGCCTCAAATCCCGGTCCGTATGGCTTACCTTCCGCAATATCAGAATCAGGAATGAAACAGAGTGAGGATATATACTTCTTCAGCAGCTCGAACTGGCTGTCACTCCAGGCTGTTCCAAGTGACGCTACTGTATTGTCGTATCCAATCGACTGCATTCTAAGGACATCAGGAGCACCTTCCACAATGATATAATAGTCGGCATAACGCAGTCTGGAGGCACGGTCAATACCGAATACTGTTTCTCCCTTGGAGTAAATCATGCTTGTTGCCGAGTTGATATACTTGGGAGCTTTCCTGTTGTCTCCGATGTATCTGGCTGTATAGGCAATGATGCGTCCCCATCTGTTTCTTACGGGAATCATGATACGCTGACGGAACATGGCGTAAGTATTGCCGTCCTCACCACGCTTGAACATGCCGAGTTCGTACAGCAGTTCTTCGTTCAGAGCCTTGCTTCTGCAGAAATCCATAAAGGCCTGACCGTCCTTCGGTGCATAGCCTATTCCGGCAAAGGCACAGAACTCCTCATGCCACCGGCCGTATGCGTAGGCCCTGGCATCAAAGCTCTCTTCCTTGTCTGTTGCTCTTAAATTTTGCAGGAAGAAGGTCTGGACTGTATCGAGAACTGCCAGAAGTGATTCCCGGTGCCTGGCTTCAGCCATCTGTTCCTCACTGCGCTCTTCACTGATGTATTCTACCGGAATATTATGGTTCCTGGCAATAAATTCCACGGCGGCACTGAAGGAAAGGTTTTTCCTTTTCCATTATAAACGTAATGGAATCACCACCACGGTTACAGCTGAAACAGTGGAAGAGATTCTTGCTGGGAATGACAGCAAAGGAGCCGGTCTTCTCTGTATGGAAAGGACAAAGTCCCATCAGGGTTGAACCTTTTCTGGACAGTCTGACATAAGGACTGAGTACGTCTTCTATGGCAAGTTCCCTTACTTTCCGTATGGTTGTTTCGCTTATCATAACGTACTGAGCAGGTTCCAACAATCGATTATTGACTGTCCGGAGTATTTCGGACGGCTGACATTATTAGGATTAAGCGGTTGGATATACCCGTTTTCTCTGTATTTTTTGAGTGTCTTGTTGCTGATACCGAGTTCAGCACAGGTGCGCTTGACTGAATAGACACCGTTTGGATCGCACGCTGGTCTGATTTCTTTCATTATTATAAAATCATTATGAATGTGCGATACAAATACCAGTCCGGCTTTATTGTTAAGTGGCAAAACTATAAGCTGGTGAACAAAGGTTACTGACGCACATTCCTGTACCTACTATAATTGCTTTCTTTATATTTCATAGAGTATCACGGCTAAAGTAAACATATATAGTTTACCATTATTAAAATATTAGCCATAATATGTTTATCATTTATCTTTCTTGACCGGCTTTTCTGTCTGTTTTGGCTGACTTTCATCAAAATAGTCCTGGGTGGTACGCTGCAGGAGCCTGAGGTCTGCCGTGCGGTATTCCACCTTACCCGGTCTTTTATAGGAAACCACCTTTCCCTGACGTTTCCACCTTTCTACATTCCTGCGACCAAAAAGTTCGTAAGCCTTCCTCTAGCTAATGAATTCAGGATCATCCTTGTCGGCTTTCAATTGCCTGACAATTCTGGAGGATAGATCATTCAGGAATGTTTCGTATGGTATAAGATGGTCCAGAAACTGTAATATCTTCATATAAACCTGATTTGGTTTTCTATACTGTTCGTTTGACCGTGATGGTTTGGTTTTCCCTGTCAGTCCTGGTCTTGAACTGACGGTTGTAAATGGCACCAAGCTCTGAGGCCTGAGTACGGACGCTTTTCAAACGTGAGATGGGGAATGAGACGGATTCACCTACTTCAAGGGCAACAAGTGCCGGACGGATTTTTTCTAAGTTTTCAGACATAATTGTTGGATATTTAATATTTAATGTTTAACTTTATATTCACCAAATGAATAGGTTACACTACAACGTAACATAAAATGGTTTATATAACCAAATATTTGTTTGATGATTTATTGTTTAAGATGTATTTATTGAAGGAATCGCATGGATAATGACATAAAACACGTGCATGTAGGTCAGGCTATAGACAAAAGACGCAACGAGCTTGGATTGAGCAAATCTGAGCTTGGACGTAAAATAGGTGTACCGCAGCAGCACGTAAACCGCATACTGGAAAGGGAGACAATGGAAACGAGCAGGCTTATTAAAGTCAGCGAAGCATTGGACTTCAATTTCTTTTCCCTTTTCTGTCCGAGACAGCATCATATCTCGGCACACCTTGCTGCTGTTGCATTAGACGGAAATGCAAATAATCTGATAGGTGATGCAGAACTGGCTGTGCAGTTATCCAGCGAAAAGAAAGAAACAGAAAACCTGAGGGAAACAATCAAGCTTCTGAAAGAGCAGATAGAAAGTCTGAACTCACAGATTTTACGTCTTGATTCAAACCTGAAGGATAAAGATATAATTATTGAACTATTAAAAGAAAGGAGAAAAGACATGTAATTTTAAAAGAATGGTAATGGCCATTTGCATGTAGTAGAATAAAACTTTACCATTAACGGTGTTCACCATTTATAAAAATAATATAGTAGCCATAGCTTGATTCTTAGAAGAGAAAGTCTTGATACTAACAGATTGTTTTCTAATTGTTTACTCTCTATCTGTAAATAAAAGAAAATCAATGTAGTATTAAAGAGGCACAAGCTGCAGTAGAGGAAAATCTCTAAGAAATCAGCTTCTTTAATTAATATAGGCAAGACAAGCGTTTTCCATTTGTTTTCCCCAAGCATTTAGATAACTGATTGTCAATATAATATTAAAGTGGCACAGGCTGCAATCGAGGAATAAAGTTTGAATGCTGATAATTAGTGAAACACGAGGCAAGAGCTTGGAAATCAAGTTCTTGCCTCGATTCTTTTTCTACATGTTCTGCTCATTCATAAAGCAGTATAAACGGCAGAAAACACCCTATTTGTTGACCAGTTTTAGCATGTTGACCAAATTATTTTGGCATGTTGAACAGATTCTAAAATATGGTCTTAAAAAGAAAACAGATAGTTTAATCAATTTCACTAATTATTATAATTATGGCTACATTAAAAGCAACAGTAAAAACAAAGCTCAAATCAGGAGCGTACATCGTATACATCCGCATTGTCCACAACAGACAAAGTTCGTTTTTCAAAACACCATGGATGGTTAGGGATGATGGTGTCAGTGCAAATGGTAAGGACGTGAAAGATCCTTTCGTTTGTCAACAGACTTCTAAACTTATCAGTCAGTACTACGGATTGCTTAATATGGTTGACTGCTCTGAATGGTCAGCATCAGAAGTTGCATCCTACCTTACGAAGACTACAGAGGATATGTCATTCTCTGATTATGCAAGACAGCATATCGAGAAATTGATTCGTAGAGGTCAAGAACGTACGTCTCGCAATTACAAGTGGACATTGAATCACATGGAAAGATTCGCCCATACGGACAACATCATGTTCTCACGTTTGACATCTGCTTTCCTTAACCGATGGATTGAAAATCTCAAAGAGACTACCAATCGTTGTAAGGAGCAGTACCTAGTCTGTATGAGAGAGGTGTACAAAGCAGCCATGAAAGAGTTCAACGATGAAGAGCTTAGAATTGTCAGATTAAAGAGTCCTTGGGGAAATGTTACAATCCCAAGAAGTGACATTCCAGAAAAACGTGCCATTCCTGCGAGTATGCTCCGTAAGTTCTTTAATGCTGTCCCTGACAGAAGTAGGTTTACTAACCCACTGATGGAAGTTGGACAGGATGTTGCCCTAATATCTTTCTGCATGTGTGGTTTGAATGCAGTGGATATTTTTAATGCAACGAAAGACCAATATGTAAATGGGATATTCCACTATGAGCGACAGAAGACGAAGAAGACTCGCTCCGACAATGGATAATTCGAGGTTCGAGTTCCAGAGTTCTTGGAACCAACCTTCAGAAAGTATCTTTCAAAGGATGAAGAAAGTCCTTGGCTGTTCAATTTCCATGAACGTCTATCTACTTCGGATTCATTCTGTGCTAATGTCAATACTGGTATAAGGCAGATATGGGAAAAGGTTGATCCAGAGTTCAAGGCATCGCTGTATGCTTTCCGTCACAGTTGGGCTACTATTGCCCAAAACGAATGTGGCGCATCAATGAATGAGGTTGATTTCGGTCTGAACCACTCTATCAACAAGATGGCGAGGGTCTATGTGAAAATTGACTATTCACCGGCTTGGATTCTTAATGAAAAAGTCATTGATTTCATTTTCTTTACTGACAAAGAATCTAAACATGTTGAGAAGGAAGACAAGTCGTTTGAGAAAATCTCCAAGTACAACAATGTACGCGCAGAAGCTTACGTTATGGGTAAGAAAGTCTATGCTCTCGAAGATACAGGATTCAACAATGTTGATCAAGTTATGGATAAGCTTGTTACCCTACTCCCTAAGAAGATTCATAACACACGAGTTCAATTCAAGATAATGAACGTTGATAAAGACCAATTCCAGATGTATCAGCATTTGGTGCCATAATGCGACTACCCATAACGTAGGCTCAATATAATAACAAAAAGACTCAAATATTGCATTGTGCTTTATCTGAGTCTTTTTAGTTCTCTCTGCAAAAATTACACTATCAGGTAATTCTGCTGTATGTTTGCCCGTTTCTGAAGATCTATCAATCTATATCTCTTCTTGCCTGGAGATATTCGACAAGGCTGAAGTTTGCCAGACTTAATCCAGCGTTCTACGTCACCTCTTCCGAACAGCTTGTAAGCTCTTGCTTGGCTGATTTCAAGTTGTCCTTTTCTATCAAATGTATTCTCAATGCTATTTTTGTAGCTAAATCTTCGACAAAATCTTCATACGTTACATTTATGTCGGCGAATTGAAAATCAGGATTATTATTGTCCATAGTCTGTATATTTCTTATGATTATAATTACGAGTAAATGGAGGGGCTACCTCCGTTTGTGAATCGATTCGTGTGCAAAGGTAGCCCCTGATAATCATAAGAGAGCAATTACCAACGATATAGGATTTCGTATGTCGCGATTATATCGGCATACATCTTTCAGTTGATAGGATTGCTTACATTTTACAGAGATTTAGCGAACTCCTGGCAGATAGAGTCAAAGCCAGCATCCTCTTTCTTTTCCATGGAGTTTTTCTTTTTATTCATCTTCCCGCTTTTTCCCTGACATTGGCTGCTTCGGATTTGGCTTGCACGAAGCGGCTTGTTATTCTTGGATGATGAAATTAGCTTGTAGTTCTCAATAAGAAGGTGTGTCGTAATACACGATGCGCCTTCTTTTTTTTCATTGACTATAAAAATCGACTCATTTTTTTAAGCTGCGATATTTTGAGGATTTCTTTGATTTATGCGTTCGCAACATCTAAATAGAACAACTGTAAGCTCATAAAACGGTCTAATCAGCCAATCCATACCTTCTTTAGTCATTTTTGCACACATCTTTTTTATATTGAAGGCAATGGCAAAGAAGGCAAAGTCCATGAAGACCTTATCCTTTCCAAAATGGCGGAAACGTTTGTAATTCATATTGTTTTTCATTTGTCCGAACACGGCTTCCGGTTCTATGCATCTCTGTCCTCTGTGTTTCAGCCCTTCCTCTGAGCAGAGCAACTCTTTGGCTTTTTGCTTGTATTTTCTGAGTCTGTGATTCAACTCTATCGTTCTGTTCCCCTTTGCTTTAAAACATCGGCATCTTAGCGGACAGCCTTCACATCTGATGGCTCTGTACCTGGCATTTTCGCTGACATATCCGGATGCTGTTTTCACATGTCTAGTCCCTATCCTTTGCATCTTCTGTCCCATGGGGCAGATACAAAAGTCTTGTTCTTCATTGTAGTAGAAGTTTTCCGCCTTGAACGGGTCCGGTTTGAATCTCGGCCGCTGTTCCATGTGGAAGTAGTTGTACTTGACGTAGGCTTCCATACCGTTTTCTGACATGAAGCGGTAATTCTCCTCAGAACCGTAGCCGGAATCGGCAACCACCGTATGGGCCAGCCTGTCATATCTGCTTGAGAAGGATTGCAGGAAAGGTATCAGGGTCAGTGTATCCGTAGGGTTCGGGAAGAGTGCAAAGTCGGTAATGAACTGGTTCCCGGTGCCGATCTGGAGGTTGTAACCGGGCTTTGTCTGGCCGTTACGCATGGCATCCTCCTTCATTCTCATGAAAGTAGCGTCATTGTCCGTTTTGGAATAGGAATTCCTGTCCTGCAGCGTGTCCAGACGGTTGTCGTATTCCTGTAGCTTGTCCCTGTGCTCTCGCAGCCTTCTGCTGCTGGCGCTTTTGGGATTGTTGTATCC
>ENA-OPCW01000916-OPCW01000916.1-human-gut-metagenome-genome-assembly--contig:-NODE-916-length-15556-cov-3.416102_pt1 | contig 15556 bp, 18 predicted proteins | sample MGYA00241258_ERZ501496 | MGnify/ENA primary metagenome ERZ501496 (study PRJEB25962, sample SAMEA2042660) | human gut metagenome | biome: human gut; feature: human-associated habitat; material: faeces...
GGCGAGCCGTGCTGGCAGAGCAGGGGAAGGTAACACGTTTTTCCAGCAGATGTTTTCCTTCTCCAGTCTTCTCTTTCTCCAATTGGAAGACGTAAAAAATCCTGATGCGGGAGAATCGCATCAGGATTTTTGTAAGCACAACAGATGGACTGTTCTGTTCTGGAGCTGTTTTATGGGATGGATTACATGTTATTCCTAGGATTCAGACGTCTTTTTCTGTTGAGAAGCAGCGTTATCGTGCTTTTTAGTAACTTTCTTCTGCTGTTTTGTGTTTACATGTTGAGCATTTTTCTTTTCCTGATTCTTTACAGCGTGAGGAGCTTTCTTTTGCTGATGTATGGCAGTGTCCTGTACCGCCTGTTCATTGGCAGTTGCCATGTTCCGGTAACGGACGGCAAGCGCGGCGAATTTGACTTCGACCACTGCAAGGGCTGCGGCATCTGCTGGAAGGTGTGCCCCTTCGGCGCGATCGACTTTGTAAAGGAGGAAAAGTGATGAGCATTCGTGAGCGTATTTCGGGCAACGAAGCAGTTGCCTACGCAATGCGTCAGATCAACCCGGACGTATTTGCGGCTTTCCCGATCACTCCCTCTACCGAAATCCCGCAGTATTTTGCGCAGTATGTCGCAAACGGTCAGGTAGACACCGAGTACGTCACGGTCGAGTCCGAGCACTCCTCCATGTCCACCTGCATCGGCGCAGAGGCGGCAGGCTGCCGCGCCGTCACCGCGACTTCCTCGTGCGGCCTCGCGTTCATGTACGAGCTGCTGTATGTCGCCTCGTCCTCCCGTCTGCCCATCACGCTTGCGTGCGTCAACCGTGCGCTGACCGGCCCGATCAACATCAACAACGACCACTCCGACTCCATGGGCGCGCGCGATGCCGGCTGGATTCAGCTGTACGCCGAGAACAACCAGGAGGCGTATGACAACTACCTTCAGGCGATGCGCATCGCGGAGACCCCGGATGTCCGTCTGCCGATCATGGTCTGTCAGGACGGCTTCATCACCTCGCACGCAGTCGAGAACATCGAGCTTGAAGAGGACGAGGCGGTCAAGAAGTTCGTCGGCGAGTATAACCCGGAGCACGCCCTCATCGGCCGCGACACGCCGCTTGCTGTCGGCCCGTACGACGTTTCTCCGTACTACATGGAGCCGGCATGGAGCTGTTCGATGCGCTGGAAGCTGCCCTTGGCAAGCTGCCCATCATTGCCGAGGATCTGGGTGAACTGTTCCCCAGCGTGCGAAAGCTGCTGGCCGACAGCACCTTCCCGGGCATGAAGGTGCTGCAGTTCGCCTTCAGCGGCGGGGACAGCGAGTATCTGCCCCACAACCACGTCAAGAACAGCGTGGTGTATCCCGGCACCCACGATAACACCACCCTGACCGACTGGTGGGAGAACGGCGCTTCCGAAAAGGAAAAGGCTGCCGCTGCCGCTTACCTGCACCTGACCGGCGTAAAGCCCACCGCAAAGGAGCTGGCGGCCATCCGGACCGATGATGTCCGCATCGCTCTGCTGCGCGCAGCGCTGGGGTCGGTGGCTGACCGGGCCATCATCCCCATGTACGACTGGCTGGGTCTGGGCGCGGAAGCACACCTGAATACCCCCGGCAAGCTGGGCGGAAACTGGGCATGGCGCGCCGCTGACGGCTTTGCCGCCAAGGCACTGGCCAAGACCATCCACGACGAGTGCAGTGTGTACTGCCGCGTATAAACAGAAGGCACAGAGCGGCGGGAGCTTAGCAATTTGACGAAAATATAAAAACTCCGGCAGAAAATTGTGCGTTTTGCTGGTAAAATCGGAAGCTGAATGGTATAATGTTGCTAAAGCGGCATTATGCCATTTTTCTTTGCCTGATGCGTTCCCGGCATTTCCGGAAACAGGGCGGGCGCGGGATGCATAATGCGGCAGATGGTTCCTGAACGTATGGGGAACAGGTGACTGCACGCGGGATACGGGAGCGCCGCGTGCGCAGATGATGGGGAAAATTACATGAAGAAAGAATGTACCGAGCAGGATCTGCGGGAACTTGCGCGCTCAGCGCAGGCCGTATTTGAGGCAGTGACCCTGACCGAAGCACCGCTTTGTGACGGCTGGCAGGACGATGGCCTGCGGGTGGACTACGAGCTGCGCAATGGCCGTGTGGACTGTGTGCTGCACCGCAGAGTGGAAGCGGACGGCAAATGCTGGGAGCTGGAAATGTGCGCACCGCTGGCAGGCAATGTGCTGCCGGAAGAGCGCATGACACCCCGGGAGCGGGAACTGTGCCGCGAGGATATGAGCCATGATTTCCTTACCGGCGTGTACAACCGCCGCTATCTGGAAACGGTGTTTGCCCAAAAGCTGGAACAGTGTGCAGCACAGGGCCGCAAGGCGGCTGTGGCGCTGGTGAGCATCGACAACGGCCAGAAGCTGCGGGATACCTACGGCCAGCCTGTGATGGACCAGCTGCACTGCTTTGTGGGCAACCAGTGGAAAAAGAACTTTGATACCCCTGCGACCCGCGTGGTCTGCCGCCTGACCGGCAGCATCTTTGCGGTGGGCTGTCTGGATGCCGACGGCAAGCAGCTGGCAGAGGAAATGCAGAACCTGTATCGGCGACCCCGAGCAGGAACAAGGCATTGAAATTCGAGTAAACGGCGTCGCCGCTTCGATCAATATGCTGACTCTGCGCTACGAAGCTTGGGAATTGGCGCCCGAAGGAGATCGAATTATCTTGAGCGGCGTATCGGAAGGAAGCGGCGGGCCGTATCCTTTCGAGCAAACGGCTGAAATTATCGAGATGGACGGCAAGCCGGCCCTCAAGATCGATGCGGTCGTTCTGACCAAAAAAGATCTGATCTAAATTGGATGCCGTTTCATATACGGCTTGGTTCGATAAAAAAACTCACGCTTGAAAAGCGTGAGTTTTTTTATCGGGTGCCGGAAATCGGGATTCGGAACCAAACAACGGAACTTCGTCGGGAAGGAGTGCGGAAACAGGTAAAAAATGGGAGCAAAGGGAATCGACGAAACGATAAGCCGAAATTACTCCGTTTTACCGACCAACCGCTCGACCCGGTCGAGGATCATCTGCGGTTCTATGCTCCAGATACAGCGGTAATCGCCATATTTACAGGGTTTCTTTCCATATACGGAGCAAGGTCGGCAAGCGAAATCGGTCTGCAAGACACCTTCCTGTCCGAACCCGTAACCCAGAAAGCCGAGCCCGGGATGGGTCGCTCCCCACACCGACACGGTGGGCGTAGCCATGAGCGAAGCCAGATGCATCACCAGCGAATCCATCGACACCACGCAATCCAGGTTGGAAATGAGGTTCATCTCATCCCCCAGCTTTATCTTGCCATACAATGCCGTGACGTTCGGATAGAGCGCCTCCATGCGGCGGGCGAATTCGGCTTCCTCTCCGCCGCCGCTGTGGACGAAAACCCGGTCGAAACGCCCGCTCAACAGACGGACGGCTTCGGCGCTCAACTTTTCGGGATAAGTCTTGCCCGGCTGGGCGGAGAACGGCGCGAAACCGATCCATATACCCTGTTTTTCTCCCATGGGATTGGGTCGGGGGCGTTTCTCGGCCGGCCGGGGATCGGGAAAGTCGAATCCCAAGCGACGGAAGACGTCGCAATAACGGATGACGGTGTGTTTCAAAGGTTTCACACCTTCCGAACCGCGTCCCAGCCGCATGTATTTTTCGATCCGCCCCTTGTGAATTACCGAAACGGGAATCCCCCGCAGGTGGAGTGCCGCACGCACCATCTTCGAACGCAGTACATTGTGCATGTCGGCCACCGCGTCGATCTTCAACTCGGCCGCTTCGCGGGCGAACCGAATGGCGCCCCGGATACCCCGGTGCGTGCGGCGGGTTTCGATATCCAAAAAATCGACATCCACCCCTTCGAAAAAGGGATGGAACAGCGATTTGGTCGCAACGGTCACCTTCACCTCGGGATACGCCTCCTTCAGGGCGCGGAGCGCATGGGGCAACATCGCCACATCGCCCATCGCCGAAGTACGGATCACGAGCAGGTGCCGGGGCAGCTTTTTATTTTTTCGCGGCATAAAGCACGGGATTGAGCGCCGGATCGTTATACATCTTCATCTGTTTGTAGGTCTTCATGTATTTACGTCCGGCTTCAATATCCTCGATCAACTCCTCGATCGCAGTCGAAAGATCAACCTGCTGCGACAGCAGCACATCGAGTTTTTGCTGGCAGGCAGCGCGATGCGCCTCGTCCACATCCTTGCGGAGCACCTCCTGACGCATGTGGTAAATCTTCAGGGCCAGGATCGAGAGGCGGTCGATGGCCCAGGCCGGGGTTTCGGTATTGATACGCGCCCCCGGCTGCACGTCTATATTCTTATACTTATCGAGCAGGTAGGAGTCGATGTACTCCACCATGTCGGTGCGAACCTGGTTCGACTTGTCGATGCGGCGTTTGATCTTCAGCGCCTCGACCGGATCGATCCGGGGATCACGGATAATGTCTTCCAGGTGCCACTGCACCGTATCCACCCAGTTCTTCATATAGAGCAGGTGGTCGATCGTTCCCTCCGCATAGGGATTCGAAAGCTGATGATCCACGTCGTCGTAACGATGGTAATCGTCGATCGCCTGGGCGAATATTTTATTCGCATTTTGAGTAAACATAGTCTATCCTTTTTATTTTGTAATTATCCGAGGAAACGATTATCTTTGCAGAAGATAGGATATATCCAAAGCCGGTTCGAACAAGTTCGGCTTGCCGATCGGCTTTCACTGTCTTTGCATACAAAGATCAAACAAAGGTAATGAATTTTTATCACAAAGCAATATCCCTGGCGGGTTTTGTATTACTGACCGTCCTCCCTGCGCAGGCTCAAGTGCGGCAAACGCGGGAAGAATACATAAACAAGTACAAAAAAATAGCCGTCGCCCACATGGAACGCTACGGGATTCCCGCCAGCATTACCATGGCCCAGGGCATCCTGGAATCCGATTGCGGCAACAGTTGGCTGTCACAGGCTTCGAACAACCATTTCGGAATCAAGTGCAAGCGTAACTGGACGGGCGACGTGGTCTATTACGACGACGATGAAAAGGGCGAATGTTTCCGCAGCTATCCTTCGGTCGAGGCGTCCTATCAGGATCATGCCGAATTTCTCGACAGCCAGCCGCGCTACGACTCGCTCTTTTCCTATGCTCCCAACGATTATAAAAGCTGGGCCCGGGGGCTGAAGGCCGCCGGTTACGCTACGGCTCCGGACTATGCGCAGCGACTCATCCGCATCATCGAAGAGAGTAAACTCTACCTGCTCGACCGCGAGGACGGACTTACCATTTACGGAGCGCAAACCGGACACCTCACCGACGACTGGTTCTCGGGCCAAAGCAACGTCGATCAAGCCGCAGCGATCGCTTCGGGGGCAGTCGATCCCGACGACTACCGCGTGACGGTCAATGCCCATAAGGGTTACAACGTCTATCGTACCAACGGCGTGAACTACATCCTGGCTCACGACGGAGATACCTTCGAGAAAATTTCCCGCGACTTCCGCATTTCGGCCCGCAACCTGCGTAAATTCAACGATGTAAGCAAAAATGCCCAGCCCGTTGCCAACGAAGTGATCTACATCGGCCGCAAGAAGAAGCGCTGGGACGGCAACGTTCTGCTGCACACCGTGCGCGAGGGCGAAACCCTCTGGTCGCTCGGACAGTCCTACGGCATCCGCACCAAATCGCTGGCACGTCTGAACAAACTCAAGGAAGGCGATGCGCTGACTCCCGGTACAACGATCAAGATACGATAATCAATCCTTCGATATAGCATGGAAAGCATACCCCTGCGAAAGAAAATCCTCGAAACCATCGTAAGCAAATCGACGCTCAAACAGAAGGTTTTCGACAACACGTTCGCCACATTCAACGACCTGAAAGAAACCCTGCTGGAGATGGCTTCCGAAATGGACGACCAGTTGGACGGACTCCTCGACCGGCGCGTGCGGCTCGAATACCGTGACCGGGGCAAGTTCGAAGCCCAGATACAGGTGGCCAACGACCTGCTGATCTTCCAGATGCACACCGACGTCTTCGAGTTCGAGCCGAACCACGTCATCTGGCAGAATCCCTACGTGCAGACGGACCGGGACAACTCCTACTGCGGCGTGATCAACATCTACAACTTCCTTTCGGACTCGTTCAAGTTCAACCGCAATGCCGACGAAGGCTATCTCATCGGCCGCATTTTCATCAACCGTGAAAAGTGCTACTTCGTCGAAGGGAAACAGCAGACCTCGATGCGCCCCATGCAGTTTGGCAAAGCGGAGATCGATTCCGAGGCGCTGGTCCGCATTCTCGAATCGGCGATCTATTATGCCCTCAATTTCGACCTGCTGCTGCCCTCCTACGACGACAACAAGCGCGTGACGGTCGATCAGTTCAATACCAAACTCGATAATTCGAAATTCGTAACCGGCAAGCGCCTGGGATACGATTTCGATGTGGACGACATTTAGAATCAGAAACAGATATAGAGAACCATGCTGAAAAAATTACTCCTGCTGATCCTTCTCGGCACTGCTTTCACCGCACAAGCGGAAGCCGCCGCTCCCTCCACTTACCGCGACATCGCCCGGCTCCGTGCGATGAACCAGCGGGCGCAGGGCATCCGTCCCGCAGCCGACGGAAAATCCTATACGACTCTTCGCGGCAACGCCATCGAGCGTCACAGCTACACGAAGGACGCTCCCGGCGAGCTGCTGTTCGAATGGAAGAACGACAAAGAAAACCGCGATATCGCCGACTATCAGTTTTCACCCGACGGAAAACTGCTGCTGCTCTCGATCGGCTCCGAACCGATCTACCGGCACTCCTATACCACCGATTACTACCTGAAAGACGCCGACGGCCTGCGCCCCATTCTGACCGATCTGTCCGACACGCGCGACGCTTCGTTCTCGCCCGACGGACGGACGATCGCCTTCTCGAGCGGCAACAACCTCTACCTCTACGACATCGTCGGGGATTCCGTGCGTCCGATCACGACAGACGGTGCATGGAACCGGATTATCAACGGTACGACCGACTGGGTATATGAAGAGGAGTGCGCCTTCACGAAGGCTTACGCTTTTTCGCCCGACGGACAGAAGATCGCCTACCTGCGTTTCGACGAATCCCGCGTACCCGTTTTCGAGATGATGCGTTACGACGGCAAGCTCTATAACGAAGCCTATTCGTTCAAATACCCCAAAGCGGGCGACGCCAATTCGGTGGTCGATCTCTACGTTTACGACCTTAAAACGGGCGAAACGGAGCGTGTCGATGTCGGTCCCGACCGGGGACAGTACATCCTTCAACCGGAATGGACGCCCGACGGACGGCTCTGTTTCCAGCGGATGAACCGTCGTCAGAACCATTTCGAAGCGGTACTGTGCAATCCGGATGGCACGCAGCAGGTGATCTATGACGAACGCTCGCCCAAATACGTCGATCACCTCAACAAGACTTTTTATTTCCTGGAAGACGGACGCCGTTTCATCGTTCGGGAGGAGACCTCGACGGGTTATATGCACCTCTACCTGTACGGCATCGGCCAAGGTGTGCTTCACCCCATTACGCAGGGTGAGTGGGAAGTTACCGATTTCGTCGGACTGCGCAGCGACAAGGTTTACTACATCTCGACCGAAAGTTCGCCCCTGAAACGCGACCTCTACCGAATCGGACTCGACGGCAAGCACAAGGAGCGCCTCACTCCCGGCGACGGTTACTATTCGATCTATCCCAGCGCCGACCTGTCCTACTACATCTGCGAAGGCGGCGGCAGCTCCGCCCCCGGCCGTACCGACGTTTTCAACGCCGCCGGCAAACGGGTGCGCACGCTCTATGACAACGCACCGCTGAAGGAAGCGCTCGCGGAGGCGGGGCTTCCCGTCCGGGAGTTCTTCACCTTCACCACCGAGCGGGGCGACGAGCTGAACGGTTACATGCTCAAGCCGCTCGACTTCGACCCGGCAAAATGCTACCCCGTGCTGCTGACCCAGTATTCCGGTCCGGGATCGCAGCAGGTTGCCGAAGTGTGGGGTCCCGACTGGGAGGACGCGCTCGTCACGCATGGCTATATCGTCGTGTGCGTCGATCCCCGAGGCACCGGATACCGGGGCGAAGAGTTCAAGAAACTCACTTACGGCGACCTCGGCCGGCTGGAGGTCGAAGACCAGATTTCGACCGCCCGCTACATGGCCCGTCAGAGCTGGGTCGATCCAGCGCGAATCGGCATCTACGGCTGGTCGTACGGAGGTTTCATGGCCCTAGGATGCGCTTTCAGGGGCGAAGGCCTTTTCAAAATGGCGATCGCCGTAGCTCCCGTCACTTCGTGGCGCTACTACGATTCGATCTATACGGAAAATTTCAACGGTCTTCCCGAAGACCATCCGAAGGGATACGACGACAATTCGCCCGTCAATCTCGCGCACCTGTTCCGCGACGACAGCACGCGTCTGCTGATCGTTCATGGTACGGCGGACGACAACGTCCATTTCCAGAACACGATGGAGATGGTCCGTGCATTGAACAAGCTCGGGAAGCAGTACGACATGATGGTCTATCCCGACCAGAACCATTCGATGATGCCCGACGATATGATACACGTCCGCGAGAAAATGCTCCGTTATACGTTGGAAAATTTGTAACCGGCAAAATACCGTGAAAAATCTGCTGCTGCATCCCACACCGATCGGAACGGTCGGAATCGTCGAGAACGGTCGGGCCATCACCGACATTCTCTTCGAAGAACAACTCCCCGGGCATGCCGTCCGGCATACGACCCTCTTGCTCGAGCGGGCGGCGAAACAGTTGGATGAATATTTCGCCGGAAAACGCACCTCTTTCGATCTGCCGCTTGAACCGGAGGGAACCCCTTATCGGAAGAAAGTTTGGCAGGTCCTCACGGAAATTCCTTATGGACAAACCATGACTTACGGCGAAATCGCCCGTCGGACAGGTAATCCGCAGGCTTCGCGGGCCGTAGGCGGTGCCAACCATCACAATCCGATTCCGATCGTCATTCCCTGCCATCGGGTCATCGGTGCGGGCGGCAAGCTGACCGGTTACGCCGGCGGTCTGCCGCGCAAAGAGTTCCTGCTCGCCCTCGAAAGGAACAGGCTGCCGAAATAAAAAACGAAGGCCGGAGTGAAAACTCCGGCCTTTTTCGCAGGCTCTGCTCCGCATCACGCAGGCTCGAACATATCTTTGCCTACGCCGCAAAGCGGGCAGCTCCAATCGTCGGGCAGATCTTCGAAAGCGGTGCCGGGAGCGATGCCGCTGTCCGGATCACCGACCGCAGGGTCATAGATGTAGTCACAAACTGTGCAACGATACTTTTTCATAGTCCGAAAATATTTAGATTAAGTGAAACTGTATTTTTACAAATATAATACCTCTTCCGGGATTCCTCGTGTTTTTCCCCGAAAATTTACGATAATTCTGTATATACCGGATAAAATCGCTCCGTAGGCATCGAAGCCGGGTACTACGCCGCAGCTGTCGGGCCGAACAATCCTCCGCAGGAGGCAAGACAGCTCCGAAAGGAAGACGACAAAAAACGCCGCCGCAATCTATGTGCGACGGCGTAATATTCGTTCTTTCCACCCGGGCAGAAGAAGCCCGGTTCGAACGGAAGTCTTTATTTGATGCGCTCGTAATATTCGCGGGTACGCGTATCGACGCGGATCTTGTCGCCGGTATTGATGAACAGGGGAACCTTGATCGTCGCACCCGTATTCACCGTTGCGGGTTTGAGCGAGTTGGTCGAGGCGGTATCGCCTTTGATGCCCGGTTCGGTATAGGTCACTTCCATATCGACGATCGGGGGCAGCTCGGCGGAAAGAACGCTCTCCTTCTCGGTGTGGAACATCACCTCGACGATCTGACCGTCGGCCATCAGGTCGTAATTGTCGATCAGGTTCTTGTCGATGTTGATCTCCTCGAAAGTTTCCGTATGCATGAAGTGCGCACCCAGATCGTCTTCGTAGGTGAACTGATAGGGACGGCGCTCCACACGCACCGGCTCGATCTTCGCACCGGCGGAGAAGGTATTCTCCAGCACGCGGCCGTTTTCCAGGTTTTTGAGTTTGGTACGCACGAAAGCGGGGCCCTTGCCCGGTTTCACGTGCTGAAAATCTACGATCTGGAAGGTCTTGCCGTCCAATTCGATGCACATGCCGATCTTGATGTCTGCTGTAGTTGCCATAGGAATATTTTTATTTACGATTTTTCGCGGAGGCAAAGTTACGAAAAATCTGCGTAAATCGGGCAACGTCGGCTTATTTTTCCGAATCCGAATCGTTTCGTCCCGCCGATCGTCCCTCGCCGGTCCATCGGTAGCGCGGTCCGGAAATACCTAAAAGAGCCGTGACCCGCTCGGCCACCGACCGGCACAACTCCTCTACGGACGAGGGGCGGGCGTAAAATCCGGGGGAAGCGGGCAACACGACGGCGCCGGCTTCGGTAAGAGCGGTCATGTTGCGCAGGTGAATCAGCGAGAGGGGCGTTTCTCGCACGACCAGCACCAGGCGGCGGCGCTCCTTGAGCATCACGTCCGCAGCCCGTTCGATCAAGCTTTGCGAAACGCCGCAGGCGATGCGTCCCAGGGTTCCGACCGAACAAGGAACGACCGCCATCGCGTCGTAATCGGCCGAACCGCTGGCCGGAGGAGCGAACAAATCGTCGTTGTCGAAAATGCGGATGCGAGGATCTTCTGGCATAGTAACTCCTTCGAAATCAGCCACTTCACTGGCATGAGTGCTGTAAACGAGCGCGATTTCGGAAACCTCTTCGGCCCGGAGCAGTTGCTCGAGGCAAAGGCGGGCATACAGAGCGCCGCTGGCGGCTGTGACGGCGACGACGATTTTCATAGAGTTACAATTCGATGGTTTTGCATTTGAGCCCCAACTTCCGGATCTTGTCCAACGTGCGGGGCAAGGCATAACGCATGTTCCGGAACGATTTTTCGCTGTCGTGGAAAACCACGATAGCTCCCGGTTCGAGGTGTTTGGTTACGTTCTTCAGGCATTTGCGGGGCGAGAGCGACCGGCTGTAATCGCGCGAAAGCACGTCCCACATCACCAGCTTGTAGCGCTGCGACAACGCCCGGGCCTGCGCCGGCGTGATCCGGGCGTAGGGTGGTCGGAACAGTTCGCTGTGAATCAAATCGTTGGCGAAATCGACATCCTCGATGTAGCGTTCCAGGCTCATCCCCCAGCCTTTCTGGTGGGAGTAGGTATGGTTACCGACCTTGTGGCCCGCGTCCACGATGCGGCGGAAAAGATCGGGATAAGCCTCCACGTTTTTGCCCAGAACGAAAAACGTCGCCTTGGCGTCGTACTTCTCCAGCATCGCCAGAATCCACTCCGTGATGCCCGGTGTGGGGCCGTCGTCGAAGGTCAGGAAAACCCCCTCCGGGTCGTCGATCTCCCAGATCAGCGACGGGAACAGGTGACGGATTATTTTGGGCGGCTTGAGTTTCATGACGAGAAAAAATACTCCGGCGGAGTACGGCATCGACAAAGATAGTACAAAATCGCCGATTTTCAACAGACGATCTTCCGGTGCGTTCGCTTTATAGGCAAAATGAAAAATATGAATTCCTCCTTTGCGGAATATGCCGCTGATTCTCGAAACCCCCGACGAATTGCGTTGGGCGGAGGAGATCGCGGAATTAAAACGGTTTTGGGAAGAATAGTCGAACGGTTGCGATTCGCTTCCCGTCGAAACGGCTGTTTCGGCGGGAACTTTCGTGCGAAAATATTTGCAGGATTTGATCGAGTTATCTATCTTTGAGAAAAATACGCTACTGTAGTTTGTCTGCAAAAACGTTATGCCTATGAAGAAATCGTACTTTTTGTTGCTTGCAGTCCTGTTGTGGGGTTGCTCGACGTTCGAAGAGGAGGTTCTTCCGGCCCCGGGGGATTCTCCGCGTCAGTTGTCGGTTTCGGCGGTGGAAGAGCCTGGTCCCGATCCGGGTTCGTTGGAGATCATGCAGCGTGCGGTGGACAGCGTTGCTGCCCATAGCGGGCAGCGCAGCCGTTCTGCCTCGGTATCGGGTGCTCAGATCGAACCTACCCACCGTTACGTACGTTTCTCTCCGGCCACGAAAGCGCAGTTCGACGCTTTGTTCGATCAGAATGAATTTACCTGTTATAACTTTCCGTTGGATGAGGTTTCTCCGGTAAGTGCGGATGAGGGCTTCCGGATGTCCGGACCTTCGGATACTCCGGAACAGCTCTACGCGGTACTTCGTACGACGGTCGTCTTGCCCGATACGATTGCGAGCGAGGTTTTGAAAGAGTTGTACGACCCGTCGGTTACGGAGCGGGGCGTTGCGGATCCAGTGTGGGCGGATCGGGTCTGGGCCGAGGCTCGTGCTTTGATCGACGACGGGCGCCATCCGGGGAAAATAATTCCTTACATTCCTTCCGGAGAGATTAAGGTTTGGGACAATATTGCCGGAGATTACATTCCGATCGAGGGTGTTATGGTTACTATCATGCCTCCTGATAACTTGTTGAGGGTCTTGACAACGAGGACAGATAAGGATGGTAAATTCAGAATGTCGGGGTCGGTTCAGGAGCCAGTTAATTATGCGCTTTCGTGGAATACGGTGTATTGGACGATCAAGAGCAGCGCCGTGAGTTCGGCGAACTTGCGGGGTCCCAGCGTGCAGGGCGCCTGGAATGTGAAGATTTCCGGAGATGATGTTATTAGTGGTCCTGCGACGGTTTTTCGGGCCGCTTACCGATACTGGCACAAGATGCCGGCATTGGGATTGACCGCACCCAATTTGGGTAGGAAAGTGAGAATTACATGCCATAATTCGGTAGGTTTCACATATTATTGGAATGGAAAAGAGTTAAGTGCTTCCGGCCTATTTCATCCTGTCGTAAATAGTGATGCTGATCCTGATATAGAAGTGGCCTGTAAGAGAAATGCCAGCTATGTTTTCGGAACTGTAGCTCATGAGATTGGGCATGCGGCCCATTATGCTTTCAATCCGAAATTTAATGGAAAGACGAATGCCTTGATTAAGGAGAGTTGGGCACAATTTACCCGCTACATTTTAACGGAAACGGAATACAAGGATTTGGGCCTATATGGTAAATTGCATAAAAGTCGATTATTTAATCCGAATCAGCATTTGGTGGCATTTCAGGTTCCGGATTATTATAATCAGCAAATGTGGTACTTGGGATTAGGGGCTGAAAGAGATGAGACTGTGCGATTGTACACTCCCATGTTTGTAGATTTATACGATACATTCAATCAAAATAAATGGTATGGATATTGGTCTCCCGGCAGAACAAAAGATGATTTGGACAGGACCCCGGATGATGATATTTGCATGCTGACTATTCGGGAAATCCAAGAGATTGCTTTTGGATCGAAAAACAAATCGGAGGCTATCGGATGGATTCGGCAGTACGCCGCCCGATACGGTTTTACTTCGGAGGAAATCGATCGGTACTGGGCGGTTTACTCTTTAATCGAGGATGAAGATTATGATCGGTATAAATAGTATGAATAATTATTGAAAAAACATTGGATTATGAAAAATTTGATATGGATATTGGCGGCGATTATGCTTGCAGGCTGTGGTGACAACGAAGAGGGTCAGGATATGGGGCTGCATGGCGATCCTCCCGGATATAGCCTTTTTATTTGGTCGAATGAGAGTGATCACCGGATAACGATGACGGTAACCGATCGATTCGAGAAGAAAGAGATCCTTCCCGGAGAAAGCCTGTTGCAGGAGGAGGTCGGTTTCGTTACCCCTCCGAGCCTTGAAGGATATATGATAGACGGTGTTTCGATTGTGTTCGACGATGGCCCGTACGGGGGTGTATTTTTCAGGACAGATAAGGTTACGGCGTTTAATCCCTGTCTTGAATGTAATTATACGGTGGAACGGTCGAATATCGATGGTTATATTGGATTTTGCAGGTGGACCTATACCTTCACCAACGCCGACTACGATGCGGCCGTGGCTCGCGGGCCGATGAAGGAGCAGTAACCATACGGGAGCGACTTGTTTGCAGGCACGAAACCCGGCCGGGGAATATTTCCCGGCCGGGTTTTTGCAGGAAACTCTGCCGAAGCCGTTTGCATTCTCGAAAAATATCCCTACATTTGTAGTAAACAGATTAACCGGACCGGACTATGAAAAAATTATCGTATCTGCTGACATTGCTGCTACTCGTTACCCTCATGACGGGCTGCAAAGCGTTCCATACTCTGATGGATTCGAAACTCAAAGCCGCTCAGGGGGCACCGTACGAATTGATTGTCGTGTGCAACCAACAGTTGTGGGAGAGCGAGTTGGGTGATACGCTGCGTTCGGTGCTGTTGGCTCCGATTCCCTATCTGAACGAACGGGAACCTCTGTTCAACGTGATGCAGTTTCCGGAATCGGGATTCAAAGGTACGGTCGTCGATTACCGCAATATCCTCAAAGTGCTCGTCGATCCCTCCCTTGCGGCGGCTTCGGCCGGTGTGCAATACGATGTTACGGCTTCTCCGCAGGTCGTGGTGACGCTTCAGGGACCGACCCGGGAGGCACTTACGCAATATGTCGCGGAGCATCGTGCGGAGTTGGTGCAAACCTTCGAAGGGGCCGAGCGCGACCGCTCGATCGCTTTCGCCAACAAGTTCAATCAGACGGAATCCGGCAAGCTCGTTCGAGAAAAGTTCGGCGTGGAGATGAAGATTCCCAAAGGCTACATCCTGGCCCAACAAAGCGATGATTTCCTCTGGTTCCGGTACGAATTCCCGGCTGCGAGCCAGGGCTTCATGCTCTATTCCTATCCTTACGAAGGGAAGCAGTCCCTTTCGGAGGAGGCGTTGCTGGCTGCCCGCAACCGTTTCGCCGCTCGCATTCCGGGGCCGAGCGACGGCTCCTATATGACCACATCGAAAGTCTTTACGCCCCGGTATCGGTTTTTCCGGCTCGAAGGCAGAGCCTGGGTCGAAATGCGCGGATTCTGGGATGTCGAAGGGGATTTCATGGGAGGTCCGTTCGTAAGCTATACGACCGTCGATACGGCGACCGACCGGGTTTTCACGCTGGATTGTTATGTTTATTCTCCGAAACTTCCCAAACGCAATTATATGCGCGAAGTGGAACACTTGCTTCATCTGGTGAAATTCCCCGCAGCGACCGGTTCCGCATCTGCGACTGTCACCGCTGGCAGGCGGGAGGCGGCAAAATCAGATGCTCCGGCATCCCGGGACGCAAATCCGAAACCCGAAGCAATCTCGTCGGAATCCTGATAATCCGCCGCCCCGGTGTTGCAATTCCTGACATATCTGTTCATCGCCATCTATACGGCGACGGTTATCGGCATCATCCTGGTTGTCATTTTGGTTTTCTGACGGCACTACGGTGTATCAAGATTTGCATTCCTACTCATTGATGATACTTCCCTCATCTCCATTTTTAATTATTCATTTTTAATTTCTGATTGAAATGGGATATTTATTCACATCCGAATCGGTGTCTGAAGGACACCCCGACAAAGTGGCCGATCAAA
>ENA-OPCW01000924-OPCW01000924.1-human-gut-metagenome-genome-assembly--contig:-NODE-924-length-15500-cov-3.412820_pt1 | contig 15500 bp, 9 predicted proteins | sample MGYA00241258_ERZ501496 | MGnify/ENA primary metagenome ERZ501496 (study PRJEB25962, sample SAMEA2042660) | human gut metagenome | biome: human gut; feature: human-associated habitat; material: faeces...
ACAATATCCGCAGCGGCAAGGCAGGCGAAAAGAAATCTGTTACAGGTGAGCAGGCGGTGATGAAGCATTGCAGCCGTGCCATGATTATCCGTACGGCGTGGCTCTATTCCATTTATGGAAATAATTTTGTGAAGACGATGCTTCGTCTGGGGCGTGAGCGAGAGACGCTGGGGGTTGTCTTCGACCAGATAGGTACGCCGACATATGCCAATGATTTGGCACGTGTCATTTTTGCGGCTGTCAACCGGGGGGTTGTTCCCGGTATCTATCATTTCAGCAACGAGGGTGTGTGCTCGTGGTATGATTTCACTTTGGCTATCCATCGCCTGGCCGGCATAAAGACCTGCAAAGTAAATCCACTACATACGGACGAATTCCCTGCCAAGGCGCCGCGTCCGCATTATTCCGTGTTGGACAAGACAAAGATAAAGAAGACATTCGGCATCGATATACCCCATTGGGAGGCGAGCCTTGCCGTCTGCATGAAGAATTTGGAAGAGTGATTATTACTGACTAATTGATATATGGCCAATAACAACGAAATAGAGAGACGGAGAACGTTTGCGATTATCGCGCATCCGGATGCCGGTAAGACATCATTGACCGAGAAGCTGTTGCTTTTTGGTGGACAAATCCAGGTGGCGGGTGCCGTAAAGAGCAATAAGATAAAGAAGACGGCAACGTCGGACTGGATGGATATTGAAAAACAGCGTGGTATTTCCGTTACCACTTCTGTAATGGAGTTCGACTACCATGACTACAAGGTCAACATCCTTGATACTCCGGGTCACCAGGACTTTGCTGAAGATACCTACCGCACGCTGACGGCCGTGGATAGCGTTATCATCGTGGTGGACGGTGCGAAAGGTGTGGAAACGCAGACACGCAAGCTGATGGAGGTCTGCCGTATGCGTAATACGCCGGTGATTATCTTCATCAACAAGATGGACCGTGAAGCCAAAGACCCGTTCGACCTGCTGGACGAGCTGGAGGAGGAACTGCACATCCACGTGCGTCCCTTGACGTGGCCTATCGAGAGCGGTGTCCGTTTCAAGGGTGTCTACAATATCTACGAGCATAACCTCAACCTCTACCAGCCCAGCAAGCAGGTAGTGACGGAGAAGGTGGAAGTGGACATCCATACCGAGGAGCTGGACAACCAGATTGGCGCCCAACTGGCCGACAAGCTGCGCGGAGAATTGGAACTGATAGACGGTGTTTACCCCGAATTCGATAAGGAGGAATACTTGAAAGGAGAGCTTGCTCCCGTATTCTTCGGTTCGGCACTGAATAATTTCGGTGTGCAGGAACTGTTGGATTGCTTTGTGGAGATTGCTCCCAGTCCCCGTCCCGTGAAGGCGGAAGAACGTGAGGTGGAGCCGGAAGAACCTAAATTTACCGGATTCATCTTTAAGATAACCGCCAATATCGACCCGAATCACCGTTCATGTATCGCTTTCTGCAAAATCTGCTCCGGGAAGTTTGTACGCAATGCCCCGTACTTGCATGTACGTCATGGCAAGACGATGCGTTTCTCGTCACCTACGCAGTTCATGGCGCAGCGCAAGACGACTGTCGATGAGGCTTGGGCGGGAGATATTATCGGTCTGCCGGATAATGGTACGTTCAAGATTGGCGATACGCTGACCGAAGGCGAGGTGCTCCACTTCAAGGGACTTCCAAGTTTCTCGCCGGAGATGTTCAAGTACATTGAGAATGCCGACCCAATGAAGCAGAAACAGCTTGCCAAGGGTATCGACCAGTTGATGGACGAAGGTGTGGCGCAGTTGTTCGTCAACCAGTTCAACGGGCGTAAGATTATCGGTACGGTGGGGCAGTTGCAGTTCGAGGTCATCCAGTATCGTCTGGAGAACGAATACAGTGCGAAGTGCCGTTGGGAGCCGCTCAGTCTGTATAAAGCCTGCTGGATTGAGAGCGATGATGCGGCTGAACTGGAAGCCTTCAAGAAGCGCAAATACCAGTACATGGCGAAAGACCGCGAGGGTAGGGATGTGTTCCTGGCGGACAGCGGATATGTGTTGCAGATGGCGCAGATGGACTTCAAGCATATCAAGTTCCACTTTACGAGCGAGTTCTAAGCTATACGATTTTTGCTGACTCACGGCTATAAATGATGCAAGTCGAAGAAAAAGAGGAGGTACAAAGTAATGAAAAACTTTGTACCTCTTTATTTATTGTGGGAAGAAAGTGTTACCTTTGTTTCTGCAACGATTAATATGCATTGATTATGAAAACTGTTGAAGTAAGCTCGTTCCTTACCGATTTTACACCTTGCTTATTATAAACACAAAATTTCAAGATGAAACATACCTTCCTTTTTCTCCTGCTGATTCTCCTTCTGGGGCTGACAGCCTGCTCGAAACCTGCCGATAGAACTTTGATGAACTACGAACAGTCCCTTTCTCATGCTGACTCGTTGGTGCAATGCGGTGCTGTCGACAGTGCCCGGGCCGTCCGCCTGATTTCCGGTTTGCACCGTGAGTATAATCAGATAAAGGAGCTTTCCGATGGCAGGCATGTGCGGCTGAAGCCGGTCAGTGGTTACGAACGTTTTTTCTGGGGAGTGTTTTCTGTGATTATGTTCAGCATTTCCGGTGCTATGCTGTTCAGCCTTATCCGTTTCAAGAAAGAACGTAGTCACCGTAACTATCTTGTCACCCTGAGTGAAAACGAACAGCGCTTGCGCAACAATGAACGCGAGCGCGAGGAACTGGAAGAATGCCTGAAGGAGATGTCGCTGACCGACGAAGAGCGCGAAGAAGTGCATAGCTCGCTGACAAACCTCATGGAACATGGCAGCCGTCTGGATAAGGAAAACGAGTCACTCCGTGCCCGTCTCAAGGAGTATGAAGACAACCCTGTGCCCCGCGAACTGGAACTGTTGAGGAAAGAGGGCGAGCGTGTCCGGATGCTCGACGGGCAGGTGCAGGCGCTTGCTTCCGCCATGATAGACGCAGACGAAGTGGTGAAGCAGTTGCGCATCCAGCCCAAATTCCTTGCGGACAGCCAGTGGGACTACTTGCAGAAGCTTACTGACAGAGTATACAAGGGCGCTTCCAAACGCCTTGTCCTGCGCTTTCCCCAGCTTACGCCTGCCGACAGCCAGCTCTGCATGCTTATCCGCCTGCACTTCAGCAATGCACAGATTGCCACGCTCATTGCCGTGTCTCCCGCTTCCGTGTCCCAGCAGAAGTTCCGCCTGAAGAAGCGGATGATGCAGGCGGATGGGAGGCTGTTTGCCGACGGAGAGACGCTGGAGGGAGTGATTGGAAGCTGCTGAGAATGATAGATTCTTCAAGAATCTCGAAGTTTCAAGAAGATTTTAGCTGCACTTTCATCGCCGAATCAGGTATAATCTCACTTGGTATTTCCCAATTTCCATAAACTGTTTTTTTGCCAACGCTTGTTCCGGATGTGGTTCTGTGGGTGGGAAATCTATACTGAGCCCTATTCAGTCGTATACTTAGATACCCTCAGTCGTATACTTAGGGTACCTCAGTCGTATAGTGAGATACCCCCACTTCAGAAGGTGTTTTGGGAGGGGGATGGGCTGTGGCGGCTTGATAGCTTGAAGCAGATGCTTTGGGGGGTTGAAATGTTGTTGCAAAATGAGATGAAAAACTGATTGGTGACTTAAAAAAATGTTATTCCTTGTTATTTCAATAGTTCGCTTTCCATCGGACTGCTAAAGTGTTGAATTGATTACGGATGAGAGCATAGAATCAAATTGCTCCATAATTGAAAATATCCCTCCAAAAGAAGTGAGTTTACCGGATTTTATGCTTATTTTTGTCATGCTTGTTGAAGATTTCTTATGTTTTTTTTGCAACACTAATTTAAGTGAATCTTCTGACATGGCAAAGTACTGGGCAATATTTTATTGCTCAGTATTTTAAATAATTGTTTTGTAAAGTGCCGCGGAACTAAGGTCTGATAGAACGAGGATGAAACATTCCAAATTAATAAACAATATAAACGAACGTGTAGTGGATGACATCAAAGGACGGTTATCCAAAGGCACTTTTGTGTCTATTGCTGCGGCTTCATTCTCCATCTATGCCTACGAAGCATTGAAAGAAGAATTGGAGCAAGTGGAACAATTGCGTTTCATTTTCACGTCTCCTACTTTCATCAAGGATAAATCAAAGAAAGAGAAACGGGAGTTTTTCATCCCTAAACTTAACCGGGAACGTAATTTATATGGCACAGACTTTGAACTTCGCCTTCGTAACCAATTATCACAAAAAGCAATTGCCAAAGAGTGTGCAGACTGGATTCGTAGAAAAGTGCAGTTCCGTTCCAATGCTTCGCAAGAACAGATGGGTGGATTTATGCACGTCAACAACGAAACTCAACGGGTTTACCTCCCGTTTAATGAGTTTACTACCACACAATTGGGCTGTGAACGTGGTGCTAATGTGTATAATGTGGTAAATGTATTGCCTTCACCGACAGCAAACGCATATCTGGAAATTTTCAATGAGCAATGGAATAACGATGAGAAATTTGAGGATGTAACGAAGCGTATATTGGAGTACATAGACACTGTATATCAAGAAAATGCACCGGAGTATGTCTATTTTATTGCTCTTTATAATATCTTTAATGAGTTTTTGGAAGACATCAGCGAAGATGTGTTGCCCAATGAACGCACGGGGTTCAAAACGAGTATTATTTGGAATAAACTCTATAATTTCCAACGTGATGCTGCGCTGGCTATCATTAACAAGTTGGAAAAATACAATGGTTGCATCCTTGCCGATTCAGTAGGTCTTGGCAAGACCTTTACGGCATTGGCGGTTATCAAGTATTACGAGAACCGTAATAAGTCGGTGCTTGTACTTTGCCCTAAAAAACTGAATGACAACTGGCAGACTTTCCGTGCCAATTACAAAAACAACCCCGTAGCTGCCGATCGGCTAAGGTATGACATCCTTTTCCACTCCGACCTTTCACGTGACCGTGGTTTGAGTAATGGCCTCGACTTGGAGCATGTGAATTGGGGAAACTATGACTTGATTGTGATTGACGAAAGCCACAACTTCCGCAATGGCGGTAATGTGGACGAAGAGGATGAAGCGGATTTTGATACGCTCGTAGAGACAGACCGCCACAAGGAGAACCGTTATCAGCGGTTGATGCGACGTGTCATCCGTCAGGGTGTGAAGACAAAAGTGCTCATGCTTTCAGCAACTCCGGTCAATAATCGGTTCGGTGATTTGAAGAACCAGTTACAACTGGCATACGAGGGGCGTGTGGAGAATATCAACGAAGCCCTTGAACTTGACCGTAACATTGACGACATATTCAAGTCTGCTCAGACTGCCTATAATCGTTGGGCTAAGTTGGAGCCAAGCGAACGGACTACGGAACGATTGCTGTCAAGTCTTCAGTTTGACTTTTTTCAGATGCTCGATGCCGTGACCATCGCACGTAGTCGTAGCCATTTCATCAAGTATTACGACACGAAAGATATTGGCGAGTTTCCTAAGCGGCTTGCCCCCTTGTCTCGCCGTCCGCGTTTGACGGACTTGGGCGATGCCATCAATTTCAAGGACATTGCCGAACAGCTCAATGCCCTGAATCTTTCCATATACACCCCTTCGCTTTATCTCTTCGATTGTGCCCGTAGCGGTTACAGTATCGACTACGATGGTGAAGGTCTGTCTATTGACGGGCGTGAGAAAGGCTTGCGCAAACTCATGGCCACCAACCTGTTGAAACGTCTGGAGAGTTCGGTCAATTCTTTCCGACTGACGCTTAACCGCATCCATGAGTACATTCGGCAGACAATGGAACTGATAGATGCATACGACAAGAAATATTCCGGTGCAACCATTGATGTATCTTCTTTCACTGATGATATGGATTCATCCGAAGGCGACACTGATCCGTTTGCCACCAAGAAGTCGAAGATTTCATTGGCTGACATGGACTATGTGAGTTGGCGACGCGATCTTGAAGCCGATTTTGAACGGTTAGATCTGCTCTTGTTGATGTTGAAGGACATTACGCCCGAACATGACAGCAAGTTACAGATGCTTATCGGGGATTTGAAACATAAATTTAGTAACCCGATAAACGGAGAAAACAAGAAAGTGCTTATATTTACGGCATTTGCCGACACAGCCAATTATCTCTATGAGCAGTTATCCACGAAGATAAAGGAAACCTGCGGACTCGATACGGCTCTCATCACCGGCTCTACCGATGGCAGATGCACATTGCCGAAGTTTCCTATGTCGTTCAATAATGTGCTGACTTATTTTTCACCTTTGTCGAAAGACCGTTTAGCCCTCTTTCCCAATGCCACGGATGAGATTGATGTACTTATAGCTACTGATTGTATCAGCGAAGGCCAAAATTTACAGGATTGCGACTACCTCATCAATTATGACATTCATTGGAATCCCGTACGCATCATCCAGCGTTTCGGGCGTATTGACCGTATCGGTAGCCGTAACAAACAAATCCAGCTTGTCAACTACTGGCCGGATATGGAACTTGACGACTATATTCAGCTCAAAGGACGTGTCGAAAGTCGAATGAAAGCTACTATCCTTACCGCAGCAGGTACCGGCAATCCGCTTTCTATGGGCGAAGAAGCCGATTTGGAATATCGCCTTGGACAACTAAAGAAGTTACAGAATGAAGTGGTGGATATTGAAGATATGGACACCGGTATCAACATCATGGATTTGGGATTGAACGAGTTTCGGCTTGACCTCTTGCAATATGTCAAGGAACATCCGGATATTGAACATGCACCTTTCGGATTGAATGCGGTGGTAGCCGGTTCCGAATTGGCGAAACCGGGCGTGATGTTTGTGTTGAAGAACCGCAACAATGCCGTTAATATTGACCGTAAGAATCAACTGCATCCGTTCTACATGGTCTATCTGGCAGACGATGGAGAGGTTATTTGCGACCATCTGCACCCTAAACAACTGCTCGACATCATGCGTGCGCTCTGTAAAAATCAAAACGATTATGACCGTGCGCTCTGTGCTGCGGTCAACCGTGAAACGCAAGACGGCCGCCGCATGACCAAGTACAACACGTTGCTCCAAATGGCTATTGACAGCATCGTAAGCATTAAGGAAGAAACAGACATTGAGAGCCTTTTCTCTGTGGGTGAGACAACAGCCTTGCATGGAGAAATTAAAGGTTTGGACGACTTTGAGTTGATAACCTTCTTAATAATTAAAGAGAAATGAAATTATCTGATATAGAAATAGGTACTATAGTCAACTTCTTAAATGAAGGAGGTTATGTCCTGGACTTTAGTACAGCTGATTTTGATGCTTTTACCTATAAAAGTATAGGCGTTCCACTTTGTGAAACATATAGACTTTCAAAAGGCAAATCTCTGATAGCATATATCAACGATGCAAAATATGAAGATAAAATGAAGCTACTTAGCGATTTAATCAGATATTACGAACTTTCTTCAATGAAGGAACATGATGAAGAAAATCGTAAAAGCCGTGCGGTTGCTTACAAAAAATGCCGTAGCATACTTGATAAAGCAGGTGGTACAATGGTTATGACCGCTACGGCTGAAACTTTAAAAGAAGCTTTTGACAGCGATTACATATCAGCCCAAATTGATTTAATGCTCAATCTGAAGGACGGAAATCCAACAGAAGCAATTGGTAAGGCTAAAGAACTAATTGAAAGTTGTTGTAAAACAATACTTGAATTTGAAGGCTGTACTGTAGATAAAGATTGGGAAGTTCCACGTCTTGTTGATGAAACTTTCAAACATTTTCATCTGATGCCTAAAAATATCTCTGATGATGTTAAAGGAGCTAAGTCTATAAAGGCTATTCTTGGTAATCTTAAAGCTATTGCACAAGGCGTTGCAGAACTGAGAAATCTGTATGGTAGCGGACATGGCAAGTCCAGTTCATATAAAGGGCTTGAATCTCGTCATGCTAGTTTAGCAATTGGAAGTAGTACAACTCTCGTGCGCTTTTTATGGGATTCGTATGAACGGCATCATAATAATGAGGTTAATTAGATGAGACAAAATGGACAATATACTTAACTTTCCTACCTCCACGCACGTGGACAGATTGGTACCCAAGACAGCCTTTTACAAGCATTTGGAGATTAACACACGCTTAAAGACGCGATTTGTGGAAGATGTGGAACGCATACAATGGCTCTATAAGTTGACTCCATCCACCATGAATGTGGACGAGGGTAAGGCGGTGCATGAAATTGTGGTGTTCTTGGTGACGCTCAAAGTGAAAGATACGCCGGATGATGTGTTTCTTGCCATCGACCGTCTGATGCCGCGCCATGTGGTGTTTGTGCTGCAATATGTCAATCGTGGTAGATTGTTGCTCAACTACAAGGAATGGACGGATGTGGATAAGACACGATTCAATATCTTGAAAACTTTCCACACAGAATGGATGCCGCAGGCGAATGTAAAGTTAAAATTGATAGGTTCATCACTGGATAACATATACGAAGCTTTTGCGGGGCAAATCTCCGGATTCGGTACTACCAATGCTACCGATACAAAACAGATTATGGCATTGCAAGATGAATTGGCCCGTAAGCGACGGGTAGCGGAAGCCTTGCAGAAGCGTGTACGGAATGAAAGGCAGTTTGCCAAACAGATGGAACTCAACAGTGAAGCCCGTGCCTTGAAGCGTGAGATTGCTAAGTTGGAAGAGGAACTTAAAACATTAGAAAACAATTAAGAAACAAAATATATGGCTGACATATTAAAACATTTGGACTTGAACTCCGCAGACGGAACGCAACTCAATCTTGATGCGCTCTATCAGATTGCACCTTCGGCATTTACCGAAGTACGTGATGACAAGACGGGTGAAATCTCTCGAAAGGTAAACTTCGAGGTGCTTCGCCGATTGCTTGGCGACCATGCCACAGATGGCGATGGCGAGATGTATCAGTTTACATGGGTCGGTAAGAACGCAGCTCGTGCGGAAGCTGCCAAACCAACCGATAAGACCTTGCGCCCGGTGGTGGAAAATTCCGTGGATTGGGACAACACAAAGAATATCTATATCGAGGGCGATAACCTTGAAGTGCTCAAACTTCTGCAACGCTCGTATATGGGTAAGGTGAAGATGATTTATATCGACCCGCCTTATAATACGGGTAATGACTTTGTGTATCACGATGATTTTGCCCGCACCGCCGCCGAGGAGGATATCGAAGCTGGCAATGTAGACGAATTAGGCTATCGCTTCAGGAGGAATACCGATACGAATGGTAAGTTTCATTCGGATTGGTGTTCAATGATTTATGCACGTTTATTGGTGGCTCGTTCTTTACTGACGGAGGATGGAGTTGTCTTTATTTCGATTGATGATAATGAGGTGCGCAATCTGAGAAATATTTGTGACGAAGTATTTGGGGAACATAATTTTGTAGCACAATTAGTGTGGGAAAGAGCTTTTTCTCCCAAGAACGATGCAAAGTATGTATCAAATAGCCATGATTATATCTTGATGTACGTCAAACAGATTGAAGATTTCACAATAGGCAGATTAGATCGAACAGAAGAAGCTAATTTACGGTATTCTAATCCAGACAATGATCCACGTGGAGTTTGGATGTCAAGTGACATTTCTGTAAAAACGTATAATGCTGCTTGTGATTATCCGATAACGACCCCTTCGGGGAAAATTGTAGAGCCTCCAGCAGGACGCTGCTGGAGGCTCTCTGCAAAAGCTTTTGCAGAGAGACTCCAAGACAACCGAATATGGTTTGGTCCTAATGGAGATAATACACCAAGAATAAAACGTTTTTTATCTGAATTGAAATATGAAGGTATGGCACCAACCTCAATTCTGTTTTATAAAGAAGTTGGTCATAGTCAAGAAGGAGCACAAGAAGTAGTATCTCTTTTTGGTGACAAAGGTGTATTTGACGGGCCAAAGCCTGTAAGATTGCTTCAACGTCTTATTACTTTAGCTAACTTGAAAGAAGATTCCATCGTATTAGATTTCTTTTCAGGTTCAGCAAGTACTGCACATGCTCTGATGAAAACAAATTCAGAAAAAGATAAGCATTGTCAATTTATTCTTGTTCAATTACCTGAAGAAGTAAGTGATTCAAAGAAAGACCAAGGTTATAAAAATATCTGCGAAATAGGAAAAGAACGCATCCGTCGTGCCGGTGCAAAAATCAAAGCTGATTTTCCGCTTACTACACAAAATCTCGATACCGGCTTCCGTGTCTATCGCCTTGATGAAAGCAACTACGAGAAAGTATCAATTTCGCCCAAGGAATACAAGCAAGATCAGCTCGACCTCTTTGCCAACAATATCAAGGCTGACCGTACCGACCTCGACCTGCTCTATGGCTCGATGTTAGCATGGGGTGTTCGCTTGGACTTGCCCTTGCAGACAGAAATCGTGGACGGTTGCACCATCTATACCGTCAATGAAGGTGATCTCGTGGCTTGCTTCTCCGAAGGTATTACCGATAAGGTAGTAGCTGCGATGGCCGGCAAAAGCCCCTTGCGTGTACTCTTCCGTGATGCTTGCTTCAAAGAAGATGCTCAGAAAATCAACATTTACGAACAGTTCAAGCAAGCCTTGGACTGGGCAGATAATGATGCGTTTAATAATATCAGAGTAATTTGACGTGTTCATGGAAGAGAACAACAAAATACCAATCTATACAGACAATGACGGTCTGACAAAGATAGATGTGAAACTTGAGGAAGATACCTTATGGCTTACTCAAGCGCAGATGTGCGAGCTGTATCAGACGAGTAAATCGAATGTAAGTGAGCATATTAAGCACATTTTCGAAGAAGGCGAACTACAAGAGGACTCAGTTGTTCGGAAATTCCGAACAACTGCCACAGATGGTAAGTCATACATGACAACCTTCTATAATCTTGACATGATTATCGCTTTACTTGATTTCGCAGAACGCCAAGCCGAGAAAGAGCAACCCATGACCATGAACGATTGGGCAAACTATCTGGATCGCATACTCACCTCAACTGGAGAACAACTCCTGCTGGATGGAGGCCGAGTATCCCATCAAGAAGCAATGGACCATGCCACTACTGAATATCGTAAATATAAACAACGCACACTCAGCGATGTGGAGCAAGATTATTTGAACGCTATCAAGGCGATTAGTGACAAAAGTAAGAAAGGAGGCAAAAAGTGAAAATAAGATATAAACATCAACGCTTTCAAGCGGAAGCCACCAAATGCGTGAGCGACGTATTTCAGGGACAACCCAAACACGACGGCAGCCGCACCTTCTTGAACAAGTTTGGTGCGCTCAGTTTCGACGGCTTCGGCAATCTGCCCCTTGTACTTGACAATGAAAGCATTTGCGAGAATGTGCGTGGTATACAGATGGCAGAAGGATTGAAGCCCGTGGAGCATCTGGAGGGCGACGGACGCACCTTTACCATCGAGATGGAAACAGGTACGGGTAAGACCTATACCTACATCAAGACCATGTACGAGCTGAACGCCCGCTATGGTTGGTCGAAATTTGTGATTGTAGTGCCCAGTATTGCCATCCGCGAAGGCGTGTTCAAGAGTTTTGAGAGTATGGCAGAACACTTTGCTGGAGAATATGGTAAGCGTATGCAATACTTCATCTACAATTCGAAGCAGCTTGCTAAGATTGATGCCTTTGCTTCGGATAACGGCATTCATGTAATGATTATCAATACGCAGGCTTTCAATGCTTCGCTTAACGAGGATAAAAACAAGGAAGGTCGCGCAGGTGATTCCGCTGCCCGTATCATCTTCTCACGCCGTGATGAGTTCGGTTCGCGAAAGCCTATTGACATCTTGGCAAAAACGAATCCCATCCTAATTATTGACGAGCCGCAAAGCGTGTTGGGAACGGATAAAAGTAATGCCACACGAAAGGGTATCAAACTGTTTAACCCACTCTTTACCTTGCTATACAGCGCCACACACCGTGAAATATTCAACCAAGTATATCGCCTCGATGCCATCGACGCTTATAACAAGAAGCTGGTGAAGAAGATAGAAGTACGCAGTGTACATCAAGTGGGTTCTACAGCCACCAATGGCTATGTTTATCTAGATGAAATCGTCATTAGTAAAGGCAATCCACAAGCTCGATTGGGCTTCGATGTCAAGACAACCAGTGGCACACGCCAGACCATTCGCTTGGTGAATGAGGGCTTCGACCTCAAAGAGCAAAGCGGCGGTTTGCAGGAATATGCCGATAACTTTAAAGTGGAACGTATAGACGGACTGACCAACACCGTGCATTTCCTCAACGGACTGACGCTTCATCCCGGTGAGGTGGTGGGCAGCGTGAATGAGGATATTCTCCGTCGCCACCAGATACGTGAAACCATCAAGACTCATTTGGAACGTGAACGCCAACTTTTTGCTCGCGGCATCAAGGTGCTTTCGCTCTTCTTTATCGATCATGTGGATAGTTACCGCATCTACGGTAAGGACACGGCAGAGAAGGGGAAATTTGCACGGATGTTTGAAGAGGAATACCAACGTGCCTTGCAAGAGCTTATGTCTACCTTTAAGGATACCGCCTACACTCGCTTCCTTTCCAATCCGAAGAATGCGCCCGAAAACATTCACGATGGTTACTTTTCTATTGATAAAAAAGGGAAGAACGTGGAATCGAAGAATAAGGAAGGCGAAAACGAAGAACGTGGTTTCGACCTTATCATGAAGGATAAGGAGCGTTTACTTAGCCAAAGTTGCCCCGTTCGCTTCATCTTCTCTCACTCGGCCTTGAAGGAAGGTTGGGACAATCCTAATGTGTTCCAGATTTGTACGTTGAAAGACACCTCCAACGAAATCAAGAAACGTCAGGAGGTGGGACGTGGTATGCGCCTATGCGTCAACGATAAGGGCGAACGTCAAGATGCCGATGTATTGGGCGACCATGTGTTCGACACCAATATCCTGACTGTTATTGCCAGCGAGAGCTATGACGACTTTGCCAAGAAGCTGCAAACCGATATGGCAGAAGCCTGCGCCAACCGTCCGGCAGTGGTGACAGCCACACTGTTTGCCGACCAACTGGCACAGACACAAGATGGACACAGCATAAAGATTACGACCGAACAGGCCGTGGAAATCCACGAAGAACTGATAACCCAAGGTTACATCAAGAAAGGCAAGCTCACGCAAAAGTACTTTGACGAAAAGAAAGCCGATTCGCTCCAGTTTGGTGAGGTGGAAAATCTACATTCGTTTATCATCAAACAGTTGGATAAAGTGTTCAATCCCGATGCCTTCAAACCAGCCAATGGACGTAATAAAACGGAGGCTCACTTAGTTAAAGACAACTTCAACAAAAAAGAGTGGCAAGAGTTGTGGCGGCGCATCAATACACGTACCTACTATAACGTGAGTTTTGAAACGCCAAAACTCATCAAGAGTGCCATTGATGCACTCGACAAGCACCTGAATGTGACAGAAATCCGTATTGTAGTGGAGAGTGGCGGCATGGAAAGCATCCGTGACCGCGAAGAATTGGAAGCCGGAGCAGCCATGAGTGCCGCTACAGTGAAAACCATTCGGGTAACGGAAGTTATTGGAGCAGAAGTAACTTACGACTTGGTAGGTGAACTCGTGCAATCCACCGGTCTAACTCGCCGCACCATTGTAGAAATGCTGAAAGGCGTTAATCCTGCGACTTTCCATCAGTTCAAGCTGAATCCAGAAGAGTTCATCATCAAAGCCGGTCGCATCATCAACGATTGTAAGGCTATCTCGCTCATCCAACACATCCAGTATGAGAAACGTACTGGGACCTTTGGTACTGACATCTTTGAGGAAGCTACGCTGCGTGGTACACTTGGCAAGGACGCTATCGAAAGTTCCAAGTCGCTTTACGACCTTGTAGTGGTAGATAGTGAAGGTATAGAAAAGAGTTTTGCCGAGTCGCTGGAAGCTGAGGATGATGTGGTGGTATATAGCAAACTGCCCGGTGGATTCTACATCAACACCCCGATGGGCAAATATAATCCCGACTGGGCTGTAGCTTTTCGAGAAGATTCCGTGAAGCACGTTTATTTCGTGGCAGAAACCAAAGGCAACGACATCGAAGTATCACAACTTCGCCGTGCCGAGGATGCCAAGATAGAGTGTGCCCGTCGTCACTTTGCAGCTATCAGCACTGGCGATGTGGTGTATAGTGTGGTGAAAACCTATCAGGATTTGTATAATGCGGTAACAAAGTAAAATCAGCCAAACACGTAGAGAGGCACATTCTCTCTATGTGTTTATTCTTTCTTTTCACTGGCATAAACTCATAAATGATGTCATATTGCAAAGAATAACTTATAACAATTACCTTGTAGAGATAGGAAGATACAGGTGGCTTCATTATCAGGGGTTTGCGTGTGTCGCTTGTAGAGATTATCACCTTATTCCTCTTATTTAAGCTTTATTTCCCCCCTTCTTCTTGTAGAGATATGGTTTTTGTAATCCTTTGTTTTTAAGTGATTTATGAAAATCGGTTGTAGATGCCATTTTCTTGTTTTCCCTTGTTTCCCGCCCTAACTTTGCAACATCGAATTTGAGAAAAGCAGACGGCTGAATCGTTGAGGCCTCACGATGAAAACTTCTGCTTCTCGGGTGAGACAAGAGAAACCGGATATACATTATTAATTAATCATTTAAAACATTACGATTATGGCATTTTTTAAAAGAGTTCAAAAAAAAGTAAACGATTTGTGGTATCCTCAATCAGTAACCTGGGGCAAGGCGGTTACTACCCGTGAAGTGGCAGATGAACTGTCTTTCATTTCTACCGTGACCCGTGGTGACACGTATGCGGTGATGGAGAACTTGGGGCGTGTATTGAGCAATTTCATGGGGCAGGGACGTACTGTGAAGATAGACGGTATAGGCACTTTCTACTATACTGCTACCTCTACCAAAAGAGGGGTGCCGACGGCTGAGGAGGTAAGCGCTTCGCTGATAAACGGAGTACGTGTCCGTTTCCTGCCCGAAGTGGAGCGTAATAGTGGCAATCAGGTGACTACCCGCAGCATGGTGAATACGAAGATTGTTTGGGAAGAGTGGGGCAAGCTTCCTTCTTCTGACAGTGGCAATCAAGGTGGCAGCAACCAGGGCGGCAACGACGGCGATCAGGGAGAGAACCCGCTGGGCTGATTTTTCCCATCCCGCCAATTGCCTCTTTTCTTGACATAAATGGGGTATTATACACTTCCCGTACCACCTCTCCGGTAGTGCGGGAAGTGACGTTTTAGCATCTTTTATTATTTTTTACCACCTTTCTTTAACGGATAATCGCTAATTTCGAACGATTTTTTTTAAATCCTACGGAATAACTAATAATTTATAATATGGAAAACTTGAACATAGCACTTCTGCTAATGGTGGTAGGTATGGCAACAGTCTTTGCTATCCTGCTGATTGTTATCTACTTAGGAAAATGTCTCATTGCACTTGTGAACAAATATGTACCCGAAGAAGTGG
>ENA-OPCW01000925-OPCW01000925.1-human-gut-metagenome-genome-assembly--contig:-NODE-925-length-15494-cov-6.010946_pt1 | contig 15494 bp, 17 predicted proteins | sample MGYA00241258_ERZ501496 | MGnify/ENA primary metagenome ERZ501496 (study PRJEB25962, sample SAMEA2042660) | human gut metagenome | biome: human gut; feature: human-associated habitat; material: faeces...
GGTGCCGAAGGCAAGGCCCGACGCCCGCGGCGTGCGCGTCACGGGGACCGAAATCGTGGGGCTGGTTCCGAAACGGGCTTTGGTCGAAGCCGGCAAATACTTCCTCCGCAAGCAGCGTCGCTCGACGGGCGTCGCCGAGGAGGAGATCGTCCGCATTGCCGTCAAGTCGATGGGATTGGACGACCTGAAGCCGTTCGATCCTGCCGAGAAGGTGATCGAGTACCTGCTTGAAGCGGAGGTTCCGAAGAAGCGGCTTATCGACATGACCTGCAAGGCGTTCGCCGAAGAGACGGCGAGCGAATCTCCCGCTCCGGGCGGCGGCTCGATCGCGGCCTACATGGGTGCGCTGGGCGCGGCCCTCGGGACGATGGTCGCCAACCTCTCGTCGCACAAGGCGGGGTGGGACGACCGCTGGGAGGAGTTTTCCGACTGGGCCGAACGGGGGCAGGCCGTTCTTGCGGAGCTTCTGCACCTCGTGGACGAGGACACGGCGGCGTTCAACCGCATCATGGCGGTTTTCGCCATGCCCAAGTCGACCGACGAGGAGAAGGCGGCGCGCAGCGCCGCGTTGCAGGAGGCGACGCTCTATGCCACGGAGGTTCCTCTGCGGACGATGAAGGCCGCCTCGCGGGTTTTTGAAATCGTGCGCACCATGGCCTCGGAGGGCAACCCCAATTCGGTCTCCGACGCCGGCGTGGGTGCGCTGGCGGCCCGCAGCGCGGTGCTGGGGGCGTGCCTCAATGTGAAGATCAACGCCGCGGGGCTGAAAGACCGTGCCGTGGCCGATGCGTTGATCGCCGAAGCCGATGCGCTGGCCGCCGAAGCCGTGCGTCTCGAAGCGGAGGTCTTGCAGATCGTCGAATCTAAAATCGGATAATATGACACGCGAAGAGTTTCAGAACGACATTCGCGCGGGCATTCCCGACCGGCTGCCCGCCGCGAAACCCTATGACAAACAGATCAACCATGCGCCCAAACGCAAGGACATCCTTTCGGACGAGGAGAAAACGCTGGCTCTGAAAAACGCTCTGCGCTATTTTCCGGTCAGGCACCACGGGCAGTATTTAAAGAAACATCCACTGGTGCAGTCCTATCGCTCCGGCGAATTTGGTGAGGGCGAATATGGCGTTACCATCGTCGAATTGTAGACGAGTTACAACCATACAACACACTTTTATTGGAGGGGAACATGGAGAAACAACGAATCCTGATCGTCGATGACGACGAAAATATCGCAGAGCTTATCTCTTTGTATTTACTAAAGGAATGCTTTGCAACTGAAATCGCATACACAGGCAAGGACGCACTTGCACTCGCAGCCACCTTCAATCCTGACTTGATCTTATTGGATATCATGCTCCCGGATATTGATGGCTATGAGGTCTGCACGGAAATCCGCAAGACACGCCAGACACCGATCATCATGCTTTCCGCGAAGGGGGAAGTGTTCGACAAGGTGCTCGGCTTAAAGCTCGGCGCCGATGACTATATGATCAAACCGTTTGATTCCAACGAACTGGTTGCAAGAGTCAAAGCGGTTTTGCGTCGTACCGTTATGACCCAGGCTGTAACCACTGCTGCACCTGTAAGCATCGCTGAAGTTACCGATCATCAGGGTGAATTCGTCGAATATGACGGCTTACTTATCAATATGACCAACTACACTGTAACTTTGGATGGTGAATCGGTGGAGATGCCGCCGAAGGAGCTGGAGCTTTTGTATTTTCTTGCCAAACGTCCAAACCAGGTATTTACACGTGATCAGCTGCTTGACCGTCTCTGGGACTACGAATATGCCGGAGACTCGCGAACGGTAGACGTCCATATCAAGCGTCTGCGTGAAAAACTGAACGAAAATCACAACTGGTCAATCTCTACGGTATGGGGCAAAGGTTATAAATTCGAGGTAAAGTAACATGACATTACGCCACTCTCTGTTTGATAAAATATTCATAAGTTTTTTGGTTATTTTTACGGTTTGTTTTGGATTTATCGTCCTCTATGCCTCCAACGTCACACGAAGCATGCTTGTCGATGACCGAACAGAAGTACTGACAAATGAAGCATTTTTAATCGCGGATCAGACAGTCGCAGGATATGTGCAGGGCGTTTACACCAAAGATGAATTGCAAGAAAGTCTACGCTATTACAGTGACAAACTGAATGCCAGCATCTGGGTTACCGATGAAAAAGGCATCATCTATGGATTTGCGAATGCAGACGGACATCCAGATAACCCCAAAAATATATTCCTCGTTGACCCGGATTTTGATATCTACACCGCGCAGTCTTTTAATGGCAAATTTTACAATACGTTCAAAAGCAACGTTATTTCTGTTGCCATTCCAATCCATATTAACAACCAGCCAAACGGTATGCTATTGATTCATTCTACGGTGGAACAGCTGCAGAATATTCAGGAAAAAATCGTAAAACTGATTTATGCACCGTATCTGTTTATGATTATCATTTCCTTTGCCCTACTTGGTATCATCTCGGGTAAAGTCATGCGTCCAATCCGGAAAATCAACTCCGTAGCAGAGCAATATTCCACTGGTAACTTCGACACGCCAATGGATATTCATTCCAACGACGAGATTGGTCAGCTTGCATCCACGCTGGAATATATGGCTTCGGAACTGGCAAAACTGGACGAGTACCGAAAGGCATTTATCTCCAATATCTCACACGATTTCCGCTCTCCGCTCACCTCGATCAAAGGCTATATTGAGGCGATTCAGGATGGAACGATCCCGCCGGAGAAGCAGAGTCATTACCTAGATATCGTCGTGCAGCAGACAAACCGGCTGACAAAACTTACCTCCAGTCTTCTGGAGTTAAATAACTACGATTCCTACGGTATCTGGCTCGTATGCAAGGATTTCGATATTGTCGAGCTTGTCCTATCTGCGATTAACTCCTTTGAGGGGCGCTGTATCGAGAAGCAGATTGCGATCCGGTTAAATAATCACACCGAACATTCGATTGTTCATGCAGACAAGACAAAGATCGAGCAGGTCATCTACAATCTGCTTGATAATGCAATCAAATTTACGCCAAATGGTAAATCAATTTACGTGACATTGTCGGAAAAACATGATAAAATTTTTGTATCTGTGAAGGATGAGGGATGTGGTATTCCGAAGGATTCCCTGAACCGTGTATGGGTTCGTTTTTACAAGGCGGACCGTTCCCGTGGCAAAGACAAACAGGGAACCGGACTCGGACTTGCGATTACCAAAGAAATCATCAAGGCACATAATGAGAATATCAATGTTGTCAGCACGGAAGGTGTCGGAAGTGAATTTACATTTTCACTGTCCAAGGCAACAACGGATTCCGAACAATCATAAGAATAACCGGTCTTATGCAAACCGCAAATTTATATGGCCGGATAAGGGGAGGTATTTATGTTTAGTATCAACAATCTTTTCAACAACGCCAACATGCAGTGTATCAACCAGCTCGGACAGTACCGTGTTTTTGAACACCAAAAGGATCTGTCAGTTTCTCCATACAACGCAGAAACTGCATATTTTTCTGCTGAGATGAATGTACGCCGCCGTCAGGTTTTGGTCGAGCTGAACAACACATCCTGCAAATTACAGGCAGGTGCCATGCAGTGGATACTCGGAAATGTATCCATGCAGTCCGGTGTAAGTGCCGGTAATTTCCTCGGCAAAGCACTCGGAGCAGCTGTAACCGGTGAGACAATGTCCAAACCAGAATACACCGGTCAGGGTTATGTTATGTTAGAGCCAACCTACAAGCACATCCTGCTTGTCGATGTGGCACAGTGGGGGCAGATCGTACTCGATGATGGTTTATTCCTTGCCTGTGACAGCACATTGCAGCATAAGGTTGTCAGCCGTAAGACACTTTCCTCTGCTGCGCTCGGCGGAGAGGGCTTATTTAACCTGAGCCTTTCCGGACAGGGTATCGCTGTATTGGAAAGTCCGGTTCCACAGCAGGAGCTTATCATGTTCAATCTGCAGGATGACGAGGTTAAGATCGATGGAAATATGGCAATCGCATGGTCCGGCTCTTTGAATTTCACGGTTGAAAAATCTTCAAAATCGCTGATCGGTTCGGCTGTTTCCGGCGAAGGTCTGGTCAATGTATACCGTGGTACCGGCTCGATTCTGATGGCACCAACCGCATAAGGGGGGAGGGTACATATATGGTAAGTCAAAGCTTATTAAATAACACAAATGTACAGGTTACCTCTGCTCTTGGCGGCATGCAGGTACTGGAATATGTGCAGGATATGAGTGTCAGCCCATCTACCTCGAAACTGCAGTACTACATGTCCCGCATGAATGTGAACAAGCGTCAGCTTCTGCTTAATCTGAACGGAAATGGTTACACCGTTCAAGCCGGTGCCATGCAGTGGACGGCAGGTCAGATTCAGATGGAAAGCGGCGTCAAAGGTGTTGGCGGTTTCTTAAGTGGTATGGCTAAAGCCGCCGTTACCAAAGAGACGGTTGCCAAGCCTATCTACACCGGCTATGGTCAGGTTATGTTAGAGCCAACCTACCGTCACATCCTGCTCACGAATCTACAGGAATGGGGAGGCAGTGTTGTCCTGGATGACGGATTGTTCCTCGCCTGTGACAATACCGTTACACAGAAGGTTGTTGCAAGAAGTAACCTCTCTTCTGCTGTATTTGGCAGAGAAGGTCTGTTCAACTTAAGCTTGAATGGTACAGGTATCTGTGCTTTGGAAAGTATCGTTCCAAGAAATGAGATTATCGAGGTTGTACTCGACAACGATATGATGAAGATCGATGGAAATATGGCAATTGCCTGGTCATCCTCTTTGGATTTTACGGTTGAAAAATCTTCCAAATCTTTGGTTGGTTCTGCTGTATCCGGTGAAGGTCTGGTCAATGTATATCGTGGTTCCGGAAAAATCTGGCTTGCTCCGGTATTGGAGACCGGCGGTTCCGCAGGTGTCAGCAGCCCGCAGAATGCAGGTGAGACAGCTTCGGAAGGAAAGACCGGTTCCGCAGCTGCCCGGAATGATACGATGAGTAAGATTGAGAAGTTCGGGAAGTTTATGGATAAGTTTAGTTGATGCTCAACGGACGAAAAATCAAAACGCATCTGTATATTTAGAATAGAGTACATGTAGATGCAATGTATTGAACCTAAGAATTACTAAATGTTCTTAACAAACATATTCTCAAAATACGCAACCGCAGCCAATTCGCCATCCATGGCTCAGTGGCTGCTTACCTGAACATCGTGTTCAGGTATTGCTTACAAGAAGAAAGAACATTAAGTAATTCTAAGGCTCAAACATATCGCATCTTACATGAAGCTCTATTCTAAATATAGATGCGTTTTTATCTTGTCATACGATACCTCATATCAGAATTATAAATCCGCAACTCTTATATTATCCCGTTCACATCGCAATTATCTGTGTAACATCTGCCTTTCATACTGGTCTTTTTTCTCCTACCTGCTGGCTACATATATGAGTTTATCGAGTATCTGCAGCAGTTCTGCGAGTTCTTTGCGGCATTTCTCCCTGTATTCGTCCAAGCCATCGTTTACATTGATATCTTTCATTTCGAACAGGTCCTCATCATTGTATATTGCAGCAACGAGCTGATTTCCTGCGAATTCCAGATAGGTATCTTTCGGAAGCTGCAGTATTCTGAGGATTGCATCCGGTGGCAATATGCTTCCTGCAAGCTGTTCGTCGGTTGCCAAAGTCGTAAATCTCCGGTCAAAATCTGTATTTCCAAGCCGGATTGCTTCTGCCGGTTTCTTCCCGCCTTTCCGCTCAATGACATGGACGACACCGTCTATATTATGTGGAAGGACTATGGTCACAAATGGTCCCTGGAATCGCGTCACTGCAGAAGATGATCCCGGTCTGTCCGGATCCATGTTGTCGCTTCGCCACCTCAGGCAAAGATCGCAGTACGTGATCTCTGCACCTCTGTAGATCGCATGGAAGTAATCAGAGCCGGTCACTTCATTATATTCCGGCAGGAGTCTGCAGTTTTTCAGGAAATCTTCATTTGTATGCCCGGTCGGCATATATTCCAGTACCTGCATCTGTTCTTCCAACACGCCCCACACGGCACACTGTCCAATCAGCTCCTTCATCTGTTTCTCTATATTTGCAGCAATTAACGCTATGGCAAATCCAATCATAATGGAAACAACCGCAATTCCAGTCAGCCGGTAGGTCCACGTCGAATCTTCCGCCCCGCAGAATGCAGGAATAAACGGTGCTGCCAGCATAGGCAGAAAAACCCAGCAAAGCTTTGTCAATATCTTGTACGTTCGTTGTTTGGATTTGAGCTTTGCTTCCAATTCATTCCTGTTTTGACCTTCATCCGTTTTTTCGCTCATATCGTCTTCCTCCCATACTTGCAATGCTCCGCACACTTTAATTGGAGTTTTTCTCTTGTTTCACTATTTTACCCCCAATCCGCTTGATTCTCAACCCTTTCCGATTGGAGCATCTCCCCTATTTCGCCACTTTTGCTCCTATTTTCCTGCTTCTCATAAATTTTCGGTTGGAGCATTTCTTCCTGTTTGAACATTTTTGCCCCAATCCGCCTGTCTCCTCAAAGTACAAAGACGATATCAGAAGTGTATAAAGAAATCCTGTAGTAGCAATCATTCTTTTTATATGTGGATAAAATAAAAAACGCATCTGCGATATAGAAATCCTTGCGGTATATGATACGATTGCAGATTAGAAGTTGTTCGTGTTCTGCTCGCTTTCAGCAATGCTTGAACAGGACGTTCAAGCAAGCAGCCACTGAGCCACGGATGGCGAATTGGCTGCGATTGCGTCCATTAAAACAATCTAAATCAGAACACATACAACTTCTTATCTGCAAATCGTTATATACTGCAAGGATTCTCTATATCCGATGCGTTTTTGTTTTTCTATATCCTCCATGAATGATTGCTATCCAAGGATTTTATAAATTACACTTTCTTTGTCATCTCCAGACGAAGCATCGCACGCTTCAGTGCAAGTTCCGCCCGGTCGATATCCTGCGAGTTGTCGTGGATGCGGCGTTCCGCGCGAATCTTTGCTTCCTCGGCACGATGAATGTCGATTTCATCCGGCCATTCGACCGACTCAGCCAGAATCGTGACAGAATCGCCAAGGATCTCCGCGAAACCGGAATGCAAAGCTGCTTCCTTGTCACCACCATCTTCCCGAATCTTCAGGACACCCGGTGCAACAACCACAGTCATAGGTATATGTTTTGGGTACAGTCCGATGATGCCCTCAATCGTATTAAACTCAAGGAAAGAAGCTTCCCCTTCGTAGAATACCCGTTCCGGTGCAATCACACGAACCATCATTTTATTTTCTGCCATGTATACCACCTAATTTATTTCTACTTCTTGCACTTCGCAAGCACGTCGTCGATACTTCCCGCATTTAAGAAATAGCTCTCCGGAATGTCATCATGCTTACCTTCGAGAATCTCCTTGAAGCTCTGAATCGTATCAGACAGCGGAACGTATTTACCAGGAAGTCCTGTAAACTGCTCTGCAACATGGAATGGCTGTGACAGGAACTTCTGTACCTTTCTTGCCCTGGCAACGACGATCTTATCCTCCTCAGAAAGCTCATCCATACCAAGGATTGCGATGATATCCTGCAATTCCTTATACTTCTGCAGGATCTCCTGTACACCACGTGCCACCTTGTAATGCTCCTCGCCAACCACTCTTGGGTCGAGGATTCTGGATGTAGACTCCAGAGGATCTACCGCAGGGTAGATACCAAGCTCTACGATGGAACGGGAAAGTACCGTTGTCGCATCCAAATGTGCGAATGTAGTTGCAGGTGCAGGGTCTGTCAGGTCATCGGCCGGCACATAGACAGCCTGTACCGATGTGATAGAACCATTCTTTGTCGAAGTGATACGCTCCTGCAATGCACCCATCTCTGTCTGCAGGGTTGGCTGATAACCAACGGCAGAAGGCACACGTCCAAGCAGTGCGGATACCTCCGAACCAGCCTGTGTAAAACGGAAGATATTGTCGATGAATAACAATACATCCTTTCCAACCTGATCACGGAAATACTCTGCCATCGTGAGGCCCGTCAGACCAACACGCATTCTTGCTCCTGGCGGTTCATTCATCTGACCAAATACCATCGTTGTCTTCTCGATAACGCCGGATTCGATCATCTCGTAATACAGGTCATTTCCTTCTCTTGTTCGCTCACCAACACCGGTAAATACAGAATATCCACCGTGCTCTGTCGCGATATTTGTGATAAGCTCCTGAATCAATACTGTCTTACCAACACCGGCACCACCGAACAGACCGATCTTACCACCCTTCTGATAAGGGCAAAGCAAGTCAACGACCTTAATACCGGTTTCCAGAATCTCTGTCTCGGTTGACTGCTCTGAAAACTCTGGTGCTTTTCTATGGATTGGAAGGTAAGTATCTACCTTTGGAGCCGGTTTATTGTCAATCGGCTGTCCCAACACGTTGAACATACGTCCCAGTGTTGCTTCACCGACAGGTACAGTAATCGGCGCGCCGGTACCAACCGCTTCCATACCACGTACGAGACCATCTGTCGGTCCCATCGCGATACAACGAACGGTGTCATCCCCTAAGTGCTGGGATACTTCGGCGTACAGTGTGTCACCGCTCTTTGTGGCAATCGTTATCGCATCATGAATCTCAGGCAGTTTACCTTCGGTAAACTTCGCATCGATAACGGCACCGACAATCTGGGTAACCTTACCTACATTTGTATCTGCCATTTCCTTAATCTCCTTTAACTTATTGCATCAGCTCCGGCAATAATCTCCGTAAGCTCCTGCGTGATTGCACTCTGTCTTGCTCTATTGTACTTGAGTGACAGGCTTCCGATCATATCATCCGCATTGCTTGTCGCGGAATCCATCGCCTGCATTCTCGCACCATTCTCACTGGCTACCGCCTCTAACAGCGCACCATAAATAATGTTGGACATATATTTCGGCACGATCTGGTCTAAGACTTCCTCCTCCGACGGCTCGAAGTTCATCAGCAGCTTATTGTCACTGATTGGCTGCTCCGGTGTGAAATCTTCCTCCCGGATCGGAAGCAGCTTCATAAGCTTTGCTTCCTGTGTCACGGTATTCTTGAAATTCGTATATGCGATATACACCTCACCAATCTCGCCCTTGGAATACTGCGTCAAAAGTTGCTTCGTAAGCTCGGTCGCATCGTCAAACAATGGTGCATTGATGATCTCTGATTCATCCTGATATATGCTGTAACCTTTTCTGGTCAAGCCCTCAATACCTTTTTTTCCGATACCATAGATATAGGTATCCTCCTTCGAAAATCCGGCTGCAACAATCTCCTTTACAACATTGTTGTTGTAACCACCGGCAAGTCCACGGTTCGATGTGATCGCGATAACTGCCTTCTTGTCACTGCCGTTTTCCTTCAGGAATTTATGGTTTGGTTCTTTCGTCATTGCAAGGATGGAACATATCGTATCATAGAGCATATTAAAATATGGTTTGTTGCTCTCAGCTCTCCCGCGTGCTTTCTGAAGCTTAACTGTAGAGACAAGCTTCATCGCCTTGGTGATCTGCTGCGTGCTCTGGACGCTTTCTTTGCGCCGCTTAATGTCTCTCATGGATGCCAAGAAAGATCAACCTCCTCGCTCTATTTATTAGAATGTTTCCTTGAATTCCGTAATTGCCTTCTTCAAAGCGTCCTCTAATTCGTCGGACAGCTTCTTCTCCTCGCGGATCTTCTCGAAGATGTCCGGATATTTCGTGGAAATGTATTCGAACAATCCACTCTCAAATTCCAGAATCCGATCTACTTCGATATCAAGCAGATACTTTCTTGTTGCAGCGTAGATGATAACAACCTGTTTTTCAACCGGCATTGGCTTATACTGAGGCTGCTTCAAAATCTCCTTGATTCTTTCACCCTGTGCAAGCTGGTTTCTCGTATCTTCATCAAGCTCGGAACCGAACTGGGAGAATGCGGCAAGCTCGCGGTACTGTGCTAACTCCACACGAATTGGGGAAGCAAGCTTCTTCATGGCACCGATCTGTGCGGCACCACCAACACGTGATACAGAAAGGCCTGCATTTACGGCTGGACGGAAACCGGAGTTGAACATCTCTGTCTCCAGATAGATCTGTCCGTCTGTGATGGAAATAACATTTGTCGGGATATACGCAGATACATCGCCTGCCTGTGTCTCGATGATTGGAAGAGCTGTAAGCGATCCTCCACCGAGTTCATCCGACAACTTTGCTGCACGTTCCAGAAGTCTGGAATGCAGATAGAATACATCACCCGGATAAGCCTCACGGCCTGGTGGTCTACGGAGAAGCAAGGAGAGTGTACGGTAAGCAGTTGCATGCTTCGACAGATCGTCGTATACAACCAATACATCCTTTCCTTCTTCCATCCATTCCTCACCGATCGCACATCCGGCGTATGGTGCAATGTACTGTAATGGAGCTAAGTCGCTGGCGGTACTTGCAACGACTGTTGTGTATGCCATTGCGCCGTACTCTGTCAATGTCTTTACGATATTTGCTACGGTCGATGCCTTCTGACCGATTGCAACGTAGACACAGTTTACGCCCTGCCCCTTCTGATTGATGATCGTATCGATCGCGATTGCTGTCTTACCGGTCTGTCTGTCGCCGATGATCAGCTCACGCTGTCCTCTTCCGAACATGAGAAAGTGGCGTCAATCGCCTTGATACCTGTCTGAAGCGGTGTGTCAACCGACTTACGGGAGATAACGCCCGATGCGACTCTCTCAATCTGTCTTGACTTCGTGGTTGCGATTGGTCCTTTGCCATCGATTGGCTGACCGAGCGCATTTACGACACGACCAAGCATCGCATCGCCAACAGGCACTTCCACCACGCGTCCTGTTGTCTTCACTATATCTCCCTCGTTGATATTTTTATGATCACCGAGAAGAACCGAACCTACATTGTCTTCTTCCAGGTTCATAACCATGCCGTATACTTCACCTGGGAATTCCAGAAGTTCGCCCTGCATCGCATTCTCAAGACCGTGAATACGTGCAATTCCGTCCGCTACCTGGATAACTGTTCCAACGTCGGATGTTTCCAGTTTTGTCTCATAGTTCTTAATCTGTTCTTTGATTACGGAACTAATCTCTTCCGGTTTTAAATTCATGGAACACGAACACCTCCTTCTTATGATTGTGCGAGTGCCTTTGACATCGTCTCAATCTTGGTTTTGATACTGCTGTCAACCACTCTGTCATCAATTCGGATCACAAGCCCGCCGATGATGGATGCATCTACCGTATAGGTTACTTCCATCGAAGCGAAATCTGTCGTCTCAAGCAGACGCTTCTCGATTGATGCCTTCTGTGCACCGGTAAGTGCAACCGCACTTGTCACACTTGCAACTCCTATATTTTTTACTCGTTTTACCTGTCTGATAAAATAGTGAAGCACATCTACAATCTTGCTGCCATGATCTTTCTCAACCATGATGCCGAACAATCCGACCATATCCTTTGATACGCGTCCTTTGAAAATGTTATCCACTATCTTCCGCTTCTCGTCCTTGTCAATCTGTGGATGCTTGAGAATGCGGAGCAATTCTTCGTTTTCCTGTAACACTGTCACAAGAGCCTGCGCTTCTTCGTAGAGCATATTCAGACTGCCTTCTTCCAAGGCAAGTTCCAAAAGTGCATCTCCATAGGTTGTTTCTACTTGTCTCGCCATGTATCATCACCCATCTCTTTCAGCGTCTCATCAATCAGAGAAGCCTGTGTGCTCTCATCGAGAGAGGATGCAACGAACTTTCCTGCCATCGCGGTTGCTACGCCGATGATCTCCTGTTTCACCTCATCCTTCACACGTTCTTTTTCAAGCTCGGCTTCGCTGTTTGCTCTGTCGATAATGCGTCCTGCCTCTTCCTTCGCCTCGGCAATGATGTTTTCCTCGTTCTTCACCGCACGTTTTCTTGCGGAAGAAAGGATCTCACCCGCTTCGCTGTTCGCATTTTTGATCTTCTCATCATACTCTGCACGAAGCTTCTCTGCCTCCGCGCGGTCTGTCGCCGCATGGGAAAGGTCATCCTTAATCTTGTTCTGTCTGTCCTCGAGCACCTTGCGCACCGGGTTGATCAGCACATAAGTCAGAAAGATGAAGAGCAGAAATACCGCAAGTCCCTGTATCAGAATATCGAACAGAAGCTGCGCATCCAGACCGAAGATACGGCCCGTCTCCTCTGACAGAAGCGCGATATTTGCAATTCCTGTCATATTTTACTCCTCCTAATTTTGTTCTTACTTGAAAGGCTTAACGAACATCAGAAGAAGTGATACAACCAGACCGTACAGACCGGTTGTCTCGGCTACCGCCTGTCCAAGAAGCATCGTTGACATGATGTCACCCTTTGCACCCGGGTTACGTCCAACTGCGGAAGCACCGTAACCGGCAGCGATACCCTGACCGATACCAGGACCGATACCGGAACAAACTGCAATACCTGCACCGATTGCGGATGCAGCGTTAACTATTGTTTCACCTGTAATACCATTCATGAAATAATTCCTCCGTTTTTCTAAATATTAAATCTTATTACCCTTCTACATTTCGCTTATTTGCAACAAATGTCATCGTCAGCATACAGAATACATACGCCTGGATCACACCTGAGAACAAATCGAAGTACACATGCAGTGCCGATGGAATACCAATCTTTACAAATATCGGCAGCATGCCATAGTAAAGTGCCATCATAACGGTTCCTGCCAGAATATTACCGAACAAACGCAGCGACAGTGATACCGGTGTGGCAAACTCACTGATCACGTTGATCGGGAAGAACAGGAATATCGGATCGAACAGACTCTTGAATGCACCCCATTTCTGGTAACGAATGGATGCGTACTGTATCATGACAAATGATACAAGTGCGATACAGAGCGTCGTTCCGTAATCCGCGGTCGGCGGCCGAAGCATAAACAAGCCGGATATGTTCGAAAAAAGTACAAATATGAACAAGGTCCCGATGTAATTGATATAATGCTTACCAGCTTCTTTTCCCATCGTGCTGTTGACGAACTTGATCAGTGATTCGATGGCAAGCTCGACTCCAGTGGCGAATTTACTTGGGTTATCCCGCGTCTTCAGCACACTTCTTCTGGCACAGATTGCTAAGATCGCAATCACCAGCAGTACAATGAAGGTGCAGACATGGGTGGTGGTAATATATACCGTCGTGCCAAAGAAATGAATCGGATACAGTTCGTGGATATAGAAATCTACATCTTCGGAGCTGTTACTGATTACTTGTATTCCAGTGGCAAACCCACTCCTCATACGCTTTTCCTCCTTTTTTAATTTTTGTCTTTATGTTCTTCCTCAGGTTCTTCAAGCCCAAGGCGAATCAACCATTTCCGCATCTGTGGTTGCAGATAGGCGCAGATCTTCGGTTCGATCATGCCAAGTGCCACGCCTGCAAATGCTGTAATTCCAAGATATATAGAACCTACCAGCAAAGCAAGTGTCACAACCATACGCAGCAGACTGTTCACGATCACCTTTTTCTTCGCACCTGCCTCGCCCATATCGAGTGCCTGATCGAGCACATCATAGATATGATAAATGCGCAGTGCCCCGCCGAGATTGCCGACGAGCAGTGCAAGAGCAAAGATATAATATGGACGCATAAAAAATGCACCGATCGCCAGAAAGACGATCATACAGACAGCCATGCCGATATACATTTCCTTCAATATTCTGTGAACCTCTGCCATGCTATGCCTGTCTTTTTGCCTCCACTTACTTGTGTTTATTATCCGAATTATTCAGGAATTTCCGTATAAGAATATACACGGAGCGAAAACCCGCCAGCACACCGATCACGATAAACCATACCATAAAATCCTTCCCAAATATACGCTTTATCAGATATGCGATGCCCATGCTTATAAAGATCGTAACCACCATCGTAAACCCAATCTGCGTGATGAGATACAGCATCTTTAAGACCTGGCTTCTTTCTTTGTTATTCATTAAAACCCTTCCAATACAATCAGATATACACAAAGCTTATTATATAAGATTTTTCCTTATTTTTCAATCATTTATACACCGAATTAAACAGTATTTCAGAATTGTATTTTTCGCGAAAAGGTTGTCATTCCCTAACGATTGATGTAAAATAGCGGCATGGAAACGAAACTATTAAATGGAAATAACAAAGAAGCAATTGCAGAGGCATCGAAAATCCTGCAGGACGGCGGCTTGGTCGCATTTCCGACCGAGACAGTCTATGGATTAGGTGCTGACGCATTAAATGCAGATGCAGCCGCAAAGATCTACGCTGCCAAGGGACGGCCAAGCGACAATCCGCTGATCGTCCACATCGCAGATACCGATGCGGTAGAGAAGCTGGCAGATCTCGAGACGATGAACCGGACACACCCGGACATGGTGAAGAAAGCGCACATGCTGATGGAAGCTTTCTGGCCTGGTCCACTGACGATCATCTTTCCGAAGCTCGCCATCGTTCCAGACGGAACGACCGGCGGACTGCCGACCGTTGCGATCCGGATGCCATCCCACCCAATCGCACAGGAGCTGATCCGCACAAGCGGTGTCTCCATCGCAGCCCCATCTGCAAACACTTCCGGCAGGCCATCACCGACGACCGCACAGCATGTATGGGAGGACATGGACGGCCGCATCGAGATGATATTAGATGGTGGTGCCGTCGGAATCGGAATTGAATCGACGATCGTCGATATGACAGGCACGATCCCAACGATTCTTCGACCGGGCTTTATCACGAAGACGATGCTCTCCGAGATCGTCGGCGACGTGACGATCGATCCAGCTATTATCGAGCCGGACCCGAATCTTCGTCCGAAAGCACCCGGCATGAAATATACACACTATGCGCCACACGGAACACTCAGTATCGTGGAAGCTGTCGCAGACGAATCGGCAAACCGGGCAAGTCTGCATTCCGGTGTCAAGGTCTCCTACAACGCGACCGAAGCGGAAACATTGCGCGTAGCGGAGAAAATCAAGGCACTTGTAAATGAAAAGGAAGCACAGGGCTACAAGGTTGCGATTCTCACAACCAAGGAGCATGCATCCTTATATAAGAACTATTCGCATGTACTGATCGTCGGCGAGGGTAGCAAGGGACAGACGATTTCCGCACGGCTTTATGCCGCCCTGCGTGAATGTGACAGCGAACAGATGGAATATATGTACAGCGAAGCATTTGACCAGAACGAACTCGGTGGTGCCATTATGAACCGGCTGTTAAAGGCGGCGGGACACAGAGTCATCACCGTGTAGATATTCTATATCCACATATGGTTTTATATAGATTCATCTATATATACGATATGTTTGAGCCTTAGAAGTTCTTAATGTTCTATTCCATTACAGCCATGTTTGAACACGATGTTCAAACAAACCGCCACTGAGCCATGGATGGCGAATTGG
>ENA-OPCW01000959-OPCW01000959.1-human-gut-metagenome-genome-assembly--contig:-NODE-959-length-15206-cov-4.238202_pt1 | contig 15206 bp, 15 predicted proteins | sample MGYA00241258_ERZ501496 | MGnify/ENA primary metagenome ERZ501496 (study PRJEB25962, sample SAMEA2042660) | human gut metagenome | biome: human gut; feature: human-associated habitat; material: faeces...
TAGGATGCAGGTGTACAGGCAGCGATGTCATAGCCGAGCATTACTAATTGCCCGTTCACTTTTGGTTTTACCCAGTATGGGTGGTATATACGTTCAGCGTACCGGTTTTCGTAGTATTGCCGGTGGTTGCTTTACTTTTTTCACATCATGTCTACCTTATTCAGGTGACTATAGCACTGAGGTTCCACCTCTTCCCATTCCGAACAGAGAAGTTAAGCTCAGTCACGCCGATGGTACTGCGTAACAGTGGGAGAGTAGGTAGTCGCCGTTTTTGATGAAGCCCTTGTATCGGAAGATACAGGGGCTTTTTTTTGTATCCGGATATTACCCTTTCATCTGTCTTTTTTCCGTTTTCACTCCTTATTTCTTTTTTCTTTGTTATCTTATTGTTATCTTTACAGAACAAAATTGGTGAAAAACGATGTTTTTTAGGAAAATGGGCAACTTTTATTTCATTCTTTTTGTCTAATATCAAATGGTTTTTCGTAATTTTGGCGTGAATCTAATAAGGACGGAAAAATAATCATGCAATTAATATTGTAATAAATCATATAATAATTCCTGTAAGATATGGAAAACAAGATTCAAGAGCTAACCGATAAGATTTATCGTGAAGGGGTGGAAAAAGGCAATGAAGAAGCCCAAAAACTCATCACAAAAGCTCAGGAAGAGGCCAAGAAAATTGTAGAAAATGCACAGAAAGAAGCTGATTCTATTTTAGCTACTGCTCATAAGTCTGCTGATGAGTTGGCTGAGAATACCAAATCAGAGTTAAAATTGTTTGCTGGCCAAGCAGTGAATGCTTTGAAATCTGAAATTGCTACTTTAGTAACGAATAAGATTGTAAGTGCTGATGTAAAGGCTTTTGCTGCAAACAAAGATTTTCTTAATGCTTTTATTGTTGCATTGGCATCTAAATGGAGCGTAAACGAACCTATCGTAATTTCAACACCGGATGCGGAAGGCTTGAAGAAATATTTCGCTGTTCAGGCTAAAGATTTATTGGATAAAGGTGTGAGGATTGAACAAGTGAATGGTATCAAGACACTTTTCTCTGTCTCGCCGGCTGACGGTTCTTATAAAGTGAACTTCGGTGAGGAAGAATTTATGAATTACTTTAAAGAATTCTTGCGTCCGCAATTAGTGGAGATGCTGTTTTAATTCCCTTCAGGATTATGAGTAAATATTATTACTTGGTAGCCGGTTTGCCAGAACTCACTTTGGAGGATAGCAAATTGAGCTATACGGTAGCTGATTTCAAGTCGGAACTGTATTCGGCTTTGTCAGAGGAAGATAGAATGTTGATAGACTTGTTTTATCTTCAATTTGACAATGCGAATGTCTTGAAACTGTTGAAAGACAAGGATGCAGCTATTGATCCGCGTGGGAATTATTCAGCGGAAGAACTGGCAGAGTACATTTCATTGCTGAAAGAAGGTGGTGAAGTGTCTGAGCGTATGTTTCCGTCTTACCTGTCTACTTTTATTTCCGAGTATTTCAATATCTCTGTTGAAGATGACTTCCTACATGAAGATCGTCTGGCAGCACTTTATTATGCCTATGCCATGAAGTGCAAAAACAAGTTTGTGTCTGCATGGTTTAGTTTTAATCTTGTGATTAATAATGTATTGGTCGCATTGACAGCACGAAAGTTCAAAGTGGATGTAGCTCCGTTGATAGTGGGAGATACGGAAGTTTGTGAAGCTTTGCGTACATCCGGTGCTCGAGATTTCGGCCTGAGTGGTGAAGTGGAATGGCTGGATATATTGGTGAAAATCAGTGAAACGGAAGAGCTGGTGGAGCGAGAGAAAAAAATAGACCTATTGCGGTGGAATTGGATGGAGGAAGCTACTTTCTTTAATTATTTCACTGTGGAGCGTTTGTTTGTTTTTCTATTACAGCTTGAAATGATAGAGCGTTGGATCTCATTGGATAAAGAAAAGGGTAGTCAATTGTTTCGTAGTATTATTGCTACACTAAAGGATGAAGTACAGATACCCGCAGAATTCAGATAAAATAAATTATAAAATTATATGGCAACAAAAGGAACTGTTAGTGGCGTAATAGCTAATATGGTAACCCTCACCGTTGACGGTCCTGTGGCACAGAACGAGATTTGTTATATCTCGACTGGCGGAGACAGATTGATGGCGGAGGTTATTAAAGTGGTAGGCACTCAGGTTTATGTGCAGGTGTTTGAAAGCACTCGCGGATTGAAAGTAGGAGCCGAAGCAGAGTTTACTGGACACATGCTTGAAGTGACATTGGGTCCTGGTATGCTTTCTAAAAACTACGATGGTCTGCAAAATGACCTCGACAAGATGGATGGTGTTTTTCTGAAACGCGGACAGTACACGTATCCGTTGGATAAGGAAAGCAAATGGCATTTTGTACCTTTGGCTAAAGTCGGAGATCAAGTGGAAGCGGCAGCATGGCTGGGTCAAGTAGATGAAAATTTCCAGCCATTGAAAATCATGGTCCCTTTTGAACAGAAAGGAGTATGCACTGTCAAGTCTATTGTTGAGGAAGGTGATTACGGCATTGAGGATACAATTGCTGTCCTGACTGATGAAGAAGGGAATGAAGTTAAGGTAAATATGATTCAGAAGTGGCCTGTGAAACGTGCCATGACGAATTATAAAGAAAAACCTCGCCCTTTCAAATTGTTGGAAACCGGCGTACGTGTGATTGATACGGTCAATCCTATAGTAGAGGGAGGTACAGGATTTATTCCCGGACCGTTCGGTACAGGTAAAACGGTGCTCCAGCATGCTATATCCAAGCAGGCGGAAGCTGATATTGTAATCATTGCTGCTTGTGGTGAACGTGCCAACGAGGTTGTGGAAATCTTTACTGAATTCCCTGAGTTGGTTGACCCTCATACAGGACGCAAGCTCATGGAGCGTACTATCATCATTGCCAATACTTCTAATATGCCGGTGGCTGCTCGTGAAGCTTCTGTATACACAGCCATGACAATTGCCGAATATTATCGTAGCATGGGATTGAAAGTCTTACTGATGGCGGACTCTACTTCCCGTTGGGCTCAGGCTTTGCGTGAAATGTCCAATCGTATGGAAGAATTGCCCGGCCCTGATGCTTTCCCTATGGACTTGTCCTCTATCATTTCCAATTTCTACGGTCGTGCAGGATATGTGAGACTGAATAACGGTGAAACGGGTTCTATTACTTTCATCGGTACAGTATCTCCTGCCGGTGGTAACTTAAAAGAGCCTGTAACAGAGAATACTAAGAAAGTAGCCCGTTGTTTCTATGCTCTTGAACAAGATCGTGCGGACAAGAAGCGTTATCCTGCCGTTAATCCGATTGATTCGTATTCCAAATATATTGAGTATCCGGAATTTGAAGATTATATAGCCAAACGCATCAACGGCGAATGGATTACTAAGGTGAATGAGGTCAAGACCCGTTTACAGCGTGGTAAGGAGATTGCAGAGCAAATCAATATTCTGGGTGACGACGGTGTGCCGGTGGAATATCACGTAATTTTCTGGAAGTCAGAATTGATCGACTTTGTTATCTTACAGCAGGATGCTTTCGATGAGATTGATGCTGTAACTCCTATGGAACGTCAGGAAGATATTCTGAACATGATTATTGATATCTGCCATACAGAATTTGAGTTCGATAACTTCAACGAGGTAATGGATTACTTCAAGAAGATGATAAATATCTGCAAACAGATGAACTATTCGAAGTTCAAGTCGGAAGAGTATGACAAGTTCTACAAGCAACTGCAGGAATTGGTAGCGGAACGTAAAGTCTGAGAGTTTAACTGTTATATTATTTGCAATTTGGCCTTGCAGACGCAGGTGCATGAAGTGAAGTTGCAGGTAGGAAATAGGAAAACGTCAAGCGGAGATTTAGATAGTAAATAGTAAATTGTCAACGTTCCTATGTGTTAAAGATATAAGATGTATCATGACCGTAGGGAATAAATAGTAAATAAGTAAATGGCAACAAAAGCATTTCAAAAGATATATACCAAGATTACTCAGATAACGAAAGCCACGTGCTCGTTGAAAGCTACGGGGGTAGGGTATGATGAGTTGGCAACCGTAAACGGCAAGCTGGCCCAGGTGGTTAAGATTGCCGGTGACGATGTGACCTTGCAGGTCTTTGAGGGTACGGAAGGTATTCCGACTAATGCAGAGGTGGTGTTCTTGGGCAAAGCTCCTACAATTAAGGTGAGTGATCAGCTTGCCGGACGCTTCTTCAACGCCTTTGGTGACCCTATCGATGGTGGTCCGTCTATCGAAGGTCAGGAAGTGGAGATTGGCGGTCCGTCTGTGAATCCGGTCCGTCGTAAGCAACCTTCCGAACTGATTGCGACCGGTATTGCGGGTATCGACCTGAACAATACATTAGTGTCCGGACAGAAAATTCCATTTTTTGCAGACCCTGATCAACCTTTCAATCAGGTTATGGCAAATGTGGCCTTGCGTGCGGAAACTGATAAGATTATCCTTGGAGGTATGGGTATGACGAATGACGATTACCTCTATTTCAAGAATGTATTCTCTAATGCCGGTGCGCTCGACCGTATTGTCAGCTTCATGAACACGACCGAAAACCCGCCCGTAGAACGTCTGTTGATTCCGGATATGGCGTTGACTGCTGCTGAGTATTTTGCGGTAAACAATAATGAAAAGGTATTGGTACTGCTTACGGATATGACTTCTTATGCGGATGCATTGGCGATTGTATCCAACCGTATGGACCAGATTCCGTCTAAAGATTCTATGCCGGGTTCTCTTTATTCGGATTTGGCGAAGATTTACGAAAAGGCGGTGCAGTTCCCCAGCGGTGGTTCTATCACGATTATTGCTGTGACTACTTTATCCGGTGGTGATATCACGCATGCTGTGCCTGACAATACGGGATATATCACTGAGGGACAGCTGTTCCTTCGTCGTGACAGTGATATCGGTAAGGTTATTGTTGACCCGTTCCGTTCGTTGTCTCGCTTGAAACAGCTCGTTACCGGTAAGAAAACGCGTAAAGACCATCCGCAGGTGATGAACGCTGCTGTACGTTTGTATGCCGATGCCGCCAATGCCAAGACTAAACTTGAAAACGGTTTCGACCTGACGAATTATGATGAACGTACTCTTGCCTTTGCCAAGGATTACTCCAATCAATTGCTGGCTATTGACGTAAACCTCGATACGACAGAAATGCTTGATGTGGCATGGAGTTTGTTCGGTAAGTATTTCCGTCCGGAAGAGGTGAACATCAAGAAAGAGCTTGTGGACGAGTTTTGGCCTCAATCAGAAAACTAATCACTAATCATTAATTATTAACGAAGTGGCTATTAAGTTTCAATATAATAAAACATCGCTCCAGCAGCTGGAAAAGCAACTGAAGGTGCGCGTGCGTACGCTTCCTATCATTAAGAATAAGGAGAGTGCCCTGCGTATGGAGGTGAAACGCTGCAAGGCTGATGCGGCTGCATTGGATGCGAGGTTGGAAAAGGAAATCCAAGCTTATGAAGCCATGTTCGCCCTTTGGAATGAGTTTGATGCCTCATTAATAAAGGTTAACGATGTTCATCTTGGCGTGAAGAAGATTGCCGGTGTAAGAGTGCCGTTACTCGAAAATGTAGATTTCGAAATACGCCCTTACAGCTTGTTTAATGCGCCCAAATGGTATGCAGACGGGCTGCATTTGCTTAAGGAATTGGCACATACGGCCATTGAACGGGAATTTACCGTTGCTAAGCTGAATTTGTTGGAACATGCGCGTAAAAAGACCACCCAGAAGGTGAATCTTTTTGAGAAAGTACAGATTCCGGGCTATCAGGATGCACTGCGCAAAATCAAACGATTTATGGAAGATGAGGAGAACCTCTCCAAGTCATCGCAGAAAATCATGAAGTCCCACCAAGAGAAAAGGAAGGAGACAGAAGCATGATTACAAAAATGAAGAAGCTCACGTTCCTTGTATATCATAAGGAGTACGAGACATTCCTGAATGGTGTGCGCGACCTCGGTGTGGTGCACGTCGCTGAAAAGCAACAAGGCGTTGCCGACAATACAGAATTGCAGGACAGTATTCGTCTGTCTGGTCGTCTGCAGATGACCGAAAAATTACTGCAAGCTTTAAAGCCTGCCAAGTCAGCGGTAACTGAAACAGCAGCTTCGGCTGCTCGCGGTTTGGAGGTGTTGAATGAAGTGGATGAGTTGCAGGCTGAAAAGAATAAGTTGCAACAATTGCTGCAAACTTACCAGAAAGAAAAAGCAGCGCTGGAACCTTGGGGGAACTTTGAACCTGCAAGCCTGTCACGTCTGCATGATGCCGGACTGACGGTAGGCTTTTATAGCTGTTCGGAAAGCAATTACGATGACCTATGGGAAGAGACTTATAATGCAATGGTTATCAACCGCCTGTCTTCTCGTGTCTATTTTGTTACGGTAACTAAAAATGCCGAAGGTGTGGATTTGGATGCGGAGCAGGCAAAGCTGCCGTCTTGTTCACTGGAACGTGTACAGGTTCTTTGTGACGAGACAGAACAGGCTTTGGCGGACAATGAGAAGAAGTTGAAAGGACTTGCAGAAAAAGAACTACCTTCGTTACGTGCTGCTTTGAAAGAGGTGAACACCGATATGGAGTTCTCTAAAGTAATGCTGAATACGGAGGCTACTGCAGGAGAAAAGCTGATGTTGTTGCAAGGCTGGGCGCCGGCTTCCAGGATTGAAGAGATTTCCACATGGCTTGATGCACAGCATGTGTATTACGAAGTTACATCCCCCGTACCGGGCGACAACGTGCCTATACAGTTGAACAACAAAGGTTTCTTTGCATGGTTCGAGCCGATATGCAAGCTCTATATGTTGCCTAAGTATAATGAGTTGGATTTGACTCCTTTCTTTGCACCTTTCTTTATGGTGTTCTTCGGTTTGTGCCTGGGAGACTCCGGATACGGGTTGTTCTTATTTTTGGGAGCTACCTTGTATCGCCTGTTTGCCAAGAATATTAGTGCGACAATGAGGCCTGTTCTTTCATTGATACAAGTATTGGCGGCATCCACTTTCTTCTGCGGATTATTGACGGGTACATTTTTCGGAGCGAACATCTACGATATTGACCTGCCTTTCTTCCAGAAAATGAAAGAAACCTTGTTTATGGACAATAATGATATGTTCCAGCTGTCATTGATACTCGGTGTGGTACAGATCTTGTTCGGTATGGTGCTGAAAGCTGTAAACCAGGGTATTCAGTTCGGAATTAAGTATGCCGTAGCTACAATAGGCTGGATCATACTGTTGATCTCCTGTGGAATGGGGGCCCTATTACCGGAAGTGATGCCGCTGGGTGGTACGGTGCATTTGTGCATCCTTGGTGTAGCGGCAGCCATGATTTTCCTCTACAACAGTCCGGGAAAGAATATATTCCTCAATATCGGACTTGGGCTTTGGGATTCCTACAATATGGCTACCGGTTTACTTGGTGATGTATTGTCGTATGTGCGCTTGTTTGCCCTTGGGCTTTCGGGTGGCATCCTGGCAGGCGTGTTCAATAGTTTGGCGGTGGGCATGAGCCCTGATAATGTTATTGCAGGACCTATTGTAATGGTATTGATATTCGTTATAGGCCATGCCATCAACATCTTTATGAATGTGCTGGGTGCGATGGTTCATCCTATGCGTCTGACCTTTGTGGAATTCTTCAAGAACTCAGGATATGAAGGCGGTGGGAAGGAGTACAAGCCGTTTAAAAAATGCAGTTTTTATGACATTCGGACACCTGCCGTATACACTGGTAATGTTGGTGATCACCGGACTGATCCTGTACTTATGCGCCTGCTCTGTTAAGACATTTGCTCTGGTCGTTGTGATCAGCGGGATCTGCGGATTCTCTGTAGTAGCATTTATCTACAGTATTCTGTTTGACCGGATATTCAAAAAATATGAGCCGGAATCCCTGGACAATATAGAATAATTGTAAAAACTATAAGAGACTATCCTGTTATTGACATAACGGATGGTCTCTATTTCATATAAAAAGAGGACAAGACCTGCTATCTCATCCTCTTATAACTATTCATATTCTAGCCCTTGATTCCTGACTGTGCCACACCTTCAATAAACTGTTTCTGGAAGACGAAGAACAATACCGCCATTACGGCTCCTGCCATCTGCATTGGATACTTGGTTGTATACTGTCCCTGTAATGTCGAAAGAGCAGGACCAAGTGTCATCTTATCCATAGACGTATTAACGATCAATGGCCACATGAAATCATTCCATGCAAATTTCGCTGTAAAAATTACCAGCGATACGATACCTGCTTTTGTAAGCGGAAGCATGATCCTTCCAAAGATCTGGAAACGGTTACAACCGTCCAGCAACGCCGCTTCTTCCAGTTCCTTCGGCAATGACATAAAGAACTGTCTCAGAAGAAATGTTCCAAATGCACTGAATAAGTTTGGCAGGAACAATGCCGGTATCGTGTCCAGAAGTCCAAGACTCTGAACAATCCGGTACTGTGGGATCAGGAATATCTGACCCGGTACCATAAGTACAGATAACACCAGTACAAAGATTGCATTCTTGAATGGGAATTCGATTCTTGCAAATGCTTCAGAACCACAATCTGTGCGGTGTCTGCCAGATTCAGAAGGTTTGAGATTTCGGTCATGGACACCTCTACCATCTCATCGGAACGGTCCATCGCTAACGGATTGGTTACCGTAACAGTCACTATCTTGCTATCGTTGCAAGCAAGACAGCAGAGGGCCGCCATACATAATAAAAGAAAGTTTCTCATATAATCATTGCTTTTTCCTAATCAGTTGTATAACTTTCTTTTAGGCGCGGATTTCGCGGATTATACGGATTTTCCTTATCCTTTCCGCGAAATCCGCGTAATCCGCGCCCAAAAGAAAAAGGTGACAAGTGACATTATCCTGCCACTTTATCACCTTCTCAATTATCCTTAAATTTATTTCGGTTGCTTTCCGATATAAGCCAAGATACCTCCGTCTACATAGAGGATGTGACCGTTTACCGCATTAGAGGCTTCCGATGCCAGGAACACTGCCGGACCGGTAAGTTCTTCCGGAGCCAGCCAGCGGCCTGCCGGAGTCTTGGCGCAGATGAACGAGTCGAACGGGTGACGGCTACCGTCGGCCTGCTTTTCACGCAGCGGAGCAGTCTGCGGGGTAGCGATGTAACCCGGACCGATACCGTTACATTGGATGTTATATTCACCATATTCAGAGCAGATGTTGCGAGTCAGCATCTTCAAGCCACCCTTGGCAGCGGCATAGGCCGACACAGTCTCACGCCCCAGTTCGGACATCATAGAGCAGATATTGATAATTTTACCGTGGCCCTTCTTCATCATGGCAGGCAGAACAGCCTTTGATACGATGAACGGAGCATTGAGGTCGATATCGATTACACGACGGAAGTCAGCAGCCTCCATCTCGTGCATAGGAACACGGCGGATGATGCCGGCATTGTTTACGAGGATATCAACAGAGCCTACTTCCTTTTCAATCTGGGCTACCATGGCCTGAACAGCAGGTTCATCTGTCACATCACATACATAACCGCGTGCCTTGATACCCTTTTCAGTATAGGCAGCCAAGCCTTTGTCTACCAACTCCTGGTTGATATCGTTGAAACAGATAGTTGCTCCTTGCTCTGCAAAAGCTGAAGCGATAGCAAAACCGATACCATAAGAAGCACCTGTAACAAGGGCTACTTTACCTTCCAAAGAAAAATTCAAATACGGATTCATAACGTTAAATTATTAAGTTTAAATAAGTGATATTCTATTTATGTACGATTTGCAAGTAGTTTATACTCAATGGAAACTTTATTTTGGGAGAATGCCTTTCCTATAAGGAAATCGCAGCGAATGCTTTTCATATCGTAGCTTTTCACATAATCGGGATGCTCAGCATAGCGAATTTCATAGTTCGTTTTCATGATTGCACTACATTTAATAGGTTATAACTTCAGCCATCAAATACACATCGTTTGCGTACACGATGCAAATGTAACAAAAGAAAATGGAGAAACCGTATAAATTTGTGTCAATTATATAGCAATATCGTTCAAAGATTCGTAAAAAGAAAAAATCTATACCTATAGTGCCAACAAGAGGGGGAAAGAATAACAAAAAAACCCACTAAAACTTGCGATTTTAGTGGGTTTTTAGCTGCAATTAGCTGTATCGTAGTTGGACTACCAGGATTCGAACCTGGACAAACAGAACCAAAACCTGTTGTGCTACCATTACACCATAGTCCAAACATAGGGCTTTCTGTTAAAAAGCGGTGCAAAGATAAAAGGAAGCCCCGAAATATCCAAATATTTCGGGGCTATTTTTACTGCCGAAGCATCATTTCCTTAATTACTTCTCTTTAGGCTACCGTTATTTGGCGATAATCAGATAGTAATTCTTCTTGCCGCGCTGTACCAGCAGGTATTTTTCGTCCAGCAGGTCGGCTGTCGTAATCACCTGGTCGAAAGCAGCCAGTTTCTCCTTATTCAGAGAAACGCCACCGCCTTGCACCAGCTTACGCATCTCGCCCTTGGAAGCGAATACAGCAGCATTATCCACGAACAAATCCACCGCCTTCACACCGGCAGCCAGTGCATCACGGGATATTTCGAACTGGGGAACACCCTCGAACACAGCCAGCAGCGTATCTTCGTCCAACTTCTTCAGTGCATCGGAAGTTGCATTGCCAAACAAGATGTTGGATGCATCCACAGCAGCGTTATAGTCCTCTTCGGAATGAACCATGATAGTCACTTCCTTGGCCAGGCACTTCTGAAGGACGCGCAAATGGGGAGCAGCCTCGTGCTCGGCCGTCAGAGCATCAATCTCCTCCTTGGACAGTGCAGTGAATATCTTTATGTAGCGTTTGGCATCCTCGTCGCTCACGTTCAGCCAGAACTGGTAGAACTTATATGGAGAAGTGTAGCGCGGGTCGAGCCAGATGTTTCCGGACTCTGTCTTGCCGAACTTGCCACCGTCGGCCTTCGTAATCAGCGGGCTGGTCAGTGCAAATACCTCCCCACCGTTCGTACGGCGAATCAGTTCGGCACCGGTGGTGATGTTACCCCACTGGTCGCTGCCACCCATCTGGAGCTTGCAGCCTTTGGTTTCATACAGATGAAGAAAGTCGTACCCCTGCAACAGCTGGTAGGTGAATTCCGTGAAGGAAAGACCGTCACGTGCCTCACCGTTCAGACGCTTCTTTACAGAATCTTTCGCCATCATATAGTTCACGGTGATGTGCTTACCCACTTCACGGGCAAAATCGAGGAAAGTGAAGTTCTTCATCCAATCGTAGTTGTTCACCAACTCGGCACGGTTGGGGGCATCCGAATCAAAATCCAGGAACTTGGAGAGCTGGGCCTTCATACCGGCCAGGTTGCGCTGCAACGTCTCTTCCGTAAGCAGATTGCGTTCGGCAGACTTTCCGGAAGGGTCACCAATCATACCCGTAGCACCGCCAATCAGTGCCAACGGCTTGTGTCCGCAACGCTGGAAGTGACGCAAAATCATCACACTGCAAAGGTGCCCGATGTGCAAAGAGTCCGCAGTAGGGTCGAAACCAATGTATGCAGTCACTTGTTCCTTAGCCAGAAGTTCTTCCGTACCCGGCATCATATCGTGGAGCATGCCACGCCATCTTAATTCTTCTACAAAATTCATCGAATGATTAAGTTATCTGATTAATTATTTAAGTGATTATCTATGAATTGTTTGATTCCTATTTTAATCTGCGCAAAAATACGACTCTTTATTCGAAGAAACAACTCTTAGGGTTTAAAAAAGACTTTGCAGACATTTCTCCGGAGTGTTTCTCCAAGCTCCTCGGGAGAGATGCCGCGCACTTCGGCAGCGCGTGCATACAATTCCCCGATGGAAACTTCGCTTTCATCCGTTTCGATGAACAGCCGGTCGGCAGGTACCCGGCACAAGGCTGCTTCCTGGTATTTCTCCCCGAATGAAAGGTAAAAGCCATGTTTCAGATATTCCTCCACCAGCGCCGCCTTGCCACGGAAACCATGTATTATCCACGGATTCGACGGGCGCAAGTCCCGCTTCACCTTCAGCAGTTCATCAACCGCCTTCACCAGATGAATCACCAGCGGCTTTCCCACTTCCTCTGCCAAACATGCCTGGCACCTGAACACTTCCACCTGCAAATCCATCGGAGCATCTGCCAGCTTGTCCAGCCCGGCTTCGCCCACGGCAAGTACTTGGGGATGGCGCACTAACTCCTCCAGGCCGCACACCCTGCTAGCCACAGCACCTTCAACTCCTGAGTGTTCACCTCCACTCCGACCTATATGCCAGGGATGTATCCCCACCGAATACCATCCGCCGCTCTGTGGAGAGAACGTTTCGGGATAGCAATTTGCAATGGCAGTTCCGGGTACTTGCGGAAGCCGGTGTGTATGTATGTCAACTGGAATATTCATGGAACGGGATCATATCCGGAACCTCCCCAGGGATGGCAGCGCAGAATGCGCCTGACTGCCAGACAAAACCCCTTGAAAGGTCCGTGTTTCTTGATGGCCTCCACCGCATATTGCGAACAAGTGGGGGTAAAACGGCATGAAGGCCCTATCATGGGCGATATGCACTTCTGATAGAAATAGATGGGAAGCAGCAGCAGATATGAAAGCAGACGCTTCATGACACCTGCGGAGTTTGCTCAGCTTCAGCATTTGCCGCTACCTTCTCGGCAATGCGTGCCAAAGCTGTCTTCATACGGTCCTCAATGACAGAAGAGTCTACCAACTGGTCCGAAAGATAGATGAAGGCCACGGCCAGACGGCACTTTTTTTCCGTCAGCACGGCCAGCAGTCCGTGTTTGTTCATGCGGTAGGCTTCACGTATCTGGCGTTTCACGCGGTTGCGCTTCACCGCCCGCTTGAAACGGCGTTTCGAAACACTTACAAGAATGGAAACGGGTGCCTCCAGCTCCTCCACCGGCAGATACACCACACGCAAAGGGAAAACCGAAAACGAGCGTGAGCCGCCCGCAAACATCTTCTCTATCACTTTCTTCTTGTCCAACCGTTCGGACTTACGCAAGGTATTTGGCATGGGGTGATGAGTTATAAGTTATGAGTGATGAGTGATGGGTGATGAGTTATGAGTTATGAGTGATAAGTTATGGGGCGATACAAAAACGAGCTACAAGTACCTGGCGACATAAAAGCACAACCACTTGTAGCTCAATTTTATAAATCCATTGTTATGTCTACAAGCTATAAGCAAATCACTCATAACTTATAACTCATAACTCTTTTTACTTTCCTTTATTATTCTCCTTGATAAACATGTCAAGCGCCGCCGTCATTGAGGGTGCCTGCACGCTGGGAGCTTCCAGATCAAGACGAAGTCCGGCATCACGGACTGCCTGGGCAGTGGTAGAGCCGAATGTTCCGATCTTGATTTCCTTCTGGTCAAAATCAGGGAAATTCTTCTTCAAGGCACTGATGCCTGCCGGACTGAAGAACACCAGCATGTCATAATCAAAAGCCTCATCTGCAGCAAAGTCATTGCTGACAGTACGGTACATGACAGCTTCCGTGTGCTGAATCTTATTCTTATCCAGCAGATTCTTCACGTCATCATTGTGTACATCCGACATTGGTACCAAGTACTTTTCAGTCTTATGCTTAACAATGGAAGGTATCAAATCGTCAATCTTCCCGGTGTTTCCGAAGAAAATCTTACGCTTACGATACTGCACATACTTTTGGATATACAGAGCAACGGCCTCCGTCACGCAGAAATACTTCATTGTTTCGGGAATTGTCACACGCAATTCTGTACACAAGTGGAAGAAATGATCAATAGCATGACGCGAAGTAAAAATAACGGCAGTATGATCCAATACCGAAATTTTCTGTTGTCTGAACTCTTTCGCTGAAAGGCTCTCCACTTTGATAAATGGGCGAAAATCTATTTTCACACCATACTTCTCGGCGATGTCGTAGTAAGGAGATTTCTCTGATGCCGGTTTCGGCTGCGACACAAGTACTTTCTTAATTTTCAACGTCCTAAAATTTTATTATCAAATAATCGTTTAGTTGTATCACTCCTTGATATAACATCAAACAAGGCATGATTTCAAGGGCACAAAAGTACAAAATTAAAAGGAAACCGCCATGTAAATTGTTACAAAAAAGCTTTAACCACTTATAGAGCATCAATATTTTAGTAAAAAATGCCAAAATCAATCCGATTATTATCGTAAGTTGCAGACTTAAGTCGAAATAGACTATAAACAAAGCGAATGGAAAGAGGGTAAACCCAAGATAATAGAGCAGGGTAGAATACGATTCGAGCCAAAGCGTTGTAACACTTTCGTCAAAAAAAATCCAACCCAATACAGAGTAAAGAACCCATTTAAAGAGCAGATAACAAAAACTCACTCCAATATAAATTCCCAATAACATGAAAGGAGAAACATGGCGCACCAATTCCGGCTGAACATCATTGCAGTAATTAAAAATGCAGACACCGGCAAGAATGCAAGTTTGCAAAATCAACAGCAACAAATAGCGCATATCGCCTGCTGTGGAAGTAGCAAATATACTGGTACGCTCACGATGCAGCAAGAAATCCTTTACCAATTGCAATAAAAAACGACGGCTACGGGAAAGAACATGTCTCGGTACATTCGATAAGGATTTCTTCGGCAATACCGGTGTTCGGGTTCTTCCAGATATAGCGCAGACGTACTCCGGATTCTACCTTGTTTACGTTCTGTCCGCCGGCACCGCCGCTTCGGAAAGTGTCCCATTTGATTTCTCCTTCGTTGATGACTACATCGAATTCTTCAGCTTCGGGAAGCACGGCCACGGATGCGGCTGAAGTGTGAACACGTCCTTGCGTTTCCGTCGCAGGAACACGCTGTACGCGGTGTACTCCCGATTCGTATTTTAAAATTCCGTATACATTATCGCCTGTCACACTACAAACAATTTCTTTGAATCCACCGGCTGTCCCTTCGTTCGCATTGGAGACTTCCATTTTCCAACCTTTGGTTTCACAGAATTTGGCATACATACGGAAGAGGTCGCCGGCAAAGATAGCTGCTTCGTCGCCTCCTGCACCTCCGCGGATTTCGAGAATAGCGTTCTTGCTGTCTTGCGGATCGGCAGGGACAAGCATCAGTTTGATTTCTTCTTCCAATA
>ENA-OPCW01000960-OPCW01000960.1-human-gut-metagenome-genome-assembly--contig:-NODE-960-length-15162-cov-5.450718_pt1 | contig 15162 bp, 12 predicted proteins | sample MGYA00241258_ERZ501496 | MGnify/ENA primary metagenome ERZ501496 (study PRJEB25962, sample SAMEA2042660) | human gut metagenome | biome: human gut; feature: human-associated habitat; material: faeces...
AAAAAAATATAATGGAAAATAAAGTAAAAGATTATTCTTTAGCAATGGATCTAAATGGAACAAGAAATATTGTTTTAAAGGTAAGTGAAGAAACTACTGAGGTTATAAAAGATTCTGATGGAAACAAAGTAGAAAGTGCAACAGATGAAGAAATTAGTGAAAAAGGTTATACAAAGGAAACTGTACAAAAAAATACAGATGATGTGAAAACATTAGATAATTATAAAACTTCAAAAGAAATTATAGAAAAAAGATTAAAAAAATTAGGTGTAGAAAATTATATAATAAAATTAAATGAACAAACAGGAGAAATTGTTGTAGAATTAACTAACAATAGCCAAACAGATAATATTGTTAGCAATTTAACAACTGTTGGTAAATTTGAAATAATAGATACAAATACAAAAGAAGTATTACTTACAAATGATGACATAAAAGCAAGTAATGTTGTAAGAAGTACAACATCAAGTGGTACAAATATATATTTTACAATAGAATTTAATAAAGATGGAAAGAAAAAATTAGAAGAAATTACAAGGAAAATTTCAGTACAGGTGAAGATTGTATGCAGAAAATAGAGGTGCTATACTAAAAATGCGAGACATAAGTCTCAGAAATTTAACAGAAAGCAGAGGTTTTGAGGATGAAAAAACAGAAGATGCGGCTCATCAGTGCAGTGCTTGCGGCATGCATGATGACATCTGTCCTTCCGGTCAATGCACTTGCTCTGGGGGGTACGCCTGAAAATGGCGTAACTGCACAGGAAAACGCGGAAACGGCCACGACGATCCCCACTACGGGCATGAAAATCACCAAGGGCGGTGATTACGAGATCCCGGAAGGAATTTATACCGGCGGTATTGAGATCGATACCAAGGATGATACCACGGATGAAGTGACGATCCGCATTACTGGTGAAGTTACTTTTACACAGCCTAATACGATTTTCATAGATGTCGAGCATGCAAAGCTGGTGACGATTGAAAATGATGGTCACACGGTGAATCTGAGCGGACATCATTTTATGGATCTTTACAATTCGAGCAATGCTGTTGTAAATGGGGGTACTTATATAACACCTCTTCGAAACTTTATCATGCTTTTTGGAACGAACAATCATCTTACCCTGAACAATGTTGACGTGACTACGACGAGTGGATATGCTGTGACGACTGGAGGTACCAGTACAGTAGTCGTTAATGGCGGAAAGTATACTAAGACGATAGCAGACCATACTTATGTATTCCAAAATGCTGGGCACATGACACTGACGGATGTTTCGGTGATTACAGAAGTTGATGGAGGTATGTCGTCTCCTGCAATTACTAACAGTTCTGGTGCGATTCTGAAAATCAATGGAGGAAACTACAAAACTACCGGACGAAACTGCATTGTGAATTCTGGTTATTTAACAATCAATAATGGCACCACAACAGACGGCGTTCTTGAGTCGGTGGGTATCAGCTGCATCCAAAACAACTGGGGTCGTGTGGAGATCAACGGCGGCACCATTACCTCGGATGCAGAAAGCACCATTCGTAACCGTGGCACGCTGCGCATGACCGACGGTACGGTGACCAACACGAATGCAGCCGGTGCTGCCATTGATATTTCCGGCAATTTCGGCGATATCAAGCTCATCGGCGGCACCATCAAGGGCGGAAAAGACGGCATTTATGTGCAGGACCTTGTCAGCTCGGAAGTGACCCTGGAGCAGGTGAAGTTCGAAAACAACACCAACGATATCCATCTGGGTGCTGACCAGACGATCAACATCAAAAAGACCTTTACCGGTACGGCAACGATCCTGACCGACGATCCAAGCCGCGGCCGTCATATCACGCTGGAAAACGAGGATCTCAGCTATCAGAACAAGCTGAAACTCGTCAGCAAGAATCCCGGCTACATCATCGGCTATAAGCGCGGCGATGATGGCGTGGAATACCGCTATCTGGCAGATGCCAACGGCAACATCGTCAACGCTGTAAATGCGAAGGCAACCGCTGACCTCGGTGCCGAGGAGCAGGAGCTGGATACTACCACCGTTGTGCCGGAACACACCCCCGTGACCGTGACGGCAAACCTCCCGGAGGGCGCAGAGGGCGCAGAGTTCCTCGGCTGGAGCGCCGTGCGTGACGATGGCAAAGAGCTGGACTGGACTCCGGCTAGGGACGACCCCCAGACCATCACCTTTACAATGCCCGACTGCAATGTGACCGTCGAAGCGCTGTATCAGGGTGGAAATGGTGACATCGACAACCCGAGCGGCGGCGGCAGCAGCGATGTGGTGGCCGGCATTGCGGCTGTTGCGCTGACCGGTGCAGCCGTGTGGGGCATTTACGAAACCGGAACCGGCATCTATCGCGTGCTGAATATGCCCGGCGTCCCCATGCCCTCCAACCGCGCCGGTCTGGCGACCCTGATCTGGGAAAAGGCCGGCTGCCCGGAACCGCAGACGGTGAAGAGCTTCAGCGACATCGATGACGCCGACCTTCATCTGCGGCAGGCTGCCAGCTGGATGGAAGAGCAGGGTCTGATGGACGATGTGAAGGAAAACGAGTTCCGCCCCTATCGCTATGTGACCAAGCTCCAAACCTGCCTTGTCTGGGATAAGGCCAAGGAAGAGAGCCTGATCTCCTGAAAAAGTAGATCATTCTTGTAACAGCCCCGGGGTGACCGCAAGCGCCCCGGGGTTGTTTTTTCACAGGAAAAGGGGCAGAACCGGAAGATGCAGTGTGAAAAAGCAACGAGGAAGATCCCGCAGGATCTTCCTCGTTGCAAACACAAAATAATAATTCCGCAGAGGATAGTTCAAATCATCAGTTCAGCTTTTTGCCAAAGAACTCCACTTCCTTGCCAATGAACTGCATCAGCTCGTCGAACTGGTCGGGGGTCAGGCTCTGGGCACCGTCGCACTTTGCCTTGGCGGGGTTGTTGTGCACCTCGATCATCAGGCCGTCGGCACCGGCAGCAACAGCGGCCTTTGCCAGATCCGGCACCATCCATGCGTGGCCGCAGGCATGGCTGGGGTCCACAATAACGGGCAGGTGGGTCATCTTGTGCAGCATCACCACACCGGCAAGGTCGAGGGTGTTGCGCATGCTGGTCTCAAAGGTGCGGATGCCGCGCTCGCAGAGGATGACGTTCTCGTTGCCCTCGGCCATGATGTACTCGGCGCTCATCACGAACTCTTCCAGCGTATTGGCCAGGCCGCGCTTGAGCAGTACCGGCTTGTTCTGGCGGCCCACGGCCTTGAGCAGCTCAAAGTTTTGCATATTGCGGGCACCCACCTGGATGAGGTCTACATTCTCGAACAGGGGCACCATGATGGGAATACCCGCAGCGATGATTTTCTTTACCGCATCAATGATTTCTACGCCACCTTCCAGCTTCAATGCATCGGCATGTGTGATCTTCATCACTTTGATCGCATTGGTCACCGCTTCGTACTCGGAAGTCTGGTAAGTACCGAAAGGCAAATCGACCACAACGAGCGCGCGTTTCACTCCACGAACCACGGATTTCCCGTGATAAATCATCTGGTCAAGGGTGATGGGAAGTGTGGTCACATTTCCCGCCATGACATTCGAAGCGGAGTCTCCTACCAGTATGACGTCGATGCCTGCGCCGTCTACAATCTGCGCTGTCGTGTAATCATAGGAGGTAAGCATAGAAATTTTCTCGCCTCTCTGCTTCATTTCCACCAAACGGTGGGTAGTTACTTTGCGTGTATCGCCCGAAATATATCCTGCCATATTTACTTTAATTTATAAAAAACGGCTGCAAAGGTAGATGTTTTAGTTGACATTACCTCATCATATTCTTCATTTTTTCGAAACTGAATCCATTAAAGTCCTGAATAACAGCATTTGCCTTGTCGCGTATTTGCTCTTCAGAATTGGTGGTAGCCAGTCCTATCACAGTCATTCCGGCACGATTCCCCGCCTCAAGGCCATGAAACGAGTCCTCGAAAACCACACAGTTCTCCGGCACGGTGTCAAAAACTGTCGCACCTAACAGAAAGCATTCGGGGTCAGGCTTGGAATGAGTAAACATTTCAGCAGTGAGGATACGGTCCACACTTTGCTTCAATTCCGGGTGTGCTTTATATACGTTGCTCATCTTCATCTCATTTGAACTTGTGACTATAGCTATCTTTACCCCGTTTTCCCTCAATTCTTTCAGGAAAGCCTCTACGCCCGGGATATAATTATATAACATATTTTTTTCAAATTTGTTCAAATCTTCTGTAATTTCATGCTGCACCTCTTCCATTCCGGCAAAATAGTTGGCATAAATCTGTGTCAAGGTCTGTCCTTTTATCAACCGGCCGAATTCGGGAAGCTCCGGATGGTATTTCCGTCCTTGTTCATTCCAGAATATACTATACTGAGTCTCAGTGTCCATTACCACTCCGTCAAAATCGAATAAAGCTGCTATGCTTTTTGTTGAATTCATATTACTTTTAGTTTGATTTAACGCCACAAAGGTCCGAATAATCCTCCATATTCCTAACTTTGCAAAGCTTAAAAATAACAAAAACGCGAATGAAAGAAAACAACCCGCACATACTGGGTACAGAAAAGGTCGGAAAGCTGCTTTTAGAGTACTCTATCCCTGCCATCATAGGGATGACACTGACATCACTGTACAACATTATTGATAGTGTATTTATCGGTCATGGTGTCGGCGCCATGGCCATATCGGGCTTGGCTATTTCTTTTCCGCTGATGAATCTGCTGGTGGCATTCTGTACACTGGTCGGGGTGGGTGGCGCTACCATTTCTTCTATCCGCCTGGGGCAGAAGGATACGGACGGTGCCGAGAAGGTGCTGGGAAACGTAACGGTGCTCTGTGTGATAAATTCTATTTTCTACGGAGGCATCACCCTGCTGTTTCTGGACCGGATTCTGTTCTTCTTCGGGGCAAGCCATGACACGTTGCCATACGCCCGCGACTTTATGCAGATTATATTAATAGGAAGTCCTGTCACCTATGTAATGATCGGACTGAATAATATCATGCGTGCCACCGGTTATCCCCGAAAGGCGATGCTGTCCTCCATGCTGACAGTGGGATGCAACATTATTCTGGCTCCTGTCTTTATTTTCTGGCTCGGTTGGGGAATCCGCGGAGCAGCCACGGCAACCATCCTTTCACAGTTTGCCGGCATGATATGGGTGCTGAGCCATTTCATGCAGGAAAAAAGTTATATCCGCTTCAAGAAAGGGATATTCAAATTAAGGAAACGGATCGTAGAGAATATCTTCAGTATCGGTATGTCGCCGTTCCTGATGAATGTCTGCGCTTCGGCCATTGTCATTATATTCAACAAGAGCCTGCTGCTCTACGGGGGCGATCTGGCTATCGGCGCATACGGCATATTAAACCGTCTGCTGATGCTGTTTGTAATGGTTATCATGGGGCTGACTATGGGAATGCAACCGATTGTGGGCTATAATCATGGCGCACACAAATTCGGCCGGGTGAAGCAGACTTTGAAATATTGCATGATTGCAGGGGGGTGCATCACTTCGTTGGGATTTGCTTTCAGCGAACTTTTCCCTAATTTGGTTGTTAATATGTTTACAGACGATAAAGAACTTACAGCATTGGCACGCACCGGGTTACAAATCGGAGTACTGATGTTTCCTTTCGTGGGAATACAAATTGTAATTTCCAGTTTCTTCCAATCTATCGGGAAAGCGAAAATTTCTATCTTCCTCTCCTTGTCCCGCCAACTGTTGTATTTATTACCCTGCCTGCTGTTACTACCTCATTGGTGGGGACTGAACGGTATCTGGCTCAGTATGCCTGTATCCGATCTGTTAGCGTTTATCACAGCCTGCCTGATGCTGGCACATCATATTAAAAAATTAAACAAGATCACAGAAGTATGATATTTAATGCAGAAAACATTCTCTTGATAGGTTCCATCCTATTGTTCGTAAGTATTGTAGTGAGTAAGACCGGATACCGGTTCGGAATCCCTACGTTACTTGTTTTTTTATTGGTCGGCATGCTGTTCGGAAGCGATGGTCTGGGACTCCAGTTCCATGATGCGGGCGAAGCCCAGTTCATCGGCATGATGGCCCTTAGCATCATTCTGTTCTCAGGGGGTATGGATACCAAATACTCGGATATCAAGCCTGTATTGCCACAAGGCATACTGCTTTCCACCTTCGGTGTGTTGCTTACTACTATTTTCACCGGATTCTTTATTTATTGGATTTCCGGATTCTCGAATGTCAGCATTACCATGTCCCTGATGACGGCCATGCTGCTGGCGGCTACCATGTCCTCTACGGACTCTGCTTCCGTGTTCAACATCCTGCGCTCGCAAAGCATGAATCTGAAACATAACCTCCGACCGATGCTGGAACTGGAAAGCGGAAGTAATGACCCTATGGCGTATATGCTTACTATCGTCCTGATACAGTTCATCACGTCGGCAGGCATGGGGGCAGACGATATTCTGATTTCATTCCTGATTCAGTTTGCTGTGGGTGGCACATCAGGATTCCTGCTGGGAAAACTGGCGGTAGCAATCATCAACAAGATTGACTTGAAGAACCAGTCGCTCTATCCTATCTTGCTGCTGAGCTTTATTTTCTTCACATTCACCATGACCGACCTGTGTAAAGGAAACGGCTATCTGGCTGTCTATATAGCAGGGATGATGGTGGGTAACGCACGCATTGTAAACCGTAAGGAGATCGCTACTTTTATGAACGGCATGACCTGGCTCTTCCAAATTATCATGTTCCTGAGCCTGGGATTGCTGGTGAATCCCCATGAAATGTTGTCCATCGCCATACCGGCAACCTTGATCGGCATTTTCATGATTGTCCTCGCCCGCCCGCTCAGTGTCCTGCTCTGCCTCCTTCCCTTTAAAAAGATGAACATCAACTCACGGCTGTTTATTTCCTGGGTGGGATTGCGCGGAGCAGTACCTATCATATTCGCCACTTATCCAGTAGTAGCTGATGTGCCGGGATCTACTCAGATTTTCAATATCGTATTCTTCATTACCATATTGTCTTTAGTGGTTCAGGGAACGACCATTTCATGGATGGCCAAATTACTCCATCTGGATACCCCACTGGAAAAAACAGGAAATGATTTCGGAGTAGAGATACCGGAGGAAATCAATACAGACCTCCGCGATATCGTACTGACGGAAGAAATGCTGGCAAAAGGAAACAGACTAATGGATATGAACCTACCTAAAGGTATGCTGGTGATGCTGATAAAAAGAGGAAACGAGTTCATGATTCCCAATGGCTCTCTGCAACTGCACGCCGGTGACAAGCTGCTGATTATCTCGGAAAGCAAAACGAAATAAAAAATTTGCCCATGTGCCCACGTGCTGCGCTATGGTCCCGCATGGCAATTGGCACATGGGCAAATTCGCACATTATTCAACTGAGCAACAGCATGATATTCAATGCGGAGACAATCACCGCAATGGTATAAAGCACGAATGAACTCCACCGGGAGTTGGCATATTTGCCCATCACCCGTTTGGAAGAGGTCAGTCCTACTTGCAGGAACACCGTGAAAGGCAGCTGGATACTCAGAATCATCTGAGAAATGATAAGTCCGTAAAAGGGATTCTCAATAAAGAAGATAAGAACCAATGCTATCCCCAAAGAAATCAAAATACCGACCTTAGAGTGGATATCCTTGATATGATAAGACTCACCGAAAATACCCGCAAAGATAGAACCTGCCGCCATACCACTGGTTATGGTGGAGGAAATCCCCGCCATCAGCAATGCCAGGGCAAAGATGATTCCGGCATGGCTGCCCAGCAACGGGTCAAGCAACGACTTCGCCTGCTGCAACTCTTCCACCGGAGTCCGGGTACGGAAGAAAGTAGCGGCTGCCAGTAAGATCATGGCACTATTGATGGCCCATCCCACAATCATGGAGAACAAAGTATCATAGAATTCATATTTCAATACTTTACGAATGGAACTCTCGTCCTGCTTGTTGTACTCGTGGCTCTGTATCACCTCTGAATGCAAGAAAAGGTTATGCGGCATAACCACTGCCCCAAGTACGCTCATGATAATCAGCATACTGCCCTGGGGTATCTCAGGAACCACCCAGGAACGGATCGCCACAGGCCAGTCAATATCTACCAAAAACAACTCATACAGAAACGAAAGGCCGATTACGGATACAAAAGCAATGATGGCTCTTTCTATCTTTTTATATGAATTGGAAAAAAGCATAATGACGACAAACATCGTAGTAAGGACAGATCCCCAGGCAATGGGAATTTCCAAAAGCATCTGCAAGGCAATGGCTCCTCCCAGTATCTCCGCCAGCGAAGTGGATATGGAGGCCAGCACCGCGCTGCCCAAAATGGGACGGGATATCCACTTGGGACAATACTGCGTGGCTGCTTCACTCAGGCACAATCCCGTCACAATGCCCAGGTGGGCCACATTGTGCTGCAACACAATCAACATAATGGTAGACAAGGTCACCACCCACAACAACGCGTAACCAAATTCGGAACCGGCCGCAAAATTCGAGGCCCAGTTTCCCGGATCAATAAAACCTACAGTAACCAGTAATCCGGGACCAATATATTTAAAGAAATCAAGACCACCCAGATAACGCTTGTGGTCCGTACGTTTTAATTCATCTATAATGCGAGACATGTTTTACTTTTTTTGTTTGCACAAACTTACTAATAAAAAACAAAAATCCATTTGCTTTGTTCAAACTTATAGTTTACTTTCGCTTCAAAATACCGATTTATAATGAAAAGAGAAACAGTTATAATAGCGGCCCTAGGCATCCTTACTTTGGCAGGATGTAATAATAACCACCGTTCACAAGTCCGTAAATTCAAACAGACAGCCGAAAAGACCAACCGGTCCTGCCCCACACGCATGAACGAAACGATTACACTGGACAGCACCTGTTATAATGAGAAAGATAATAGTGTGAGCTATTTCTACAGTGTTACAGGAGAACTGGACAACGCCACTTATATGAACACCCATTATGCCGCCTTTAAACAAGCCCTGCAGGATGCAGTAGACAACTCGGTGGAAATGGAGGAATACCGGAAATTCGGTACTTCCATCCGCTATATCTATTATTCGGGATCAAGTAAAAGGCAACTGGCTGCATTCTCCTTCAATTCCCCCAAATAGATTCCGTTTCAGCCCATCCGGATGCATGATACCACGCTATGGAAGACTTGAAATAATTGTTCCAAAGCAAATATTTGGGAGTGGTGAATGAATTGGGGATATACATACCCATTCCACTGTAGTTATCCCCATCTATTCTGTACAAGGATGAGGTGGGATCATGAGTATAACCTGTATAAATGACCGTCTTCTTTAATTGTTGCGTAAAATCGTCCGGAGCCATTCCTCCACACAATTTTTCAATAAACTGTAACATATCATAGGCATATCCTTTGAAGTTGCTGCTGCCTTTGCCATATTGCTGCAAATCAGCTGTATCCACGTTCTTCAGGCTATCCTGATTGGACAAAATCACACTTCTGACCGCTTCCGCCAAGCCTTCCATCTGATTGCAATCCACTGCCGAAATGGTTCCCCAACCATTATAGTTATAATAATCTATATAATCTTTACAGATTGGCTTCAAATACTCCTTGATCGCATTTTCATACAAATAAGGCATCACACTTGCATAAGGAAATCCGGCTGCCGGTATATCAAGTACAGAAGCGATACAGTATCTGGCAGCATCCTTCAGCTCATAATACACCTCGGCACACCCCATCATACACGCATCAAACAAGACAAAATCAAACTTTTGAGGATTTACCGTACGCAACACTTCCGCCAATTCCGGTATCAACGCTGTGTCACTGGAATACCGCCCGCCATCTTGTCCTATAGAACGGGTGCCGGTAATAGTGGGCAACCATCCCGAACCGTGAGATCCAAAGATTATTCCATAACTTTCCGACGGGTAAGCACTCATCATATCACCTATCACTGTCTGCATGACGGTTTTCTCCGTTGATGTCTGAGGGGGATATTTTTTTCTGATGTTACCAATACCAATCAAATCATAGATAGATGTATTCTTATCAGCCATCATTGCATCTATCGTTCCTTTAGACAGGCTGTTGATACCCCCCTGACCATTGGTTACATATTCTACGATACAAGGCTCCGGCCAACTGATATCCGAAGCCTCACCATCCCAATATACCAATAAAGCAGCCGAATCCTTCATAGCCTGAAGTCCTTGCATCATCGTCTGAATATTATTACGCAAACTGGAATTCAAACTGTTATCCGCCCAAAAGAATGCCAGAACCGTTCTTCCGGCATGTTGCTGAGGAATCACGATTGTTTCCTTCTCACAAGAGAAGAAAAAGCAGGCTGCCAAGAATAGAAATAGAATCTTTTTCATAAGAAAAGGATTACTCTTCCGGTTTCTTGAACTTGAACGCATTGGGGTTCACTTCGCGAATCAGCAAGGTCTTTCCTTTTTGATACTTGGTCTTCATCTTGTTGATGGTCTTCTGCAGTTTCTTTCTGCTGTTCGAGAAATAAACAAAGCAAGTACGGTTCGTCAGCCCTTCCTCGTTTTCCAGATAATTTTTCAGCTGATAACTGTATTGTGAGCGTTCCGGCAACATCTTATTCTTATCCAGACTCACACTGTCCAGCAACTGGATTTCCGTGAAATAAACCAATGAATCTGTAAACGATGCGGATACGCCTACTATATAAACAGATTTACTTCCTTTCAATGAGAATGCCGAGCATACCGTCAGTACCAATAATAAAGAGCACAGAATCTTTATGGATTTCATAATTCTAATTTTATAATTTTATTAGAGGACAAAAGTAGTTATTTACGGACAAATACGAAAAAGTAATAGATTAATTAACTATAATAATTTGCTGATGTGCCCATTACCATGCGGCACATAGTGCAGCCGATAGGCATTATTGGTATATTATGAACAAAAGCACAAGACGGAAGCAACCTTCCATCTTGTGCTTTGTTTTCTTTTCGGAAACCGAATCTTTCTTACCCTAAATAAGACTTAAGCAGCTTGCTACGCGAATTTTGTCTCAATCTTCTAATGGCTTTCTCTTTAATCTGGCGTACGCGCTCACGAGTGAGGCCGAATTTATCGCCGATTTCTTCCAACGTCATTTCCTGCGTATTAATACCGAAAAACATCTGGATAATATCCTTCTCCCTTTCGGTCAGCGTAGAGAGTGCTCTATCAATTTCCCTCGCAAGTGACTCATTAACCAAGGAACGGTCTGCCATAGGCGAGTCGTCGTTCACAAGCACATCCAGCAAGCTGTTGTCTTCTCCTTCCACAAAAGGAGCGTCTACAGAAATGTGGCGTCCTGAAACCTTCAACGTGTCCGAGATTTTGTCTACAGGTATTTCCAGTTCATCGGCCAGTTCTTCCGGAGAAGGACGACGTTCGTTTTCCTGTTCGAATTTAGAGAAGGCTTTGCTGATCTTGTTCAACGAGCCTACCTGATTCAACGGCAAACGGACAATACGTGACTGTTCTGCCAATGCCTGGAGAATAGACTGACGAATCCACCATACGGCGTAACTGATAAACTTGAAGCCTCGGGTTTCATCGAACTTTTCGGCTGCTTTAATCAATCCCAGGTTGCCTTCATTAATCAAGTCAGGAAGACTTAACCCCTGATTTTGATACTGCTTGGCTACAGACACGACGAAACGCAAGTTGGCACGTGTCAGTTTTTCCAATGCTACCCGGTCGCCTTTACGGATACGCTGAGCGAGCTCTACCTCTTCCTCTACAGTAATCAGGTCTTCACGGCCTATTTCCTGTAAATACTTATCCAGAGATGCGCTCTCTCGGTTAGTGATACTTTTGGTAATCTTTAATTGTCTCATTCTCTATAAAACAAATTTGGGATGCAAATTTACAACATTAAATGGAATACATCCATTTTTGTTTGAAAAATATTAGCTAATAAATCAAAAAAGACTATCTTTGTCCTTCTTTTCCTAAATATTTTGCGAAAATAAGGTTATCAGTCCTGTTTGACTATAAAATCAGGATGCACGGAAGTAACCCTTACCGTGCATCCTCTAAACTTTACCTATTGAAACTTTCTACCTTAAAAATCTTCTTATTCCTGTGTCAAATCCACTGCATAGTTCGCACGTTTACCTGATGGGAACATACCACTCAGGAACAATACCTGATCCGGTGACTGGGTAGCAGCTTTCAGCACATCTTCCAAATCATTTACTGATTTGACAGGTTGTCCGTTTGCCTTCAGGATGATGAAGCCTTTACGGATACCGGCAGCCTTCATCTTACCGTCTGTCACACCTGTGACTTCCACACCATATCCCAAATTCAATTGTCTCTTCAATTCCTGAGGAACTTCACGGAATGCTGCGCCCAAGATATCCATGCCCGCACTCTTCACCACTTTCGTTGTTCCCTGTGCATTCTTCAAGGTCATCTCGATATCCTTTTCTTTCTTGTCACGCAACACCTTGACGGTTACTTTGTCACCCGGACGGTGTTTAGCCAACCCCTCCTGCAACTCTGCAAAGTTCTTCACACGTTTTCCGTCAATACCGATAATGACATCATCTACTTCCAAGTTGCCGGCCGCAGAACCTCCCTCAATTATCTCAGCAATCAACACACCGTCGGTGGCGCCCAGTTCCTTCACCTTCTTCTTGATTTCTTCCGGCATCATCTGCTGGTCATCATTAATCGGAGTACCCTTGATGCCCAATACCGCACGCTGAACGGTTCCATATTCTTTCAAGTCGGCTATAACTTTCGTCATGATACTGGTTGGAATAGCAAACCCATAACCCGAATAAGCTCCTGTAGGTGAATAAAGTACGGAATTGATACCTACCAGTTCACCCCTTGCATTCACCAATGCACCACCACTGTTGCCTTGGTTGATCGCAGCATCTGTCTGGATGAAAGATTCCACACCATTATTATATACCCCTAAAGAACGGGCTTTGGCACTCACAATACCGGCTGTTACCGTAGAAGTCATATTAAAGGGATTACCCACAGCCAATACCCACTCACCTACTTTCAAAGCCTCCGAATTGCCCACGGGAATCGTAGGAAGCTCATCCGCTTCAATTTTAACCAACGCTAAATCCGTGCTGGGGTCTGTGCCGATTACACGTCCCTTGTATTCACGTCCGTCATTCAGTTTGACACTGATCACATCAGCATTATCGATTACATGGTTATTCGTTACAATATATCCATCTTTCGAGATGATCACTCCGGAACCGAATCCCACTCTTTCAGGAGTCTGCACCTGACGCTGCTGACCGCCGCCTCTGCCATTTCCAAAAATATCACCAAAGAAATCATAGAACGGATCACGAACGGTAACCGTCTGAGTCTTTGATTCTTGAGTTGACTTTATATGAACTACTGCATGCACTGAATTTTCCGCTGCCTGAGTCAAATCCACCGGTTGCATTTGAGTGGCGTCCAACGCGGCGAGTCTTGTATTCGGATTTTGTTGGAACACATCATTAAAAGCCACGCTTTTGTTTGGCTCGGGTTTCAACATAGAATAAGCCGTTACTCCTGCTACACCTGCGCTGACTGCTACAATTGCTGCTGCGCCTAGTACCATTTTAGTTGCTTGTTTCATAACTTAATATCTATTAATTTGTTAATTTCAAGTTTGGTTTAACATTTATGACGCTAATGTAATGACAAATATTGTACGGTTGTACCGTTTGTCAGAGTTTTTTTTCCTCTTTTAACACAGACAGATAAGCACTTAACAGGGGTTAACCGCAGAATCTGCCAAATTTGCATTCATTATCAATAGCTGACAGACAGCAAGATGACACAGGATGCAACTTGCCTCATAGATATTTATGTCTTGCAGGAAATACTTGCCTCTCGCCGGAATGCATCCATATACACCCCCTATAAAAGAGCATGTCCGTGACCGGTCTTTCCAACTTTACTTTTTCAACTGGTTCAATACCCTTCCCGCACTATCCGAAAGAACGACAACAGCTCCTGCTAGAATAGCAATATCCTTAATGACCAGACGACCGGCGCCCGTCAGCAAAGGGAATCCCTGTTCGCCACTTCCCAAATCGGGGACCCACACCTCGGGCGTTGTTACAAGGAAAGACAAAGTGCCCAATGTCATGACAATAGCCAGTCCGGCCCCCACCAAACCGGTTTTCGGAGAGAAGATGCCTAAAAACGTCAAGATACCGATCCCCATAATCAAAATACCCAATCCATGAGAGAACCCATAAGTATTGTTCTCTTCATGCCACAGGTGCTTCGTTTCATCGAGTTCGCCTTCTTTCAGCTTATATTCTTTATATTCAGGAGCGTCCTTGGTATAAAAGAAACTCATAAAGGGACTGTTCGCCACAAAAGGCACAATTCCTTCGGCTTCATAGTTCCAGAATTTCAGACCACCAATCCATACAAAAATTACAAGGATTGCCACACGGATAAGATTGATACCCAGTTTTTGGGCAGATGCTGCTATTGTTAAAAACGCAACAAACAGAGATTTTAATTTTGCCATCATTGCTTTCATTATTAAAAGATTTAACTTCCTGGTGCAAAGGTCGGTGGTTTTCCCCCTCCGGTAAATGGCAATTTCCCCATATAGGTTGGCAATTATTCCCGCTTCTCTCTTTTCCGGTATTCCGAAAGGCTCTCCTTGTTCATTTTCTTAAAGAAACGGCTGAACGTAGCCAAATCCTCAAATCCCAGAATCTCACTGATTTCTTTCGCACTCTTACCCGTATAAAGCAACAAGCGCTTGGCTTCCGCATCCACGCGTTCATGAATGACACGCAAAGGAGAAGAAAGTCCGTAAAGGGAAAAGAGATTAGAAATAGTCTTGGGAGAACGGCACAACATATCAGCATAATCCTGTACTTGCTTCTTCTCCTTAAAATGACTGTCAACCAGTACATAAAACTGACGAATCACATCAAACATGTTCTCACGTCCCGGGTCCACATCAAACTTTTCACGGGCTATGCGGGTACAAGTGATAATGAAACGTTTCAGAATAATACGCAACATTTCTTCCTGCAAGTTGTCTTGTATTCCACACTCCCCCCTGAAAATATCGACAATACTGTCAAGACGGGCCG
>ENA-OPCW01000972-OPCW01000972.1-human-gut-metagenome-genome-assembly--contig:-NODE-972-length-15070-cov-3.008192_pt1 | contig 15070 bp, 13 predicted proteins | sample MGYA00241258_ERZ501496 | MGnify/ENA primary metagenome ERZ501496 (study PRJEB25962, sample SAMEA2042660) | human gut metagenome | biome: human gut; feature: human-associated habitat; material: faeces...
AAGGTTTAAAAAATTTGGTGTCAATATGTTCGTGCAGTTACTTTTTCATTTAAAGAAACAAAATTAATTCTCAAATCCTGTAGTAAATTTTTTCCACCTATGATAGAATTAAAAATAATTATGGGTTTTTATACGAAAAAGTTAGAGATTCAATTTTAAGGAGATTTAAAATGCTTAATAATGAAAAGATTATACTAATGACAAAGTTGTCATTATATGAGCAGAAAAATCAAAAAAAAGAGATTAAAACAAGCAAGTATTTCAGAGGTGATTATATGTCACTAAAAATGCTTAAATCTTTTTTGTGTATAACAGTTGCATATTTGCTTTGTTTGGTTTTATGGTTTATGTATAAGTCTGACAAGGTTATATCAAGTCTTACAACAACAGGAAGACTTACAGCTTTAATAGTAATGCTTGTGATTTTATATATTGTATCCGTTGTTTTATATATGATTTTTAGTTATGCTTTTTTCTCACACAAGTTTAGAAATATAAGAAAGCATTTAAAGGAATATAATGGAGATTTGAAAACACTGCACCGTATTCAGGAATTAGAATATGATGCCATTATTGATGAACTTGGAGAGGGAGGCGATGAAGAATAATGATGGGATTACTTGTATATAAGGAGAAATTAAAGAATTTTTACGCGGAACATGAGTTTTATGTTAATCCGATTATTAAATTTATCAGTGCATTTATAGCATTAACTCTAATAAAAAAGAATGTTGGTTATAATGATTTATTAACAATGTGGCCTGTAATAATGGGAATATCAGTTATTATGGCTTTTATGCCTTGGACAATTATAATAACAGCTTTAACGGCTATTATGTGTATTAACATATTTACATTATCAATAGAACTTGGGGCATTAGTGGTAATTATTTTGCTAATAATGTTACTTTTGTATTTTAGATTTACACCAACACAGGGAATATTCGTACTTTTTGTTCCCATGGCGTTTTTCCTGAAAATACCATATATTGTTCCGATTATTGCAGGATTAATATGCACACCTGTATCAATAGTATCGGTTACATTTGGAACAATAGTATATTATATGATAGCCGTAATAGGCAAGAATGCAGACGCAATTCAGAATGTTGCATCAGAGGGAACTAACGCAGCAAATCTTAATACAGTATTAAAAATGATTAGTGTTAATAATCAATTATTTTTGGTTATTGCAGCATTTATTATAACTACATTAGTAGTTTATTTTATAAGAAGATCATCAGTTAACAATGCCTGGATTATTGCGATTATAGTAGGCGGAGTGGCAGATTGTGTTATAATTTTGGTTGGAGCACTTATTTTGAACACAGAATATTCAATAATTGAGGTTATTCTTGGGAGCGTAGGCTCTATATTGTTAGGATGCATTATTCAGTTCTTCGTATTTTCAGTGGATTATTCAAGAACAGAACATACTCAGTTTGAGGATGACGAATACTATTATTACGTTAAGGCAGTGCCTAAGATTAACGTGGTAGCACCTGAAATGAATGTTAAAAGAATTAATGCCCAGAGAAAGAAAAAGAAGAATTGGAAATAGAGTTTGCAATAAAAATCAAATAAAAAACGTTATTCTTAATTGAAGAGGTTTTCGACATTATAAAGCAGAGTATTATGGAAAGGGGAAATAAAGTGAGCACAGTATTAAATTATATTTCAAATTTTATAGAAAAATATTTAACAGTGCCGGAAATTTATGCAAGCGACATTGTTGAAATAGTTATAATGTCTGTAGCTATTTACTATGTGGTCTTATGGTTTAGAAAAAGCCGGGCATGGGTATTATTAAAGGGTATTTTTGTGCTTGTAATCTTTATGCTTGTGGCTTCTTTATTTCATTTGACAACACTGCTATGGATATTTAACAAGACATTAAGTGCAGGTATTATAGCACTTGTAATTATATTTCAGCCTGAACTTAGAAGGGCTCTGGAAGAATTAGGTAGAAAGAATGTTATTTTCAAAGTATTAAAATTTGAAAATGGCAACAATGAATCTAATTTTAGCGACAGATCAGTTGAAGAAATAACAAGAGCAACTCTTGAGATGGCAAAGGCTAAAACAGGAGCCTTAATTGTTATAAGACAGCAGCACGATTTAGGTCAGTTTATTGAAACAGGAATAAAGATAGACGGACGTATTTCAAGCCAGTTGTTAATTAATATTTTTGAAAAAAACACACCATTACACGATGGTGCAGTTATTATAGATGAAAATAGGGTGGTGGCAGCAACATGTTATCTGCCACTGTCAGACAGCTCTTCTTTAAGCAAGGATTTGGGTACAAGACATAGAGCAGGACTTGGAATTAGTGAAGTTTCAGACTGTATAGTTGTTATTGTGTCAGAAGAAACAGGAAGTATTTCCATTGCAAAAGAAGGCAACGGGGTGCCGGGCAGGCGGGCGCGCAGGAACTTTTCCAGCCGGGAGATGCATCTTCCCATAAGCACCACCGGGTGCGGCAGCCACGCCGGGTCGCCGAAGAGCGCGTCCAGCACAAAACCGCCGACAACTGCCTGAAGGATCATGCCCTGCTCTCCTTTGTGTACTGGACGGTCTTTACGAGATACAGCAGATGCTTTTCCGTCCAGTCCTTTGCATCCAGCACAAAGCCACCCGCGTTGGGCCCGCACCATGCATAGTAGTCCCTGTGGGGGACGGCAAACCGCTCCATGGCGGCCATCTGGGTGCCGCCGTGGGCCAGAATGACCAGCCGCTCTTCGCCTGCGGCAAGGGCTTTATCGATCAGCTCTGCCACGGTGCGGCAGATGCGGTCTGAAAAATCCGTCTTGCGCTCTCCATCCGGGCAAGGGCTTTCGCAGTTGGCCTTCACCCATGCCTGATACTCGGGGTCCTTTTCCATCTCGATGAAATTGCGGCCCTCAAAGCTGCCAAAGCACATCTCTTTCAGGCCGTCCACCGGCACAAGCTTTGCCTCCGGGAACAGGATGCGCGCCGTCTGGCTGGTGCGCTGCAAGGTGGAAACATAGACCACATCGGGGTCAAAATCTGCCCGGCGCAGCTGAGCAGCGCCTTCGGGTGAGAGCGGGATGTCGCGCTGGCCCTGATAACGCTTCTGGGCGTTGTATTCCGTCTGGCCATGACGCAGAAGATAGATCAGCATTGAGACAATTCTCCTTTCAAAACCGTGGGGATGCCGCAGAACATCTGCACCACGCACTCTGCCCGTGCGGCCAGCAGGCAGGCAAGCCTGCCCGCCGCCTCGCGGTCTGCGCGCTGTTTGACATCCATCGGCACAACACCGCCGCCTACCTCGGTGGCGATGAGGATATCGTATTCATGGGCAAGCTTGTCTGCCAAGGCACCTGCGCGTTCGCCATTGCGATCGCCTGCGCCACCTTGGCCAGCGTCTCGGCGGCGGCGGCCTGCACATCGGCGATGACGCTGCCCCGGAAGTTCCGCGCAAAGGTGCGCTTGCCGCTGTAGAGCGGCCCGGTAATAAAGATCATAGCAGCCCTCCCCACTGGCAGGCACACAGCGCCGCCAGCATCCAGAGCTCGGCCTTTTGCAAAAACCATCCGGCAAGGTCGCCGGTGATGCCGCCGAACTGTTTCCGGCTCACGGCATGGTAGCGCCAGAGCACCGCCAGCGCTGCCAGCACCAGCGCCCAGCCGCCCAGCGCCGCCATACCCACGCACAGCACTGCAGCCAGCACCGCCAGCACCCGGCGCACCACAGTTTTGTCTGCTGCAGTGGCAAAGGTGTGTGCAAGACCGGTGTTTTTTGCCATGGGGAACGATGCCACCGCAAGGCCCGAAAGCGCCCGTTCCAGCACCAGTGCCAGAACCCACAGCACACCCACGCGGGGTGTAAAACTCACACAGGTGCACAGGGCAAAATAGGCCAGAAAATAGCTGCACAGCCGGATGACCGCAAAGGCACCGCAATGGGGGTCTTTTAATATTTCCAGCTTCTTTTCTCGGTCGCCGTAGCTGGAAAGGGCATCGCAGGTGTCGGCATAGCCGTCCAGATGGATGCCGCCGGTGATCCATACCGGGATCAGCGCAAAGCCCGCCGCCTTGGCAAAGCCCGGCAGGGGCAGCGCGCCACACACACACCACGCCGCACCAATAACGACACCAATGAGCGGGAAGGCGCACATGGCGTAGCGCATATTTTTTTCGTTCCATTCGAACTGCGGCACCGGGATGGCCGAAAACATGGCAAAGGCCACCGCAATGGTCTGCAAAACGATCATTTTTCCACTCCTTTATAATAGACAGGGATGCCGCACACCACCCGCACTACGGCGTCTGCCCGGGCGGCAAGGGCGTTGTTCACCCGTGCCAGCGCCAGCAGATAGCGGTCGGTATCCCCGGCATAGTCCGCGCCGCCGCTGAATACCTCGTTGGAGACAACGATCAAGTTTTCGCACTGCGCGGCAAGGCTCTCCAGCCCCTGCAAAATGTGCTCGGCGGCGGCATCGCCCGCTCCGGCGGGGTCGTACAGCTCGTTGGCGGTCAGGTTGCCCAAGTCCTCCAGCAGTGCGGTACCCCTGCGGGGCAAATGCACCGTCTCTAAATGCAGCGGGCACTCGAGGGTCTCAAACTGCTTTGCAGCGCGCATTTTGCGGTGCTTTTCCACCCGGGCGGCGCACTCGGCATCCCACACCTGCATGGTGGCGATGTAATAGCGCGGGAGCGCGGTTTTCAGCACCAGGCTCTCGGCATACCCGCTCTTACCGCTGGCGGCACCGCCCAATACCAGCGTCAGCATTGGGGGGTGTACGGCGTAATGCCGCCCTCCGTGAAGGAATAGCAATCGCGGTAAACGGCCAGCGCCATATCCCACAGCGGGATGCTTGCCACCGCTCCGGTGCCCTCGCCGAGATGGAGCCCGGCGGTGAGCAGGGGCACTTTGCCCAGCGCTTCCAGCACCAGCCTTGCTGCCGGTTCGGTGGAGCAGTGGCTGGCAAACACGGCCTTTTCCGCGGCGGGGCAGAGCCGCACCGCGCACAGCGCCGCCACCCCGCTGATGAAGCCATCCATCAGCACGGGCAGGCCTTCCAGCGCACCGCCCAGAAAGACACCGCACAGCCCGGCGATGTCGAACCCGCCCAGCTTGGAGAGCACGTCCAGAGGGTCAGCGGCATCGGGCCGATTCCGCGCAATGCCCCGCCGGATGGCATCCAGCTTGCGGGCAAGCCCCGCGTCGGAAAGGCCCGCGCCCCGGCCTGTCATCCGCTCCACGGGCTGACCCAGCAGAACCGCAGCCACGGCGCTGGAGGTGGTGGTGTTGCCAATGCCCATCTCACCGGTGGCCACAAGCCCGTAGCCCTCGGCGGCAAGCTGCCGGGTCAGGGCGATGCCCCGGCCAATGGCCTCCACTGCCTCGGCGCGGGTCATGGCAGGGCCTTTGGTAAAGTCCGCAGTCCCGGCGGCAATGCGGCAGTCCCGCACGCCGGGTACGGGCGCACCGACAATGCCCAAATCCACCGGCAGCACATCGCAGTGCGCCGCCTGTGCCATCCTGCATACGCTGGTGCGCCGCGCAGCAAGGTTCTCGGCTACGGCGCGAGTCACGCTCTGGTCGGTCTGGCTTATGCCCTGCGCCACTACGCCGTTGTCCGCACAGAGCACCACCACCGCTCGGCGGGAAAAATCAAACTGCGCCGTGCCGGTCAGCGCGGCGGCATCCTCCAGCATCGTCTCCAGTGCACCCAGTCCGCCCAAGGGTTTGGCAAGGCTTGCCCAGTGGGCGTGGGCGGCGGCGCGGGCGGCTTCGTCCGGCGGGGTGATGGCAGCAAGCAGCTGCATCAGTTCAGCTTCGGTCATTTTCGTCATCCTTTGTGTTTCAAAAAGTGCTGCGCCGCCTGCACAAAGCGGCGGGGCAGGGCAGTACCTGCCCAGTAAAGATGCGGGAAACCGGCATACAAATGCGTGTTTGCAAAGCCGCATTCCCACTGCCTTTTTTCGGTTTTGCGCACAGAAAAGTCTGCGCCATTTTCGGAGGAATCCCAGTGGTGAAATTCATGGATGGGCAGCGCTTCTCCGGCGTGGAAAAGCATACTGCCAGCCTTTGCCGTCATGACGGCATAGCCAAAGCGCACCAGCCGCCCGGTATTGTGCCCGCTGCCCGGCAGCACACCCGCCATGGGGTAAACCTTGCTGTCTGTACCCTCCAGCGTCTGCCCTAAGTACAGAAAGCCGCCGCACTCGGCAGCAGTGGGCAGACCCTCTTGCACTGCGTCCCGGATAGCAGTACGCAGGGCGCGGTTCTCACTCAGCTGACGGGCGTACAGCTCTGGGTAGCCCCCGCCGGGGACGTTATACCGTTGAACAGTTCCGCGACATCGTCGCCAGCCGCGATCTTTCGCGGTCGAGCGCCGGAGCACCCGCCCAGGGCCTTTTCCTGAGCGATGTGCTCTATCCGCCGGAAGTATTCGTGCGGGAAACCCGGCTGCCCGCTCTCCGCTATTTTTCATCGGTGGAAAAGTAGAGGCCGCCTTCGCTTCGATCCGGCAGCCTGTTTTCCCTTATGTTCGGGTGGTTTTCTCTTCGATTGTTTCGTTCGGCCGCTTTTCTTTTCATTCAATCGCCGATCGTCCCGGGGCCATGATTCCTTCGGTGTTATCGATTACTCCTTGACGGGCGTATGCAAATGAAACGGGGACGATCCTGTGCAGGCCGTCCCCGTTCGCATTGCGGTAATTTTCGATTTATACGTGGATCGCGGCACCCAGAGCTACCTCGGCCGCCTCCATAACTCCTTCGTTCATGGTCGGGTGTGCGTGGATTGTGTGTGCGATCTGCTGTACCGTCGCTCCCAGCGATTTGGCGAGCGTCGGCTCGGCCAGCATTTCGGTTACGTTCGCTCCCACCAGATGTGCTCCCAGCAGCTTGTCGTTCTGGTCGAAGATCAGTTTTACGAAGCCGTCGCGGTCGCCTGCGGCGGTCGCTTTGCCCGAAGCGGTGAAGGGGAAGCGTCCCACTTTGTAGTCGATACCCATCTCCTTGACCTGTCGTTCGGTCATACCGACCGAAGCCACTTCCGGCGAGGTGAATACGCACGAGGGAATCGTCGTGTAGTCCACCGGCTCGGAGTGTAGGCCGCAGATGGCATTCACGCAGCAGAGCGCTTCGGCCGACGCTACGTGCGCCAGGGCCGGACCGGGTACGATGTCGCCGATGGCGTAAATGCCCGGTACGTTGGTGCGGTACTGTTTATCGACGATGACTTTGTCGCGTTCGGTCTTGATGCCCAACTCTTCCAGGCCGATCCCCTCGATGTTGGATTTGATGCCGACGGCCGAGAGGACGATATCGGCTACCAGCGTTTCCGTGCCCTTCTTGCCTTCCACCTCGACGTCGCATTTGCCTTCGGCATTGACTTTCACCGATTTCACGGTGGTCGAAGTAAGTATGGTCGCTTTCAGCTTGCGGAACGAGCGTTCCATGGTTTTGGCGACCTCTTCGTCTTCGAGGGGCATGATCTGGGGCAGATACTCGACGATGGTGACCTTCACACCCAGCGCGGCATAAAAATAAGCGAACTCGCTGCCGATGGCACCCGATCCCACGACGATCATCGTTTCGGGCAGTTTGGGCAGTACGAGCGCCTGCTTCGAGGAGATCACGTGCTCTCCGTCGATGGGCATGAACGGCATTTCGCGGGGCCGTGCTCCGGTGGCGAGGATGATGTGGTCAGCTTCGTACTCCGTGCCGTCCACGTCGATCCGGCCGTTTCCTTTCAGTTTTGCGAAGCCGTTGATCAGCTCCACGTTGTTCTTTTTGAGCAGGAACAACACGCCTTTGTTCATCGTTTCGGCCACGCCGCGCGAGCGGGCTACGATCTTTTCGAGGTTGGGCCGCACTTCGCCTGCGAAGTCGAGTCCGTAATGTTCGGCCGACTTGCAATAGTTGTAAACCTGGGCGCTCTTGAGCAGCGCTTTGGTCGGGATGCAACCCCAGTTGAGGCATACGCCGCCGGCCTCGGCACGCTCTACGACAGCCACTTTCTTACCCAGTTGAGCAGCGCGGATGGCGGCTACGTAACCGCCCGGACCGCTGCCGATCACAATGATATCGTATTTCATATTTTTTGTATGTATTTATTGAATTACTTTCAGCACTTCACCGTGGTCGGCTACTACGGCGCGTTTCCACTTTTCGTTATAGCCCGGGAACTGGATCTTGTCGGGAATGTCGCGCCCGTTGCCGTTGTCGAGGAATTTACCCGGTTCGGTTTCGCTCTTCAGGTTGCCGTCGATGTATTTGACGAGCAGGTACCGGTCGAGTTCCGTCCAGCGGTCGAAGAGTTGCTGGGCCATATCCACCGAATAACGGGTAAGCCGTTTCTGCCGTTTCTTGGGCGAGTCGCCCTCTGTGGCTGCGTCGATCTGTTTGACCTCCTCCAAACGGGTATTCTCCCACTCGTCAACCACCTTGCGGATGTCGGCCGCGATCAGATCGTAACGCAGATAGGCGAAGTTGGTTACGCGGTTGAAGAGCCAGAATGCCGACGTGGGCGAATATTTGAGCATCGTGCCGTTGCCCTCGCGGAAACATTCGGGAACCTCGGTTGCCGAGCAGTAGATCGGCGTCAGGCAGGATGTCGCTGCGTCGTCCACCCCGAACCAGAGGATGCCCATGTCGTCCGGCAGCCAGGGCCGGGCCTGTGCCACGAACCAGAATCCGGTCTGCTGGGTTGCTACCGCACGCTCGTTCAGGTAGGTTACGCCGTCCACTTCGAAATCCATCGGGCGCCAGCGGTACGGCAGGGCATGTCCGCCCGCACCGATGTCCTGGGTCATGTCCATCGGAGTTCCTTCGTAGTGGTCGCGCATGGCGTCGAAAACGGTCTTGGGATCGACTTTGGTGCGGGGTTTCACCCAGAGGGGCATCCGGTTGGACATGTTGTATCCCATTGCATAGTCCGTGTATTGATCCATGTCGTCCGCTACGGTGCGGAAGAACGCCCACACGCGGGCGTCGCATCCGCGCACCGTGCCGAAATCGGCCGGAGCGTAGGCATCGCAGAAGCTGAACTCCTCGTCCGGGCCGTTGAAATAGCCCTTTTCACGGGCGAAGGAGATCACGTCGGGAGCGTAGAGGCAGTTCTCGGGATCGTCGAGCGGGAAAGTCGTGATGCGCGACTGGTTGGCGTGTGCCGAAACGTATCCGTCGGGAATGCGGCGGGCCACCCAGACGATGCCCTTGCGGGTGTTGTTACCCTCGGCGTCGAGTTCGCAGCCCTTGCCGATCAGCTCCATGATCCAGGCTTCGTTCCGGTCGGCGATCGAGAAGGATTCGCCGCTCGAAGCGTAGCCGTAGGTGTTGGCCAGATCCACGATGATCCGGATCGCTTCGCGGGCAGTCTTGGCGCGTTGCAGGGTGATGTAGATAAGCGATCCGTAATCGATGCGGCCCGTCGAATCGGCCAGCTCCTCGCGTCCGCCGTAGGTCGATTCGGCGATGATGAGCGAATGTTCGTTCATGTTGCCGATCGTGGCGTATGTTTGTGCCGCTTGCGGAATTTCTCCCAGGTAGCGGCCCGAGTCCCAGTCATAGACCGGGAGCATCGTGCCGGGTTTGTAGCGCCCGGCGAAGGTTTTGTAGAGTGCGCCGTAGAGCTGGTGGGAGTCGGCGGCGTAGGAGACCATCACCGAGCCGTCCGAGGAGGCTCCCCGGGTGATGATGAAGTTGGTGCAGGCGTCTGTCGCCTTGAATGTCAGACAGCACAGGGCTGCGGCAAACAGGGTTCGGAATAGTTTTTTCATGCGAGAATTTTTTATTTTGAGTGAGAACGGCGCGTATTCTTTGAACGATGCGGTTCCGTGTTTCCGGAATACGGCCGGTCCGGGCAAAAGTTATTTTCGCAAAGATAGCATAAACCGGAAATAAAACAAAACCGGCCGCATCCCTTTTTCCGGAATTCAACCGGTATCGTAAAAACCGGGACGGGATGCGTCGGGAGCATTTATGCCGGATGTTGTCCGGCCGGTTCGTTCGTTTCGGATGCGACGGGATGTTTTTCGACGGGAGGCGGGAGCGGCTGTCCGCTGTGTTCCTGCCGGGGGCGGATTCGGGCTCCCGGCTCGCCCTGAGGGGCCGAAAGGGACATTATTCTCCGAAAAATTTGAATTGACCGCAAGTTGAGGCACATAACTTGCCGTGTATTTCGAAAAATGCAGAAACTATGTGTTACAGATCGTCTTCAATTCCCTTTATCCTGCTCGCGCTCTCTTTGCTCGCGGTTTCCTGTGGTTCCCGTTCCGGACATACCGGGCAGATGCCGCCGATGGAGATCGAAACCGCTGTCGCCGAGTCCGATTCGCTCTATACGCGGCGGAGCTTCATTTCCCAGATCAACAGCGATAACGAAGTGGTGGTCGAACCCCGTGTGAGCGGGTTTCTCGTAGCCCGGCATTATAAAAAAGGTATGCCCGTGCGCAAGGGTCAGTTGATTTTCGAAATCGACGACAGTGAGTATTACACCGCCCTGCTTTCGGCTCAAGCGGCTTTGGAGTCGAGCCGTGCGCTGGCACTCGAAGCCAAGAACAATTTCGACCGGGCGGTGCCGCTGGCCAAGATCAATGCCATCAGCGGTACGCAACTCGACCAATATACGGCGCAGTACGCCGCTTCGGAGGCCGACGTGAAGTCGGCCCGGCAGGCTCTGCGGAATGCCCAGCTCAATCTGGGCTACACGAAGATCTATGCACAGATAGACGGCATTATCGAATCTTCGAACGGCTCCGTCGGTGATTATGTCGGTCCGGGTACGCAAATTCCGACCCTCACCACGATTATGAATATTGATACGGTCCAGGTCCCCATTGCGATTCCGATGACGCAATTCCTTCGGTTGGACAGCAATCGGACGAATATCTACGACAACGCCGAACTGCTTTCGGAGATCGTGCTTTACGAGGCGGACGGTACCCGCTATCCGCTTTTCGGCAAGTACGATTACACCCGGACGGCCGTATCTTCGGCTACGGGGACGATCGTGCTGATCGTCCGCTTCCCGAATCCTTCCTACCGGCTCAAGACCGGACAGTTCGCGCGTGTCGAAGCCAATATCGGGGCGAAGCTGCCCCGTGTACTGGTGCCGCAGCAGAGTGTCGTGCAGACTCTCGACGTATCGTCGGTCTGGGTAATCCGGCCGGACAGCACGGCCGAATACCGCAAGGTTACGCCGGGCGAGACGTTCGGCGGAATGTGGGCCATCGAGTCGGGCCTGGAACCGGGAGAAACGGTCGCTGTGACCGGTTTGCAGAAACTTCGTCAGGGAATGCGGGTCGTTCCCGTTAAAAAATAGGCAGGTATGGGAAAATTTTTCATCGCGCGGCCCATTTTCGCCATTGCGCTGGCGGCAGCTATCGTGCTGCTGGGTATCATTTCTATATTCGACCTGCCGATCGAGCAGTATCCCGACATTACGCCTCCTGTCGTCGAAGTTTCGACGACCTATCCCGGTGCCGATGCCGAAACCGTGAACAATGCGGTCGCCACGCCCGTTTCGCAGAGCATCATGGGTGTCAGCGATATGCTCTATATGCAGGCTACGAGCGCCAACGACGGGTCGATGAATCTGCAGGTGACCTTCGATATCGGATCCGATCCGAACATGGACGCTATTTTTACGCAGAACAATGTTTCGACGGCCCTTTCGCAACTTCCCGCGTCGGTGACCCAGCAGGGCGTCACCACGCGCAAGACCATGACCGGCTTTCTGATCGTCTATTCGCTCACCAGCGACGGACGCTACACCGGCGATTTTCTCTCCAATTACGCCTATATCAACATCCAGAACGAATTGTTGAAGATCGACGGCGTGGGTAAGGTCGATATCATGGGCGCCGGTGAATACGCCATGCGTATCTGGCTGAAGCCCGACCTGCTGGATTACTACAAGATCTCGCTTGATGAGGTCTTTGCCGCTGTCGAGGCGCAGGGCGGCATCTTCCCGGCAGGCAAGTTCGGCGGGGAACCCGCTGCGGGCGACGTGGCTTATACCTATACGGTGACCATGCCGCCCCAGATCTACGATGCGGAGCAGTTCGGCGATATCATTATCTCCACCACTCCCGAAGGCGAGCAAGTTCGGTTGAGCGATATTGCCGATGTGGCTCTCGGCAGTCGCCAGTACGGTGTCGAATCGCTCTTCAACAGCGATCCGACCGCGCTGATCGTGATTTACCAGCAGCCGGGCAGCAATGCCGTCGATGTGGGCAATTCGGTCAAGGCCGAAATGGAGCGCCTCTCCAAACGCTTCCCCGATGGCATTACCTATACTTCGATGGTTGATGCCACGACCAGTATCGAGGCCGGCGTGAAGGATATTTTCGTCACGCTCATTATCGCTCTGATTCTGGTGATCGCCATCATCTTCCTTTTCCTGCAGGACTGGCGTGCGACGCTCATCCCCCTGCTGGCGATTCCCGTGTCGATCATCGGCGCTTTCGCGCTCTTCCCGCTGCTCGGATTCTCGATCAATATCATCTCGCTGTTGGGTATGGTGCTGGCCATCGGCCTGGTGGTCGATGATGCGATCGTGGTGGTCGAGGCCGTGCAGGTCAATATCGAGAAGGGCCTGAATGCGAAACAAGCGACCCTCGAAGCGATGCACAGCGTTTCGTCGCCGATCATCGCCACGACCGTCGTGTTGCTGGCCGTATTCATTCCCGTGTCGTTCATGGGCAGTATCACGGGGCTCCTGTTCCAGCAGTTCTCGATTTCGATCGCCGTCTCGGTCTGCATCTCTTCGTTCAATGCCCTTACCCTTTCGCCTGCGCTGTGCGCGTTGCTGCTCAAGCCGCGCCCGAAGGTGCAGAAGGGATTCTTCGCCGCATTCAACCGCTGGTTCGGCAAACGTACCGAAGAATACACATCGGCTACCACCCGTTTTATCGGTCACCTGAAGCGTACCGGAGGAATCGTCGCCGTAACCCTTGCCGCTATCGCCGTGATCTGGCACTTCCTGCCTTCGGGATTCCTGCCCGACGAGGATCAGGGGTATGTCATGGTCTTCGTGCAGACGCCCGAGGCTTCGTCCCTGCAAACCACCGTCAAGGCGATGCAGCGGGTCGATGAACTCGTCCGGCAGCGTCCGGATGTTGAGGCGACCTCCTTTGCCGCCGGCTTCAATATGCTGGCGGGCATCGCTTCGAGCAACAGCGGTATTATCTTCGTGAAGCTGGTCGATTACAGCCAGCGCAGCAAGACCTCTTCCGAGATCGCTTCCGCCTTGACGGAGGAGTTGTACGTGGCAGTTCCCGAGGCCGTCAGCTACGCTTTTATCTCGCCGTCGATCCCCGGTTTGGGCGTAACGTCCGGCATTACGTTGCAGGTACAGGATCTCGAAGGCCGGGGTACGGAGTTCCTGGCGGACGAAACCATGCGCTTCATGGATTCGCTGCGCAAGCAGCCGCAGATCGGCTCCGTGACCACCCAGTTCAACGCCGGCATCCCCCAGCGGCGGATCGAAGTCGATAAGGAGAAAGCGCTGGCACAGGGCGTGCCGCTCCAGAGTTTCTACAAGACGATGAGCACTCTGCTCGGCGGTTCCTATATCAACAACTTCAACCGGTTCGGAAAACTTTACCAGACTTATATCCAGGCTGCGCCCGAGTACCGCCGCGACAAGTATTCGCTCGAAAGCTATTTCGTGGACGACGGTCAGGGCAACTCGATTCCTGTTTCGTCGTTCGCGACCGTACGGGATACTACGGGTGTCGAGTTCGTTTCGCAGTTCAACCTCTACCGGTCGATCGAACTGACGGTCAACCCTGCTGCGAAAGTTTCGACCGGTCAGGCGATGGACGCTATCGAAGCGGTGGCCGCCGACGTGCTGCCCGAGGCGGTCGGAACCACCTGGAGCGGCTTATCCTATCAGGAAAAGACGGCTTCGGGCAGCAGCGGCGCCGTTTACCTGCTGGCTATTGTCTTCGTGTTCCTGACTCTTTCGGCCCTCTACAACAGCTGGGGGCTGCCGCTGGCGATCCTGTTGAGTGTCCCGCTCGCGGTGCTCGGCGCACTGTTATTTGTCGGTGCGGCGTACCTGGTCAGCCCTGAGTTTATCAATAATATCTACATGCAGATCTCGTTGGTCATGCTGATCGGTCTTTCGGCCAAGAATGCCATTTTGGTCGTGGAATATGCCGATCAGCTCTTCTTCGAGAAGAACATGGACCTGAAGGCCGCGACGATCGAGGCGGCGAGGCTGCGTATGCGGCCGATCATGATGACCGCCTTCTCGTTCATCCTGGGCGTCATGCCGCTGATCTTCGCCAGCGGAGTCTATGCTACGGCCCGCAATATTATGGGTATGGCTCTGGTGGGCGGTATGTTGCTCGCCACGATGCTGGGCATTTTCATTTACCCTGCTCTGTATTATCTGGTTGCCCGTGTCGGCAAGTTCGAACACAAGCGGGAGTTAAAACAAAAAGAGTCATGAAACGATACTTTGCAATCATTCTGTTCGCTGCCGCACTGGCATCGTGCACTCCGAAACTCTACGACGCGCAGGTCGAAGTGCCTGAGAATTATCGCTTCGCGGGCGATTTCCCGCAGGATTCGGTGTCGCTGCCTTTCGCCTGGTGGGAGATTTTCGGGGATTCGACGCTCAATCGCCTGGTGGAGCACGCGCTCGAGAACAACCGCAATCTGGCGCAGGCGGCTTCGCGCATCTTCGAAGCTCGCGCCAATATCGCCGTGGCCCGTGCGCCTTTCCTGCCGTCGGTCGGATTGAATCTTTCGGCACAGGGAAACTATACCGAGCCGACCGGTACGACCCAACAATATACGATCGAACCGTCGATTTCCTGGGAAGTACCCCTTTTCGGAACACTCCGCAGCGCTAACCGGGCGGCTAAGGCAGCTCTCTACTCTTCGGAGTGGGGCTACCGGGGCGTGATGCTGTCGCTGACGGCGGAAGTCGCCACCTCCTATTTTACCGTGCTTCAATACACCCGCGACCTGCGGATCGCCCGGCAGAGCTATGTGCTGCGCCGGGAGTCGGCGGCGCTCGTGGATTCGCTCGCCCGTTACGGCATGTCCAACGGCGTGGCCCTTCAGCAAGCCAT
>ENA-OPCW01001001-OPCW01001001.1-human-gut-metagenome-genome-assembly--contig:-NODE-1001-length-14852-cov-4.415287_pt1 | contig 14852 bp, 8 predicted proteins | sample MGYA00241258_ERZ501496 | MGnify/ENA primary metagenome ERZ501496 (study PRJEB25962, sample SAMEA2042660) | human gut metagenome | biome: human gut; feature: human-associated habitat; material: faeces...
GATTCACCCGCCATTGGGAAAGGCCGATTCCTTTCGGCTTGCCGCCCACAATCTCTGAAGAAAAAAGCAGTTCCGTAATCCCCGCACGGTGCGAAGTCCATGACTTGCCCACAAAGGCAGGCGACCAACAGTCCGAAGCGCCAAAGCCGGCTATTGTCTGGAAAGTCTGTCCGGCATCGATGCTCACCAGTTTCTCTACGCTGTTTGTAATGTCCGGACCCTCAGGAGTGTCTGGAGTATCCGGCGTAACGGGAGAATCGTCGCTGCAAGCCATTGCAGCAAGCAGTGCCGGAAGAATAAAAATGTGTCTCAAATTCATGATATTGTTTCGGATTAAAAAAACTGCCGCGGATAATCCATTGCAAACTATCCGCGACAGAATATAAAGACCTATTGAATAATCAGTTCCTGCAACAATCTGTTTTCATCAGAATGTGTTTAATTCCAACCCGGGTTCTGGGTAATGGAACCGTTGGACATCGTGATTTCGTACAAAGGAATGGGGAACACCATGTCGCGGTTTTCATTGAAAGTGATGCCTTTGTCACTTGCTTCACCTTGATTTTCCCACTCAAGAGCGTCACGGGTAGCCTCTTCAGTGTTCCACTTCACAAAGGAACCGTTCGGTCCCAGGATATTGCTAATCATCTTTTTACCATTTGTATCAGTCCAGCGGCGGATATCATACAGACGGTTCTGCTCGAAAGCCAATTCCAAACGGCGCTCCAGGCGAATGGCACTTTGCAATGCCTTTCCACTTGCCGTAACGTCATCCAACTTGGCACGTCTGCGCACCTGATTGAGAGCATCACGGGCAGAAGCGTCATCACCCAGTTCATTGCAAGCCTCAGCATACATTAAAAGGACATCGGCATAACGCAGAATACGGTGATTCAAAGGACTCTTGTCCGTGGCGTAAGCCGTTGCATCGCCTTGAGCACGATATTTCATCGGCAGGAAATACTTGCGGATGATACGCGCAGACTTATGGTCAGCGGGATTGATAATATAGCAATTGGGGTCCCAACCATATTTATCAAGATATTCCTGATACTTATTCAACGCTTTGCTTGCGTCAATGAAATCTTCGAATTGGTCTTCGCCGGCAATTTCTGTACAGCCCGACTTGATTATTGTCCATTTCAAACGTTCCGTATCACCGGCCTCAATATAAGCTTGCTCCAAATTTGCCGTAGGCTGACACCAGCTCCAACCATCACCAGGACCATTACGGGCACCGGTTACCGTAGCAAGCGCCCCTCCTAAGCCCAAAGTGGGATGATATTCATACTGGATTTCCAGAAGGCTCTCCGCACTGTTGTCATAGTCGACATTCCATACCTGCCCGAAATCGGGAAGCAATTGGTATTCGCCTTCATCTATCACAGTCTTCAACACATCATGGGCAGCCTGCCATTTCTCCTGATAGAGGTACACTTTACCCAATAATCCTAAAGCGGCGCCACGGGTAGCATGCCCTACTTGCGCAGTACTGCGTTGCGGCAGTATTTCGGCAGCTGCCATCAGGTCATCCTCTATGAATTTGTACACGGCTTCTGCCGTAGCACGTTCTGTTCCCTCCACTTCTTCCGGCATTTGGAAACTGGTCATCAAGGGCACCCCGCCAAAATTTCTCACCAGTTCGAAGTAATAGTAGCCACGCAGGAAACGGGCTTCTGCCACCAGACGGTCTCTGGTTTCTGTCTCTTGGGTTTCGAGAGCCGCAATGCGATCTATGGCTATGTTACAACGTAAAATACCTTTGTAACGGTACTGCCAAAAATTGGAGATAGGACCATTGCTGGCACCGTTTCCCTGATAATGTGCCAATGAGATATAATCACTCTGAGACTGAGAGGTATTCCCCATCCAGGCATCATCTCCACACATTTCGGAAAGTAACCACACGGTGTTGATTTGCCACCATCCTCCATATGTCATGGCCTGATAACAGCTCGTGACTGCGGATTCACACTCTTCTATGGACTTATAATAAGTGTCCACGTTCAATTGCCCGCGTACGTCTTCGGTCAGGAAGTCCTCGCAAGAGGTAAACACCAGCGAAGCAATCAGAACTACTATTGTAAATATTCGTTTCATGGATAATCAAGAATTAAAATTTGAAGTCAATGCCAAACAAGAATGTTCTCGGATTAGGATAAGCCACGTTGTCAATACCGGTATTGATGGCACTGCCAGAGCTGTCGGTAGTACCGTCAACCATCGGGCGTTCGGGGTCCATTCCCGAATAACCGGTAATGGTAAACGGATTCTGTGCAGAGAAGGAAAGACGCAAGTCAGCACCTCCAACCCATTTCTTAGGAAGCGTATAGCCTATCTGTAACAGCTTGCAACGCAAGTAGGAACCATCTTCCACATAGAAACTGGAAACGCGGCTATAGTTCAGGTTCAAGTCATTGCTCGACAAACGGGGAATATCATTGCCGGTACCCTCTCCATGCCATGCTTTCTCCAGTGTACCTGCCCAAACATTCTGTCCGCCTGAACCGGAGTACCGTCCTTTGGTGACATTGTAAATATCATTACCGAACGTACCATAGAAATTGGCTGCAAAATCAATGTTCTTATAACGCATACCAATATTCAGACCCATCATTAAATCAGGATAAGGATTACCGATATAATCTTTGTCATTGGCATCGAGCACTCCGTTATGGTCCCGGTCCTTGAAGCGGATGTCTCCCGGTTTTGCATTGGGCTGAATCAGTGTTCCGTGTTCGTCAGTGTGCGCATACACCTCTTCCCAATTCTGGAACAAGCCATCGGCCACGTAACCGTAGAAACGGGAGATAAAACCACCATCTTCGTTACGGATAATCTGGTCGCTATTGAATCCACCGACATTGATAGGACCGTCGCCCGAGAACTTGATGGCCTTGTTGCGCACGGCAGAAAGGTTCAGACCAAGATCGTAAGAGAAATCCTTGCCGATTTCATCGCGCCAGGTAAGTCCCACTTCCCAACCGCGGGCCTGCATACTACCGATGTTCATCCAAATCTGGCTGTTCCAGTTATCATATCCCAAAGAGAGGATGTTCTGTTTCTGGTAGAGCATGTCAATGGACTTTTTCTGGAAATATTCGAATGTTACACCCAAACGTGAATCAAGGAATGACATATCCACGCCTACGTTCCAATCTTCCACAGTCTCCCACTTCAACTGATTGTTACCTACTGTAGACACGAAGTAACCATTTGCCAACGTATTGCCATAATAGTATTGGGTTTCGCTCAACAAAGTAAGGGTAGCATTATTGTTGATATTCTGATTACCTACACGGCCCCAGCCTCCACGAAACTTCAGGTCACTGAAGATGTCCTGGTCCTGCATAAATGCCTCACTGATGACACGCCAGGAAGCGGAAACAGACGGGAAGAGGGCATACTTGCTGCCCTTCGGGAAACGGGAGGAACCGTCGGCACGGAGAGATGCCGAAATGTAGTAACGGTTATCGTAGTTGTACATGACACGGCCCAGGAAAGAAACCAGTGTATTGTAAGTGGTTTCACCGTTGGCCTCGTCCGTACCCTGCTGTCCGGCATTCACTTCCTGCATCTGGTCCAGATTATTGGGAACATTATCACGCCGTGCCTGAGTATTGTACCATGCAAAACGTTCGGCAGTAAAGCCAGCCATTACATTCAAGTTGTGCTTTTCAGCGAAAGTGTCCATGTAAGTGGCTGTATTCGTCCAGTTCCAGTCAAACCACTCCTGATTGCGGCGGGTGATTTCGTTCAAGTCTTGTTTCTCCAACGGATCCATATTGAACTTCGGAACGAATGAATCAGAACGGCGATAGTGTGCATTGGCACCGAACTGGGTGCGCAACGTCAGCTTTTCTATCGGGTTTACCTGCAGATAGGTATTCAGAATGGCACCCAACTCGCGAGAATGAGCATTGCTACGGGCAATTGAACCGGCGGGATTCCACTCCTGGTTGTTGTAAGAGCGTTGATAGTTGTTGTACTCATTATCCTCCCATTGGTCCTGCGGACGGAATACCGGAGTTGTCGGGTCCATAGCCATGGCTGCCGAGAACTGGTTTGGGGTATCATCCCATGATTCGACACGTGGAGCAATATCAACTCCCAATTTTACATACTTATTAAATGTATATTCAGTATTCAGACGGATATTTATCTTATCCCAATAACCTACATCAAACTGTGAGTTGTTACGATAATAGCCCACGCTAAAGTTATAAACAAACTGTTCTGAGCCACCGGCAACACTAAGTGAATGGTTCTGCACCAAAGCTGTTTTATTAACTACAGTATCCCACCAGTCTGTACCACCGGGATTGGTCGTAGCACCCGTATCGTTCCAGATAGAAGAAAGGCCATCATTCGTATAACGAGTATTGAACACTTCTTTATATTCAGCCGCACCGGCAATATTAGGTTTGGCCACGGTCTGGAAACCAACAGAAGAATTCCAATTGATGCGGGCTTTACCAGTCTTACCTTTCTTTGTAGTAATCAGGATGACACCGTTTGATGCACGTGTACCATAGATAGCGGCAGCCGAAGCATCTTTCAATACTTCCATGGAAGCAATATCGTTACTATTCAGAAAGTTGATATTGTCACCTACCGGCATACCATCCACTACATACAGCGGATTCGTACCGTTTACGGTAGTTACACCACGAATCAGCACCTTCGGAGTAGCTCCAGGGCCACCACCACTGGTGACTTGTACACCATTTACCTTACCCTGCAAAGCATCCATAGCATTACCGGTCACGGTTTCAGTGATTTCATCGCCTTTTACTGTAGCAATAGAACTGGTCAAATCGCTCTTTTTCACAGCACCATAACCGATAACCACCACTTCATCCAGTAATTCCGCAGCCTCCTTCAGTACCACGTTAATCGTAGTACGTCCACCTACAGCTATTTCCTGAGACTCAAAACCAATAGAAGAGAATACCAACACTGCATTCTTGTCTACATTGGGTAATGTATAATCACCGTCGATACCGGTAATTGTACCCGTACCGGTACCTTTCACTTGAACTGTAGTTCCAATCAACGGCTGCTGGTCGGTGGCCGAAGTCACCACACCTTTAACCGTTATCTGCTGCGCATAACCGCAAAGGCTTATCAGCGCAAGACATAATAATAGAATTTGCTTTTTCATATCTTAAATCTAATGTTACTTTTTAATTAGCAGGCACAATCTTGCCGCGACCCAAATGCGCGTCAAACTCAAAGCGGTAGTTGCCGGTCACCGTAACCGTAGGCTTCATCCAGTTGTCACCTACCATCGAGCCGTCTTCCCAACGCTGATTGGTGCCTTCCCAATTAGGATTCACATCCCCTTTCTTACTGAAGTAACCAAACTTCTCTACATTCTGAGAGTCGTCACACCGCCATTCCACATGATCCCACCATCCGTCGGGATGATAATTGGATATGATGAAGTTCATTTCTTCACCGGCTTCCAGCGTCCAAGTTCCATTTTCCGGATAATAGAAAAGATGAGGATTATTTTTATCCTGGGCAAACAACTGATTTCCCGCATCCTGAGGAGAACCTCCCCAACCGATATAGAAATCAATGAACGATTCCCCATTCTCCCAACGGTCAAAACAAGGCTTTCCATATTCATATTTCATCGGATTTGTAGCCTCTGTCACCGAGTACGTGCGCATACTATAAGTAGACTCTTTCACATTGATGTCTATTTCATAATAAACACCAGCCTCATCCAAGACAATAGGTTTAGCCGTTTCCGGGTCATCCGTCAGTTTTGTATTATCCTCCGGATCAAGGCCAAAACAGATAGGAGTAAAGTCTGTCTTTTGCGGTAAGAAGAAAATTTCCGTACCGGCAGCTTTATTATAATAACGTGCACGATATTGGTACTCGCCCGTATGGTTAATCACCATCGGTACACCGAAAATATCACTGTTCAATTCCTCTACGGTTGCCACATCGGCCAGATACATTTTGGGGAAGTCAGGCATTTCAGATACACTGATGGTACTATTGGTCACTGTCTGATTGCCTCTGGCATCCACAGCCGTCAAAGTCACATCGTAACTTTTCACCTCATTAGGCAGAATAATCTTCTCCGTAAAGCTCAAAGTAGATTGCCCGCCAGCCTCTATACGGCGGCTTTCAAAACCTTCTACCCCAGGAATCTCAATGAGTACATAATCCAGTATGCGGTCATCTTTCACCGTGAAATTCAGGTTGAACTTTGTTTCATCCTTTATCAGTACGGTAACCTCCTTACCAGGGGCAATTGTAAATGTAGGATTCTCAAAGTCCCCATCCATCGTTATCAACACATCCTGCGACACTTCACGCCCGCCCGCATCTGTTACGGTCACTTTCACGGTGAAGCGTTCACCGATTTCATCACGCTTGAGGTCATAAGAATAGCTCAACTCATACTCCGTTTGGGGAGCTCCATAGATTTCGACCAAATCAATGGTCTTGTTCAGATAAAGATCGGCACATTGCAGATTGACGGATACAATTCCATCCTGGTCAGCCAACGAACCTTCAATGGTAAAACGATGGCCGGCACCGGATTCAATATGATCCGTCACCAATGTCATTGTCGGAATCTGCCCGTCTACATCAGAGTATCCGTCATCGTCACTACATCCAGTAGTCCATAAAGCCAGCGATAATAACGCCCAGAAAGTGGCGTTAAAGAAATGCTTCTTCATAAATATTATTATTAAAGTTAAACAAAAAAGTACATTTTGTTCCGATTTATAATAATCGGCAATGCAAACATATGCCAATTTTCGATTCAACAGCTGTATAAATCTTGCAGAGAAGGCATATAAATCTGTCAATGCACGATTTGTGCACATCATCTAAAGATTTTATTTGTACTTTTGACTCATGCAATGAAAAACGACCCGTTATGAAGAAGATTCTACTTTCCATTTTCCTATGCCTGCCATTCCTGCTATCCGCGCAGCCATATACCATAAAACATCTGAGTATCCGTGAAGGGCTGTCCAACAACCATGTGGTAAGCATAGCCCAAGACAAACGGGGCTCTCTATGGTTTGCCACAGAAGAGGGTTTAAATAAATTCGACGGAATACGCTTCCTTACCTATTATAAAGAAGAAACAACCGGCAAGCAAAGCATCACCGGCAACGAACTGAACTGTCTGCTGGACGATCCCATCGACTCCATCTTATGGATAGGAACCCAGCGTGCCGGAATCAATGCATACAATTATGCCAACGATTCATTCATCACTTACAGACACAACGAAAACAACCCTGAAAGCCTGGTTACGGACGACATTACCAAAATCATTGCCGCCTCCGACGGTAACCTATGGATTTGCACCTATTGGAAAGGCGTGGACTATTTTGACAAGCAAACCGGGCAATTCACCCATTACAATACCGAAACCGTACCGGGTTTTGCAAGCAACCATATCTGGTCTGCCATAGACGGCGGTAACGGACTACTCTATATCGGGCATGTGGACCGGGGATTCAGTATACTTTCCATAAAAGACAAGACAGTCAAGAACTTCACACACGAGCCGCAATCCCCCAACAGCCTGCCCGGCAACGAAGTGACATGTGTCTACAAAGACAAAAGCGGAAACATATGGATAGGAACCGATAGAGGAGTGGTACTGTTTAACCCGGAAGCGGAAAGTTTCATCCCCTTCGACGACAAAACCAACTGCATATCGCACCGTGTATATGATATACACCAACTGGATGACAACAGACTTTGGATAGCCATGGAATTCGGCGGCATTGCCGTAGTGGATTTGTCCCAACAGCTTTTCCGTTCGTCGGACCAGATTCATGCGCTTTCTATCCGGGAGGGAGACGATGAATACGGCTTGTCCAACTCCAGTATCCGTTGCCTGCTCCAAGATTCCTTCGGTAATGTATGGGCAGGTTCCTGGGGAGGCGGCATCAACTTCATAAAACGCGAGCCGTCACTCTTCAGCACTTATAAATATTCTCCTTTTCCATCCACCAACAACAGCCTGAACAGTAAAATAGCCTCCGGTGTCTGTATGGACAAAGCCGGTAACCTCTGGATAGGAACCGATGGAGGAGGAATCAACGTATTCAACAAGGGAAGACGAATAGCCATATACAATGCTGACAACAAGAAAATCAGAAGCAATACGGTGCAGGCAGCCTTGTGCGACTCAAAGGGAGGATTATGGTTCGGGCTTTTTTATGGAGGAATAGCCTACTACAACCCCAAGAGCCAAAGCTTCCGGCAGATTTTCTCCGAAGACAAGTCACGCACTGACGTACGTTCCTTTCATGAAGACAAGCAGGGAAACATTTGGGTCGGAACCAGCGAAGGCGTCTATCTTATAGATTGTGACAGCAAGACAATCAAGGCACACTACAATCTGGAGAACAATCTGGCCCGCTGTGTGCTGAAGGATTCCGAAGACCAAGTATGGGTAGGATTCTTCGGAGGAGGCCTGGGCCTCTATGACCCTCAACTCCAAAGCATCCAGCTCTTCAACGTCCTGGCCAAATTCCCCTCCAATACCATCAATGCTCTCTACGAAGACAGCAGAAAGCGGTTGTGGGTGGCCACGGGTGAAGGTTTGGTATGCTTCCCCTCCCTGACAGACAGAAACTACAAAGTATACCAACGTGAAAGCGGACTGGCTAACACCCACATACAAGCCATCGGTGAGGACAAGGCAGGAAATATTTGGGTGAGCACCAACAAAGGTATCAGCTGTCTTGTGGACAGTAAAGACATTTTCTATAACTACGACTATCACGACAACCTCCCCATGGGAAGCTTCAGTCGGGGCAGTGTAGCCTACGGACAAGACGGTAACTTTTACTTCGGCTCTATAAACGGTCTGTGCTACTTCAACCCGGAAGTTGTATTGCAGGAACGCAAATCACCACCCGCATTCATCACCAACATTGAAATTACCGACCCGCTGAACAAACCGGAAAACGGACAGAGCACCATTGCCTTAAACGGACAGAAGAACGTGCAACTGAAATATACACAGAATAGTTTCAGTATCCGGTTCAACATCCAGAACTATGCCCTGGTCAACCAAGTGGAATATGCCTATATGCTGAAAGGACTCGAGAACTCCTGGTATACGCTTACAGACCCCAATAATGTCACCTTTCGTAATCTTCCTCCCGGGAAATACCAGTTCCAAGTGAAAACGCGCATGCGCAACCAAGCATGGTCGGACGCAACCACCTCATTGAACATCCGCATCGCCCCACCCCTTTGGCTTACTTGGTGGGCAAAGTCATTCTATATCCTGCTGTCCCTTATCATCCTTTTCTCTATACTCTATGCCTACAAGAAAAGACTGGATGCTGAAGCACTGTACCAACTGGAGAAGCAGAGCCACGAACACGAGCAGGAACTGAACAACGAACGCCTGCGCTTCTACACCAACATCACCCATGAACTGCGCACCCCGCTTACGCTGATACTGGGTCCGCTGGAAGACATACAGAAAAGTGATACACTATCCACCAAAGACGCACAGAAGATATCCGTCATTCACCAAAGTGCCATCCGGCTACTGAACCTCATCAACCAGATATTGGAAAGACCGAGACCCAGAACAAGAAACTCTGCGTGAGCCGGGACAACCTCGTACCCCTTATCCGCGAGATAGGCCTGAAGTACAAGGAACTGAACCGGAAGCCAGCCGTCGATATCCGGCTGGTGGTGGAGAAAGAGCATATGCCTATATACTTCGACAAGGAAATTATCCAGACCATCCTGGACAATCTGATATCCAATGCCCTAAAGTACACGGAAAAGGGTAGCATCAGCATCGGTATCCGACAGGTGGAACGTGCCGAAGTGAACTATACGGAAATCCGGGTCAGCGACACGGGATACGGTATCAAGCCGGAGGCACTACCCCATATATTCGACCGTTATTACCAGGAAGGCGGCAAACACCAGGCTTCGGGTACCGGTATCGGACTTTCTCTGGTGAAAAACCTCGTAGCCCTACACTCTTCCATTGTAATTAAACACTTTTACACACGAAGGGGAAATCCGCGTAGAGAGTGCTCCCAATCAAGGTAGTACCTTCTACGTCAGCCTGCTTACCGACAACAGTTACCCGCAGGCACTGCATGCCGATTCGCAGGAAAAGGAAAGCAACGTCCAGCATATAGAAGAGGCACAAGTAAATCAAGTTTCATCCAGCGACAAACCCATATTGCTGGTAGTGGAAGACAATCCGGACATCTGCGACTATATAGCCGAATCCTTCTCCGACCACTTTGAAGTAAAGACTGCCGCCAACGGAAAGCTGGGCAAGGAAAGCGCCCTGAAAGAAATACCTGACATCATCGTCAGTGACATTATGATGCCGGTAATGGACGGAAACGAGATGTGCCGTGAGCTGAAAAAAGACGTGCGCACCAGCCACATACCCATTATACTGCTGACAGCCAAAGACTCGCTGCGCGACAAAGAGGAAGGCTACCAGGTAGGTGCCGACTCCTACCTCACCAAACCGTTCAGCGCCAGCCTGCTGCATAGCCGTATAGAAAACCTGCTCCAGTCGCGGCGCAACCTGGCAAACCATTTCAGCGCCAATGCCGCCATAAGCAATAAAGCGGCTGTCATTACAGAATCGCTCAACAAGCTGGACAACGAGTTTATCCACAAGATAAACCAGCTGATAGAGGAACGGCTTTCTTCAGACAAAATAGACATCAGCTATCTTTCGGATAAAATGTGCATGAGCAATTCCACCCTCTACCGCAAGATGAAAGCGCTTACCGGACTTTCCACCAACGAATATGTCCGCAAGATAAGGATGAAACACGCCGAGCAATACCTGCTGGAAGGCAAATACAACATTTCGGAAATAGCATTCAAGGTAGGTATAAACAATCTGTTCTACTTCCGGCAATGCTTCAAGGAAGAATTCGGCTACATACCTTCGGAATATCTGAAGAGATTAAAAGAGACCGGAGAGAAATAAGAGACAAACAGCCCCTTCCTATTAGTCGGAATGCGGACAGCTATTTCAGCTCCAGCTCCATCTTCTTTATCTTTTCCAGCGTATTGCCTGCTTCCATGGAGGGGAATACCTGAAGCACGCGTTGCAGGTATGCCTTAGCCTTGCCGTAGCTATTGGTGAACACGTCTGACAATCCGTTGCGATAGCGTGCATACTGCATCCTTGTGGGGGAAGTTATCTTTTTATAGTCTTCTTCGAGCTTCTTCTTATCCTTCTCGGCTTGGAGATAATAATAATTCCCCAAGAAGATATTGGCTTGGAGATTGTCGGCATCCAGCATCAATACCTTTTCATAGGTTTTTAAGGCATCTTTCTCCTTTCCCCGCATCATCTCCATTTCGGCACAAGAGACAAGTGCAGGTACGTCTTCGGGATGACGCTGCAAGAACTCCTTATAGAAGAGGTAGGCTTTATCGTAATTCCGCATTTCCTTGTAGTGCACAGCCAGCACATCCGCAAGACGGGGAGCCACCTCACTGCTCTTGTCCACATTGGTCCAGTAGAACATTTCCGTCCTATCCTCACCGGCATTTGCCGCCTGGCGAAACAAACTCACCGCATAGTCATCTTTACCCTCGGAAAGTGCATCGGACACTTTCGAAAGCAACTCATCTGCCGACTGTCCCCAGACAGACAGCGGACACATCAAGAACAAGGAGAAAAGCAACGTTAAGGTTTTCATTTTTAGTGTATATATATAGTTTAACAGCCCAATCAGTCTCATAGAAATCTACCTACAAAACTACGCATTTTTACGGCAACCATCAATAGTTGAAAGTAGAAAAATAGTTAACTTTGCCGACCTTAATGAATTAAATAATATAAATGAAGCCCAGAGACAGACAAATACTGCAAATAGCCTTACCTTCCATCGTATCGAACATCACCGTGCCGCTGCTCGGCCTGATTGATGTAGCCATCGTCGGCCATCTGGGTTCGCCCGCCTACATAGGCGCTATTGCCGTGGGTGGCATGCTGTTCAATATCATCTACTGGATATTCGGCTTTCTGAGGATGGGTACCAGCGGAATGACCTCGCAAGCATTCGGCAAGCGGAATTTGCCGGAGGTAGTCTGCCTGCTGTTGCGTTCTGTGGGCATAGGCGTGGCAGTCGCATTCTGCCTCATCCTGCTGCAAACGCCTATCAAGCAGGGAGCCTTTCTTCTCATCCATCCCACGGACGAAGTCAGAGAGATGGCAACGCTTTATTTCCATATCTGCATCTGGGGTGCACCTGCCATGCTGGGGCTATACGGACTGACGGGATGGTTCATCGGCATGCAGAATTCGCGTATCCCCATGTATATAGCCATCACACAGAATGTGGTCAATATCATTGCTAGCCTCGGACTGGTTTATCTATGTGGGATGAAAGTAGAAGGAGTAGCTTTGGGGACGTTGATTGCCCAATATGCCGGCTTCCTGATGGGCATTGCCCTTTGGATGCACAACTACGGCAGGCTGAAAAGATTGTGGGAAATTAAAAATTATAAATTAAAAATTAAAGGGGGAGAAGAGGCAGGTATCTGGGAGAAAGGGGTGATGCTCCGGTTCTTACAAGTGAATAGGGATATTTTTCTGCGTACCCTTTGTCTGGTGGCAGTCACGTTGTTCTTCACTTCGGCAGGAGCCTCGCAGGGCGAAATCATTCTGGCTGTCAACACGCTGCTGATGCAGCTCTTCACCTTATTCTCGTATGTAATGGACGGCCTTGCCTACGCTGGCGAAGCCTTAAGCGGCAGATACATAGGCGCACGCAACCGGGAAGCCTTTACAGACACCGTCCGGCACCTCTTCGGATGGGGAGCGGTGATAGCGGTTCTCTTTACATTGGTTTATGCGCTGGGAGGCAATGCCTTCCTCGGACTATTGACGGATGACAAAGAAGTGATAGCTGTTGCCGACACCTATTTTTATTGGGCGCTTGCCGTGCCCGCCGTCGGGATAGCCGCCTTCATCTGGGACGGCATCTTTATCGGTGCCACCGCCACGCGAGGAATGCTCCTCTCCATGGCAGCGGCAGCTGTCAGCTTCTTTATCCTATATTATGGACTGCGTCCCGTCCTGGCAAACCATGCCCTATGGCTTGCTTTCCTCACTTACCTGCTGATGCGGGGAGTGGTGCAGACAGGCTTGAGCCGGGAAGTCATCCGACGGGCATTTCCCAGCAAGAAGGAACCTGCTTGGCGTGAGGGGTAGGCTATGAACAATTTCAAGGGAAAAAGCATTATCTTTGTATCGCTATGACTGATATAAAATATGGATTCCACCCTCCAGAACAAGGCGTCAGGTAGCCAGTATACGGTGCCAAACAAGTTTCAACTTTTGGCACCATCGGTTTCAAGGCATGAAACTGACGGTATTTGCATTTGGAACCAAGTCACTCATAGCAAGAGTAATGACTTATACAAAATTGTTATGGCAGAAAAGAATATAGTTCAAGAGACATTTCCCGTATTGGGAATGAGTTGCGCCTCATGCTCCGCACGGGTAGAAAAGACGCTGAACCATCAGTCAGGTGTCAAGAAAGCGGTCGTAAACTACGCTTCGGCAACGGCAACCGTGGAATATGACCCTACGAGCTGTTCTTCCGAGACTTTGCAGCAGGCTGTGCAGGCGGCCGGATATGACTTGTTGATAAACCAGGACGGCAACACGCTCGAAGAGGCGGAAGAGGCCCACAACAAGAAATTCAGCGCATTGAAATTCCGCACAACCTGGGCCATCATCTTGTCTATGCCCGTTGTCATCATAGGCATGTTCTTCATGGATATGCCCCATGCCAATCCCATCATGTGGGCGTTGTCCACTCCCGTCGTATTCTGGCTGGGGCGGGGATTCTTCACCAGCGCCTGGAAACAATTGCAGCATGGCAGCGCCAATATGGACACACTGGTAGCCATCAGTACGGGGACCGCCTATCTGTTCAGCCTGTTCAACATGCTATTTCCGGACTTCTGGCTATCCAGAGGCATCCATCCGCATGTATATTTTGAGGCGGCAAGTGTCATCATAGCCTTTATCCTGCTGGGCCGCCTGCTGGAAGAAAAAGCGAAAGGAAACACCTCAACCGCCATCAAGAAACTGATGGGGCTCCAACCCAAGACTGTGACCATCATTGTGGATGAAGGACACGCTGTCCCTCACTCTTCCTTTGAGCGCGTTATCCCTATCGAGCAGATTCGCCCCGGAGACATCGTCCTGGTGAAGCCCGGAGAACGGATTGCCGTGGATGGCATCGTGACGGAAGGTAGCTCCTACGTAGACGAAAGTATGCTGAGCGGCGAACCGGTAGCAGTATCCAAGCACAAAGACGCCAAGGTCTTTGCAGGTACCATCAACCAGAAGGGAAGTTTCCGCTTCCGGGCAGAGAAAATCGGCACGGATACACTGCTGGCGAAGATTATACACATGGTGCAGGACGCGCAAGGAAGCAAGGCACCGGTGCAGCAGCTGGTGGACAAGATAGCCGGGATATTCGTGCCTACCATTATAGGCATCGCAGTGCTTGCCTTCATCGCATGGATGCTACTGGACGGAACCGGCGGATTCACCCACGGATTGCTGGCATTTGTCACGGTGGTCATCATCGCCTGCCCGTGTGCACTGGGACTGGCTACTCCTACCGCCATCATGGTAGGCATCGGCAAGGGCGCCGAAAGGGGCATTCTGATAAAAGATGCCGAAAGCCTGGAGATTGCCAAGAAGATAGACACCGTGGTACTCGACAAGACCGGAACGGTGACCGAAGGAAAACCGGTAGTCAGCAAACTGATATGGAATACGCAGGCAATGACGCCCGGTACTGGCGCCACTGCAGGCA
>ENA-OPCW01001014-OPCW01001014.1-human-gut-metagenome-genome-assembly--contig:-NODE-1014-length-14737-cov-4.107274_pt1 | contig 14737 bp, 14 predicted proteins | sample MGYA00241258_ERZ501496 | MGnify/ENA primary metagenome ERZ501496 (study PRJEB25962, sample SAMEA2042660) | human gut metagenome | biome: human gut; feature: human-associated habitat; material: faeces...
AAATAAATCATTTTATGATTGAAAAAAAATATTAAAATTAAAATGCCTGCTGGTGTACCACCAATGGTTGCTGGTCCATTTGAAGTATTACTACCAATGGTTGTTAATATTCTAGTTTTTATTGGATTAAATCAATTATGTATTGTCTTAACAAACAATGGTTTAACTAATTTGGTATTTACAATTTTTTCTCCTTTAATTTCAGCTACCGCTTCTTTACCATCTATGTTAATTATTGTATTGTTAACAGTTGTATTTTGGTTTTTTGGAATCCATGGCGACAATATGGTTAGCGCTATTACAACACCTATTTTTACTGGAAATTTAGTAGCAAATTTGGATGCTTATAATGCAGGAAAAGAAATTCCAAATATTATCGCTGGAAACTTTACTTTTATTTTCGGATTAGCTATTGTTTATCTAGCAATACTATTTAATTTAAATTTTGTTTGTAAAAACAAAAGATTAAGATCTCTTGGAAAACTTGCAATTCCTTCATCATTATTTAACATCAATGAGCCTTTAGTATTTGGTGTACCTACTGTACTAAATATTTTAACATTCATTCCTAGTTTAATTTGTGTTGCAATCGACCTAACTGGAGCTTATCTTGCAACATCAGTAGGATTTATGGCAAAAACTTGCATGAGTGTTCCATGGACATTGCCCGCTCCACTATATGCTTTTATTTCTACAATGGATTATAAAGCAATTATCGTGTGGGTAATATTATTTATTATTAATGTCATTATTTTTGTTCCATTCATGAAAAGTTATGATAAACAAATGAATTTAGAAGAACAAAATATCACACAAGCAGAATAGGATTTCTCCTATTCTTTGTGTAGTTTAGGAGGAAAAAATGAAAATAAAAAATATTATTGAATTTTTAGAAAGTCAAGGTGATTGGGTAAATAGACATTTTACCCGTGATCATATCCTTATAGGAACTGACGAAACAGAAATAAAAAGTGTAATTGTTTGTTGGGTTGCAACTTTAGATGTAATCAACAAAGCTGTTAAGAATGATTGTCATCTTATAATAAGCCATGAAAATCCATTTTATATGGCATCAACCTCTCTACCAACCGTCGTTTTACATGCACAAAAAGAAAAAATGAAATTACTTAATGACAATAACATAACAATTTATAGATGTCATGATCTATGGGATTTATATCCAAAATATGGCGTTAGAGATCAATGGGCTAAAACTTTAGGATTTGATTTTGATTTGAAAAAATCAAATAAATTTCTATGTTATGCAGATAATATCAATTTAACAACAGAACAATTAGCTCACCATGTAATTAAATGTATAAAGCCTTATTATCAATTTGGAATAGAACTCATTGGCAATAAGGATAAAGTAATTAAAAAAGTAGGAATAGGTACAGGCGCTTGTACTGATATTTTTGAAATGTATGAAAATAATGTAGACGCTTGTATCGTAAGTGATGATGGTATTAATAACTGGGTAAATGTACAATGGGCAATGGACCATAATCTTCCTTTACTTGTTATAAACCATCTTACAAGTGAAGCTCCTGGAATTAAAGAATTAAGTAACTATTTATCAAAACATTTTACCGATATTCAATTTGAGTATATCAATAATGATTATGGTATTTATCATATTAGTTAAAAAAGCTCTGTCACAAATTGTGGCTAAGCTTTTTTATTTTCTATATAAAATCCATAATAATAAGAAATTACTTCACTAAAAAAATGTAGCGTTGTTCTATTATCAAACTGCTTTAAAATCTTTTTATCCTGTAAATACGATATAGTTGAAGGTAAATAAAATGTCATATTTGAATATTTTGCTAGCTGAGTTTCATTATTCATTGTAATCAAAACTACATATGCATTTTTTTTCTTAGCTTCTTTTAATAATTCCAAATAAGTCGTTGGTGAACCAGAAACACTAAAAATTATTAAAAGATAATTTTCGTTTAAGCAATTTTTCAAATAAGAAAATTGGACATCATCTGTAACTGCATCAAAAAATTTGTCATATGAATATAATGAATAAACTAACTGATTAGCACAAAATGATGAATTTCCTATACCCAAAGCTTTAACATACTGATATTTATCTATCAATTCTGATAGTTCTTTTAATTTATCATCTAAATTTAAATTTGCTAATTGATCCACTGTTTTCTTAAAATTAAGTATAATTTGTGAAGCAAGTGTATTATCATTAATTTTTTTTGGATAATCCTTTTGTGAAGAATAATATTCATTTATAGCATATTTAAATTCACTATATCCGCTATATTCTAGTTTTTTTGCAAATCTTAACATTGCCGATTTAGAAGTATTACACAAATTACCAGCTTCAACAATAGAATGTTCTGTTATAATTTTAGGATTTTTCAATATATTTGCACATATTCGCTTTTCAGTAGTTGTTAAATCTGTATAAAAAATCGATATTTTCTCTTTAAAATTCATTTTTATTTACCTCTAATTTCTTTTAAAATTATTGTATCATATTTATAAAATAATTATACATATCAATATATAAAATAATTCAATATATCAAGATAATCAAACAAAAAAAGTAGCATATATAAATTATAAAATATCTATACGCTACTCTTCATTTACTCTATATTTGTAACCAATTCTACAGGTTGTTCATACTCAAAATATTTTTCTGTTTCTGCAACAATTTCTTTTCTTAAACCAATTAAACCAATTAAGTTAGGAATTGCCATACACCCATTGACAATATCCGCTAAGACAAAGATAAATTCTAAAGACATAAATGGTCCAATTGCAATAAATATAATATAAACAATTTTATAAATCTTTACTGCTTTCAAACCTTTAAGATAATATGTACATCTTTCCCCATAATAATTCCATCCAATAATTGTTGTAAAAGCAAAGAATACAAGACCAATATTGACAATATATTTGCCAATTAATGGAATAAATAATCCCACTGAAAATGCATGTGTTGTCATCGCTGCACCATCCAATCCTGTTGTATAAGATTGTGTCAACACGATAGCAAGACCTGTCATTGTACAAATCACAACTGTATCAATAAATGTTCCTGTCATTGAAACAAGTCCTTGTTCAACACAAGAATCTGTTTTAGCAGCAGCAGCCGCAATTGGTGCGCTTCCAAGACCACTCTCATTTGAGAAAATACCACGACTAATTCCTTTTTGCATGGCAATAACCATAGTAATTCCTGTTCCTCCACCAAATACTGCTTGTGGGGTAAATGCTGACTTAATAATTAAAGCAATAGTACTTGGTAATACTGTTATATGTGACACAAGTATTAAAATAACCCCGCCAATGTATAAAACGCACATAAATGGAATAACTTTTTCTGCAACCGAAGCAATTCTTTTGATTCCTCCAATGGTAATAAAGGCAACAGCTATTGTTAAAAGAATTGCTGTTACATAACGTGGAACACTAAGTGACATAGTAAGCGCATCCGAAATTGATTTTACTTGCGTAAATGTACCAATCCCTAGTAATGCTACTGATACCCCAAAGAAAGCAAAAATCTTCGCAAGCAAAGGACTACGTAGACCTTTTTCTAAATAATACATTGGTCCTCCTGCAATCTCACCATTTTCATCTTTTTGACGATAACGAATTGCAAGTAACCCTTCGGCATATTTAGTTGCCATCCCAAAAAAGGCTGAAATCCACATCCAAAATAAAGCACCGGGTCCTCCTGCCGCAATTGCAGTAGCAACACCGACAATGTTTCCTGTCCCTATCGTTGAAGAAAGTGCAGTACATAAAGCTTGAAAGCTGCTGACATCCCCTTCTCCTTCATGCTTTTTAAAGATACATTTAAAAGCTAATTTTAATTTTGTAAGCTGGATCAATCTTAATTTGAAGGTAAAGTAAATACCTGTCCCTAATAATAGACAAATAAGTGGTAATCCCCATACATAGTCATTAATTTGTTTTAATATTTGTGTTAGTAATTGCATAAAAAAACTCCTCCTAATAAATTAGTCGGAATTAATAATGAAAAAAACTATTTAGCCACTGTCCTTTTACCTGAGAGTTTCACCCTAATGGGTTTGCTCCTTCGGTGTTCAATTCAATGAATCTCTCCAATGGTTCGTCCAATAGCGATCCTTTTACCTGAAATCTTTAATTCTTCGGTGTTCTTGTAGAATCTCTTTCGCCATTATCATCCGATATACGTTTTCATTATATCAAATTGTATACAATTGTAAACATTTATTTTATAAATATTATTTGTTATAATGCACATATGAAAAAAAATAAATATTTAATACTTACAATACTTTGGATGCTTTTTATCTTTGTGATGTCACAAACTCCAGGAAACGATTCTTCTAAACAAAGTAATTTTATTGTGGATATCATTATTCACATTCTGCCAATTACAAGAGATACACTTTCCTTTATTGTAAGAAAATGTGCTCATATGACAGAATATGCCATTCTTACATTCTTACTTTATAAAACTTTTGTACATAAACAAAATCCATTAATAAAATCATTCCTTTTCACTGTTCTATATGCCTGTAGTGATGAATTTCATCAACTTTTTATTCCCGGTAGAGCCGGACAAATAAGAGATGTATGTATTGATTCAACAGGTGCCCTTATTATGATTTTAATCATTTATTTTATACTTAAAAGAAAGGAAAAGAAAATCGGTTCATAGAACCGATTTTTATATATACTAAATACCAAATAATAAGTCTACATAAGTTGGAATTGGCCAATAAGAATCATCAACTAATTCTTCAATTGTATCCACTGTTTCTCTTAATGATTGCATCATACCGAATACTTCATCTTTCCACATAGTTGCAGTTTCAAAGATTTCAGCATCACTTGCTTGCGCTTTAGCAATATTATTTTCTAATGTTGTTAATTTATCTTTTACTTCTTGTAATAAGTTTGCAAGTTTTGTTGCATCATCAGTTAAGAATGCCGCTGGAATACCTGCTTCTTTTGCAGCAACAACTTCTGAAGATACTTTAGCCAAATAATCACAAGCAGCTGGATAAATTTGTGTTTTAACCATTTTAACTGCAGTTAAAGCTTCAACTTGAATTGTTTTAATATAGTTATCTAATAAGATTTCATAACGTGAAGCGATTTCTACTTTTGTATAAACACCTTGACGATCTAACATATCAATATATTTTGGATCTTTTAAGCATTTTAATGCGTCAACAGTATTTTTGTGGTTAGGAAGTCCACGTCTTTTTGCTTCTTCTTCCCATTCAGCTGAATATCCATCGCCATTAAAGATAATTCTCTTATGTTCAGAGATAAATTCTTTAACAACTTCTTCAAATGATTTTCCACCTTCAATAGCTTCAGCCATTTGAGTCATTTCTTCAGCTAACATTGCATTTAAGATTGTATTTGGACCAGCTACAGATTGTGCAGAACCTACAGCACGGAATTCAAATTTATTACCTGTAAAGGCAAATGGTGAAGTTCTGTTACGATCCGTATTGTCTTTAGAGAATGTTGGAACAACAGAAACCCCTGTATCAAAACGTCCAATTTCTTCATGATCAGATTTTTTACCAGTACAAATATCTTCTACAACTTTATCTAATTCTTCACCTAAGAACATAGAAATGATTGCTGGTGGTGCTTCGTTAGCTCCTAAACGATGATCGTTTCCAGCAGAAGCAATTGACATACGTAAGATTTCTGCATATTCATCAACCGCTTTAATTGTACAAGCTAATGCAGCTAAGAATGGTTTATTTTCTTCAGGATTTTTTCCTGGATTAAATAAGTTGATTCCTGTATTTGTGATTACTGACCAGTTATCATGTTTACCAGAACCGTTAACGCCAGCAAATGGTTTTTCATGTAATAAACAACGTAAACCATGCTTTTTAGCGATATCTTGAGCAATTTGCATTAATAAATGGTTGTTATCTGTCGTAATATTTACTTTAGCATAAACACAAGCAACTTCATGTTGTGCTGGTGCAACTTCATTATGTTTTGTTTTAGATGGAATTCCATATTTCCATAATTCAGCATCTAAATCTTTCATGAAAGCTGCAACTTTACGTTTTAAAGAACCGAAGTAATGATCTTCTAATTCTTGTCCTTTTGGTGCCATAGCTCCAAATAAAGTTCTACCAGTTAATTTTAAATCCATACGTTCTTGATAATATTTATCATCAACTAAGAAATATTCTTGTTCAGCCCCTACTGAAGCAGAAACTTTAGTTACCCCTTCAACCCCGATTAAAGGTAACAAACGACAAGCTGCTTTACTTAAAGCATCACATGATCTAAGTAAGGGTGTTTTCTTATCTAATGCTTCCCCTGTATATGAACAGAATAACGTTGGAATATATAATGTTCCATCTTTAACGAATGCAGGTGATGTACAATCCCATGCTGTATATCCTCTTGCTTCGAAAGTAGCTCTTAAACCACCTGATGGAAATGAAGAAGCATCAGGTTCTCCTTTTCTTAATGTTTTCCCACTAAATTCTAAAACAGCTTTTGACCCATCTGGTTCTAAGAAAGCATCATGCTTTTCTGCAGTTAATCCTGTCATTGGTGTAAACCAGTGAGTAAAATGTGTAGCTCCATGTTCAACTGCCCAAATTTTCATTGCATTCGCAATAACAGTTGCACATTCTTTTGATAACTCTTCACCTTTATCAAGCGATTCATGGAATGCTTTATATGTTGATTTAGGAATTCTTTCCTTCATAACATCATCAGTAAAAGCTAGGCATCCATAATCTTCAACTAACTTGTTAAATTCCATCTTTGTATCCCCCTTATTTAGTATATAAATTATTATTTATATGATGTCATTATACAAACGAAAAGAAGGGTTGTCAACAATTATTACAAAGTTTTTATCATTTTAATAATTTTTTATTTATTTTATACAAAAAAAAGAGCTGCTTATTAATGAGTAGCAGTTCTTTTAGCTTTCTTTTCTTCTTTTCTTCTTTTCTTTTCCCATTTTCGATGAGTTTGGTTATATTCTTCAACTTGACAATGAATTCTCTTATTTGAATGAACAACAGCATCCACAAATCCCATTTGATCTTTTGGAGCAACTGTTTGACGAGTTCCATCGTCCATATAGATTTCATATGAATGTGCATTTGTAATGATCTTTGTCATTTTAGCGATTGGATCAGTAATTGTTTCACAGTTCATTAAGTTTATTTCTTTTGTTTTTCCAATTCTTCTATGAATTTCTAAAGTTCTTCTTTTTACAACATATTTATAAGGTCTATATCCAAATAAATATCCAATAGCAACGACACCTAATGCAACAACTGCAGGTAAATCACTAAAGTTTCTTGAAACGATCATATACACTACATAGATTGCATAAAATACACTAAAGTATACAGCTGGTAAATTTAATTGAACTTTAAATTCTTTTTCAAATGGTGTTAATTCCGCATTTGATTCGACTTTCTTTGATTCCATAAAAACCCCTCTTTAATTCTATACTTTCAATATTTAATAAATATCAATTTTCTTTAATAAAGTCAACTCATATTCATTAAATATTTTTTAAAAAATAAGGGACGGGGAATCCCGCCCTTATTCATTATCTTATTTAATTTATCAATATTAAGCTTCTGCAGCTTGTTTGTTTTGATATTTTTCGTAAGAGATTAAGAATGGTGTGTAGATAACTGTTGATACAACAATTAAGATTGCTTGAGTTACTGCACCCATTATGCTAGCACCACATGCTAAGAAACCAAATACGATTGGTGGAGTTGTCCAAGGTACTGTTAAACATGCAACTGGACAGAATCCGATAACTGTTAATACATAACCAACTAAGATAGTTACTAAACATGCAAATACAAATGGAATACCTAAGATTGGGTTTAATACCATTGGAATACCGAATGTAACTGTTTCATTGATGTTGAATAAACCTGGAACTAATGATAATGTAGCGATTGCTTTATTATCTTCACGTTTACCAAAGATCATGATTGCGATTACTAAACCGATAGTAACACCTGAACCACCGAATTCACCACACATTTGTAAGAAATACATGTTGATGATATTTTTTGGAGTTTCACCTTTGTTGAATGCTTCAACGTTTTCAAGTGCTAATGGTGTAAATAATGCTTCTTTTACTGCAGATAACATGTTGTTACCATGAATACCTACTAACCAGAATAACATGATTACTAAATAGATAATCATAACACCTGGAATTGTTGCACCTACAGCTCCTAAAGGACCTTGGATACCATTTTTGATAACATCATTTAAGTATAAACCAGTTAAGTTATAACATGCAGATCCAATACAAGCAGTGATGATTAAAGTTAAAGTAGCTGGTACTAAAACTTCGAATGCACGAGCAACTCCTGGTGGAACTTGTTCTGGCATTTTAATTTTTAATGCATCTTGTTTTTCGAAGAAGCAGAATAATTCTACTGATAAAATACCAATGATCATACCAGTGAATAAACCAGTAGCTCCTAATTCATTACCAGCGATACCAGTGAAAGCATCTTTAGCTCCTTCTACCATGTGTGAAGTGTTTGTAACTGATAACCATGCAGCTAAACCTACTAATCCTGGAATATAACCAGCTTTTTCAGCTCCCATGTTCCAAATACCGATTTCTTGGGCGATACCAAGAGTGATACCAACTGTGATACAGCTGATAGTACAGAAGTTAACAGCTTGGAATGCTGGGTTTAAGAAATCTAAAGCCATGATTGGTTTGAAGAACATACCTAACCCAGTACTTTCGTTAACCAATACGTTACACCATAAAACCCCAATTGCCCCAGCGATTGTTAAAGGCATGAAGTTTTGGAACGCATTTTTAATTGCAGATAAATATTTGTTTTGACCGCACCATGCACCAGCGCGACCTAAGACATCCGCCATTTTGTCCATAAATTTTTCCTCCCTTAAATATTTTTTTGACACTAATAGTATAATCCATTATGCAAATAAAAGTCAATGCTTTTTTGTTTTAAAAGTACCATACTTTTAATTTTAAAAGATATAATATTTAAAAAAAACCGCATAAAATAAGGGCTTTTCACCATTTTTGAAAGCGGTTTATTTTTTTTATTTTTTTTATAAAAAAAGAAAACGCTATCATTTAGATGGCGTTTTTGGTGTGTTTTTACCCTATTGAACAGTTACTGTTTGAAGTTCAAAATTATTATAATGATACCTTGTAAACGAGTATTCAAAGATAATCCCACTACTTAAATATGCCGTTTGTTCAACTTCAATATATGGTTCATATTCCTTCAATCCCAAATTTTCTTGTTCTAACGGACTCGATAGATGAGCACGTATAGTTTTATGCGTACTTTGTATCTTTAATTTTAATTCTTTTTCAATATACTGGTATATCGAGCCTTTCAGGTGCTCTAATTTTAGATTAGGGATGATAGAGATTGGCATATATGTAATTTCCAAACAGTACGGTTTATCATCCACAATTCTTTTTCTAATAATGTGGTAGACAAACGACCCTTCCTCTATTTGTAATCTTTTCGATATATGTTCATCACTTGGAATAACTGAAAATTCAATGATTTCACTTTTTAAATTACTCTTCCCTTCAAGTTTTCTTGTTAAACCAAGACCAGATTGCTTAAGATGATTGGCATCTTCCGTTGAAGCGTCATAATCTTTGACAAAAGTTCCTGCCCCTCGTCTTCTTACAATCAATCCTTCTTTTACTAATATATCTAAGGCTTTTTTCATTGTTTCTTTATTACAATGATAAGCAACACATAATACATATTCATAAGGGAGCTTTTGTCCATATGTATACTTTTTATCAAAGATCTTACTTCTAATATCATCAGCAATATCTATATATTTAACCATAGACGATCCCTCCTACCATATCTAAAAATACCATACTTTTCATAAATTTGCACGGACTTTTTAATGAGAAAGCTATTTTTATGCAAAAGAAAAAAACAATCCTAAGATTGTTAAAACTATAATAAATCATTTTTATTTGTTATCCTAAACAACTAAAAATCGTTCGATGTTACCACCAAACGATTCATTCACTAATCTAATTGTATTTGTTTTACAATCTCATCATCAAATGTTTTAATTGTAAAACAATCATTTTCATAAATACCATAACTATTTGTACCTTCTTTAGGTAAAGAAATCGAAGACGGATTTAAGATATAAATACCGTTTTCTTTTTTTGCGAGTGGTTTATGAAAATGTCCATAAATCAAAATATCATTTTCATTTAATAAAGGAAGTTGATCTACATTAAACAAATGTCCATGTGTCATAAAGAAATGATGTTGATCCACATCCATTAAAGCATAATCACTACGCATAGGGAAATCTAAAACCATTTGATCCACTTCACTATCACAATTCCCTCTTACCGCAATAATATCCTTTTTTAAAGGATTTAACAAAGCAATAACCTTCTTACAATTATAATTCTTAGGTAAATCATTACGTGGCCCATGATATAAAATATCCCCTAAAATAACGAGTTTGTCTGCTTTTTCTTCATGATATTTTTCAATAGCCTTATTTGCCCAATAATAAGAACCATGAATATCTGATATAAACATTACTTTCATAAAATTACGCTCTTCTAATTGTTTTAATTACAACAGGTGTTGTTGGACAATCTTGGAAATTTGTAGGGACATTGGCAATTTGATCTACAATATCTAAACCTTCAGTAATTTTTCCAAAAGCAGCATATTCACCATCTAAATGTGGTGCTGGTTTATGCATAATAAAGAATTGTGAAGAGGCAGAATCTTTGATCATTGTTCTAGCCATAGATAAAACGCCCTCTGTATGTTTTAATTCATTATTAACACCATTACTTTTAAATTCGCCTTTAATAGAATCACAATGTTTTTCTTTAAAATCTTTTGTGTATCCTCCACCTTGAATCATGAATCCAGGGATAACTCTATGGAAAATTAACCCTGCAAAGAAATCTTCATCTATTAATTTTAAAAAGTTTTCTACTGTAATTGGTGCAACTTCAGGATAAAGTTCTCCTTTCATTACATCTCCATTTTCCATTTCAATTTCAATTAACACTTTTTCCATTCTTATTTCTCCTTATCTACTACTTCTACATCAACAACCTTATTTTCAATAGATTGCTGTTTCTCTTTTTTCTGTTTCTTCAAAAGAAATCTTACTAAAAAATAAACAAGTACAACTCCTGCCGCAATTCCAAATAACCAAACAATATTCTTTACTTGATCAAATTGATAAGCTGTCGCTACCACTAAACATAAATTAATAATATTCATTGATCCCGCTAATTTATATTTTTGATTAACAATAAAATTCAAGGAAAGTGCAGATGAAGCAAATAACCCAACAATAAGCATAACTTCCATACTATGTACCTCCTTGTATCATTCTATCATAATAGAATCATTTTTGTTATACATTATTTAGTATGGGACACTTAGTCCAAAAGTATATTATTAGTTATTTCTTCGTTAGGTGCCACTTGTCGCTTAGATCGAAGGGCGTATTCTTCGTTTACATAGATATCCTTAGGGAAATATGAAAAACGGAAGTGATGAAAATAACAACTTATGAAACAATCATGGTAATGTTAGCTATACTTACACTAATCATGTCAATAATATGTATCGTTATTAAATTACTTCTATATATTATAGAAAATAATGCAAAAAAATAACTACCTTACAAAGTTTTGGCGAACATTGAGGCAGTTATTTTACTCATAAAATCCAAGACGAACCGTTTATCGGTTGTTCTTTTTTCATATTTATTATAATTAAATTTTATAAACAATTCAATAAAATCTTATCTATCTAATTTCAGTTTTTCGTCCACAACATATTTTAAAACTGTTATTTTAATATTATATGTCATAAAATCCTATAAACCTTTTTCAGTTAATTCACGTGCCACATCATCTTTGATTGTAACACCTGCTGCTTTTAACTCGGCAATCTTATCTGCAAATTGTGGTAAGTATTTTTCGTGAGCAATCAATAATTCATTTAAAACATTCACCATTTTTTGTCCTGATACTGTTTGTGGATTTAAAATGAATGCTTGCATTAATAACCCATAATCACCAGTTACAGCTGCTTCTTCAACACATAACTCCATGTTTTTCATGCATTGTAACCATCCTCTTTGAGCTGGTTGTAATGAGCCAAAAGCAATTGTTCTTGCTCCTGTTGAACCAATATAAGATGAAACTTCTACCGCACAGTCAGCTGGTAAATCTGGTACAGATCCATTATTTTTAGTTGTTACTACGATATGTGATAATTTATTTCCATAAATAGAAGCAATTGTTTCACAAGCCGCATCTGAATAATGTGCTCCTCCACGTTTTGCTAATTGTTCTGGTTTATGATCTAAATCTGGATTTTTATATAATTCAAATAATTCATGTTCTGTTTGTTGTACTTGTTGTCCACGAGTTCCTACCTTAGGATCATTATATTCTTCTAAACCATGAGCCAACATTTCTTCTTCACGATAATAATATCTATGATATCCACATGGAATCATATTCATTTGAAGTAATTGTTCTTTAAAGAATGGAATATCATGAATGTTTGCAGGAATTCCCATATCTTTTCCTTCATACATTGCTTCAATGATATCTTTAGTCACTTCTTTACCATTTTCATCATATACTTTATGCCAATGGAAATGGTTTAATCCAGCAAATTTATAAGTTAATTGATCTAAAGTTTTACCAATTGTTTTTGGCTCATCTAGCATTGCTCCAACAGGAACATTACATAAACCAATGACTTTATCCCATTTACCAAATCTCATTACCGCTTCAGTTACCATTCCTGATGGATTTGTAAAGTTAACAAGCCAAGCATCTGGGCATAATTCTTTCATATCTTCAACGATTGATAAAATAACTGGAATCGTTCTTAAAGCTTTAAACATACCTCCAGCACCATTTGTTTCTTGACCTAACATACCATAGCTAAATGGAATTCTTTCGTCTTTAATACGAGCATTTAATAAACCAACTCTAAATTGAGTTGTAACGAAATCAGCATCCTTTAATGCTTCTCTACGATCTAATGTTAAATGAACTTTAACATCATAAGGAGAAGCATCCCACATACGTTGTGCCATTTTACCAACGATTTCTAATTTTTCTTTCCCATCTTCAATATCGACAAGCCAAATTTCTTTGATTGGAAGTTCATCATATCTTTTAATAAATCCTTCCATTAATTCTGGTGTATAACTACTTCCTCCACCAATTGTTACAATTTTTACAGGTTTTTTACTCATTTTTATATCCTCCTTATTTTTACAAAACTATTCTAGTTTTATACTTTTCTTAAATCAATAAAGAGGAATTTTATAGTTACACTGTTCCAACAAAACAAACATAATTCAAACAAAAATAGAGAACACTGTTCCCTATTTGATTAAATCATTGTTTGTATCTCTTATAAGTGATGATGTAAAATTTTCATATTCATCAGCAATCTTAATTTTTTTCTTTTTATTTTCTTTATAATTTAAGCTAAAATACATACTATAAAATAAATCCAATAAATAAAGTGTTGATAAATTCATAGAAAAAGTTCCCAAATTGTTTCTAATTTTTTCTCTTGTAGAAACATGTAGAACACAACGTGATAAAGAAGATAAAGTATTCGTTCCAAATGATGTAATAGTAATAAAATCGATATTTCTTTCATTTAATTTATTTGCCATTCTTATACAATTTTGTGTTTCGCCTGTATAGCTAATTAAAATAAAACAGGCATCTCCTTTATTTAAATAACAAGCCTCATAATATGGTTCATCAATACTTTGATATACATTTACATGTTTTCCTATTCTAGCCATTTTATCTCTAAAAGTTAAAGCAAGATCATTTTGCGATCCAGAAGAAATAATATAAATATTTACCGTTTTTCCATAAGTATTTTCAACTCTTTCTATTTCTTTCAAAATATCTTCTTTCATTTCTGAATTTCCAAAAATCACCTCAATAAGATTCTCACTGTCACAGAAATAAGAAAACCAATTACTAATACTACCACTCATAATGTATACTATATTTTTTCTTTTGTTCATAATCGTCCTTCCTACACAAAATATTGTTCGTCTATGTGTGCATTTAGTTTGGTCTAATATTCTTTGTTCCTCCAATTATTGACTTTAAAGTTTAGTATGGCTATTTATTTTAATAAATTCTACAGAATACCATACAAATGACTTTCTATAATAGAGCTTTTATTTTTGCATGAACTATTTCATCTAAATATTCCAATTCGTTTGTATTCGCAGCTGTTCCCATTGTTCCTAATCTAATAATACTATGCTTTAGTTTTCCTATCCCTGGAGAAATTTCTATACCATATTCCTCTAGCACATTTATTATTTTATATGAATCTAACTCAGGTGGAGTATAGAAGACCTTAACTTGTGGTGCTTCCCAAATACTTTCTGGCAACATCTTTAATCCAATTGACTCAAAAATTTCTTTTACTCTAGTTCCACTATGCCTCTGCTTATTAATATACGTTTCTTTCCCAAATTTCATAATATAATTTAAAATAGAGTCCAATACGTTTAATAAAAACAATGGAGTTGTATACGGATATACACCTTCTGATATATGCCTATATATATTTGAAAAATCATAACACCAATTTACTTTTTGCGCATTTTTTTCAATTTCCCTTCTTGCATTATCATTATAAGA
>ENA-OPCW01001016-OPCW01001016.1-human-gut-metagenome-genome-assembly--contig:-NODE-1016-length-14730-cov-4.278228_pt1 | contig 14730 bp, 18 predicted proteins | sample MGYA00241258_ERZ501496 | MGnify/ENA primary metagenome ERZ501496 (study PRJEB25962, sample SAMEA2042660) | human gut metagenome | biome: human gut; feature: human-associated habitat; material: faeces...
TCGTTTTTTACCATGATGGTTATGACAGATGAATGATAGTTCAAAATGGCACCAAGTTCGAAGACCTGACCACCAGCCGTGAAGTCTTATACACCGGCATCAAGGTGATCGACCTGCTCGAACCTTACTCCAAAGGAGGCAAGATCGGTCTGTTCGGGGGAGCTGGCGTAGGAAAGACGGTCCTGATCATGGAGTTGATCAACAACATCGCGAAGAAGAACAACGGATTCTCCGTCTTTGCCGGTGTGGGTGAACGTACACGCGAAGGAAATGATCTGTTGCGCGAGATGATCCAATCCGGAGTCATCCGCTACGGCGAAGAATTCAAGAAAAGCATGGAGGCAGGTCATTGGGATTTGTCCAAGATCGATTATGATGAACTGGCCAAGTCGCAGGCGACACTGGTCTTCGGCCAGATGAACGAACCGCCGGGAGCCCGCTCTTCGGTAGCCCTTTCAGGACTGACGATCGCCGAGTCTTTTCGTGACCTGGCGGCAGAGGGGGAAACAAAAGACATCCTTTTCTTTATCGACAATATCTTCCGGTTCACACAGGCCGGTTCGGAAGTATCCGCCCTGCTGGGACGTATGCCGTCCGCCGTCGGTTACCAGCCGACACTGGCCACCGAGATGGGAGCCATGCAGGAACGCATCACTTCCACTAAGAAAGGTTCCATCACTTCCGTCCAGGCAGTTTATGTGCCAGCAGACGACCTGACGGACCCGGCTCCGGCAACGACCTTTACGCATCTGGATGCTACCACGGTATTGAGCCGTAAGATCACCGAACTCGGTATCTATCCGGCCGTCGACCCGCTGGAATCCACTTCGCGCATCCTGGACCCGTTGATCGTGGGCAAAGAGCATTACGAAACGGCACAGCGTGTGAAACAAATCCTCCAACGCAACAAGGAACTGCAAGACATCATCTCGATCCTCGGCATGGAAGAACTTTCCGACGAAGACCGTCTGACCGTCAACCGTGCCCGCCGTGTACAGCGCTTCCTTTCACAGCCGTTCTCCGTGGCGGAACAATTCACCGGCGTGCCGGGCGTCATGGTCTCCATCGAAGATACGATCCGAGGATTCAAGATGATCATGGACGGAGAGACGGACGAGATCCCCGAACAGGCTTTCTTGAACGTAGGCACGATCGAGGACGTAATGGAAAAAGCAAAGCGATTGGCAGAACAAGCAAATTAAAAATGGATATGAAATTGGAAATTGTATCACCGGACGGCATTCTTTTCGAAGGCGAAGCAGAGCGTGTTTCCTTTCCGGGCACGGCCGGTTCATTTGATATCCTCCCCCATCATGCCCCGCTGATAGCCGCCCTCCGACAGGGAACCATCCAATATGAACACGATGGCAAAAAAGGCGAACAGGCTATCAAGAGCGGATTCGTAGAGGTTAAGGATGATTACATATCTGTTTGCATCGAATAAATAAAAGTATACGACATGACTGGGTGGTTAAAATTAAAGCTGATGGGATTGATTACATTTATCAATGCAGCCATCGGTGTGACGTTAGGAGGATTATTATACACGATCTGGCCGGATCATTATTTCAAATGGTATCCTTCCATTCCGATCTTTTACTGGGTGATGGCAATTGTGATGACCTATATACTTGACCGGAAGAAAAGAAAAAACGGCGATGTGACGATTACCGCTTTCATGGTAGTCCGTTTCTGCAAGTTCACCCTTGCCGTTGTTTTCCTGTGGCTTTATGCCGCACTGGTCAGAGAAAATTTGAGAATGTTCGGCTTCACCCTGATGCTTTTCTATTTTATCTATTTGGGATTGGAAACGTATACGGTTTATCTGTTCGAGAAGAAAAGAATGAAAAGAGAGAAAAAGGAAAATGATGAACAATATCAAAAATAACAGGTTGATATGGATAGTATTGCTGATGTGGCTCTGTTTTCTGGCCCCGGCTCATGCTGATTCCAAAAAGGAAGGCATCGATGTCCAGGATATTGTCTTTTCGCATATCCAAGACGCTTACACCTGGCATATTACTGAATGGAACGGAAAGGAGATCGCCATCTCTCTGCCGATATTGGTCAAAAGTGAAGAGCGTGGATGGGACATGTTCCTCTCCCACCATTTACATCACGGCCAAGCGCATCACAACTATTATATCGCTACAGAAGGCGAACACGCCGGCAAGGTGGTGGAAAAGAACAGCCGCGGAGAAGAGGTGCGTCCGGTCGACTTGTCGCTGACCAAGAATGTTTGCGGCCTGTTCCTGAGTTGCGGCATCCTGCTGTTCGTAGTTCTACGGACCGCCCGTTGGTACAAGAGACATCCGAACCAGGTTCCGAGCGGGTTTACCGGCTTGATGGAAATGATTATTTCCTACATACAAGACGGCGTCATCAAGGAGTCGATCGGCAAAGAAGAGTACAGGCCGTTTTCCTCTTATCTGCTGACGGTCTTCTTCTTTATCCTGATCAACAATCTGATCGGAATCATCCCGGTCTTTCCGGGAGGGGCCAACATCACCGGCAACATTGCGGTCACGGCCGTCTTGGCGGGATGTACGTTTATCGCTGTCAACCTGTTTGCGACAAAGGAATATTGGAAAGAGATATTTTGGCCCAAAGCGCCGATCTACCTGAAACTGCCGTTACCGATCATGCCCTTTGTCGAGTTTTTCGGCGTATTCACCAAGCCGTTTGCCTTGATGATCCGTCTGTTTGCCAATATCATGGCAGGACATACGATCATCCTCGCCCTCACCTGCCTGATCTTTATCACGGTATCGATGGGGTTGTTGGTGAATTTCGGAATGACGATCGTTTCGGTGCTGTTCTGCGCGTTCATGAACTGTCTGGAATTGCTGGTGGCTTGTCTGCAAGCATATATATTCACATTATTGTCAGCCAATTATATAGGTTTGGCTAAGGTTAAAGATTAAATATATTAGGTTACTAATTTAAAGTTTAAAGCACAATGTTATCGACTATTTTATTACAAGCAGCTGCCGGAATGGGCATAGCGAAGATGGGAGCAACAATCGGAGCGGGATTTGCCGCTATCGGTGCAGGTATAGGTATCGGTCTGATCGGAAAAGGAGCTGTCGAAGCAATCGGCCGCCAGCCTTCTGCAGCGGGCGAGATCCGTACCTCGATGTTGATCATGGGAGCTCTGGTTGAAGGTGTGGCGTTGTTTGCCATCGTGGTATGTTTCCTGGCTTTGTTCCAATAAAAAGTAACAGGTTATGTCATTATTAACACCGGATTCGGGACTTCTGTTCTGGATGATCGTTTCATTCGGGATTGTCTTTGTCATCCTTTCCAAATACGGATTTCCTGTCATCATCAAGGCAGTGGAACAACGGAAAGCCTACATCGACAACTCTCTTGAAACGGCTCGCCAGGCGAATGAACAGCTTGCCAATATCCAGGCCGAAGGGGCCCGGATACTTGCCGAAGCAAAGGAAAAACAGAATGCCATCCTGAAAGAAGCATTTGCCGAAAAGGAACAAATCATCGACGAAGCTCACCGGAAAGCTGCCGCCGAAACTCGTTTGCAGGTGGAAGAGGCAGCCCGACGTATCCGCGAAGAGAAGGAGAAAGCAATCCGCGAGGTCCGTTCCGAGATTGCCGACCTTTCGATCGCCATAGCAGAGAAGGTGATGAAAGAAAAGATCAGCCGCGACAAGGAACAACAACAAATCATCGACCGGCTGTTGGATGAGGTATCGTTTTGTAAATCGTAACGTATGGATATAGGAACAATCTCTTCCCGGTATGCGAAAGCCCTTTTCTCCTTAGCGAAGGAGAAAGGACTGGAAACGCGGGTATACGATGATATGAAGATGCTGGCAGACAGCTTCTCGCTCGAACCCGGACTGCGGGTTGCCCTTGGCAATCCGATCCTCCCGGCAGAGGAAAAGCTCAAGCTGCTGACAGCGGCAGGCGGCATAGAGGTCTCCGACTTGTATGAACGTTTCATGCACCTCGTACTGGAACATAAACGGGAAAGCCTCCTGCTCTTCATGGCGCATATCTATATCCACCTGTACCGGAAAGACAAACGCATCACCCGCGTGCAGTTCAGTACCGCAGTTCCGGTAAGCGAGGAAGTGAAAGTACATCTCCAGAACAAGCTGAAGGAAGAGACAGGCAGCACCATCGAATTCTCCGGCATTGTACAACCGGAGCTGATCGGCGGTTTTCGCCTGCGTATCGGGAACTACCGGATAGATGCCAGCTATGCGACACAGCTACGGGATATCCGTAGCCGGTTACTCGAAAACAGATAAAAACAGAAAGAAGTATGACAGATCAGATAAAAGTGAGTGAAGTTTCCGCCATCCTGCGCCAGCAATTGGAAGGGATCAGTACTGGTATCCGGACGGAAGAAGTAGGTACGGTGCTCCAGGTGAGCGATGGCGTAGCCCGGATTTACGGTCTCGACAATGCCGAGGCTAACGAACTCCTGCAGTTCGACAACGGGATGGAAGCGATCGTGATGAACCTGGAAGAGGACAACGTGGGAGCTGTCCTGCTGGGACCAACAGACCAGGTAAAGGAAGGCGACATCGTCAAACGCACAGGACGTATTGCCTCCATCAATGTCAGCGAAGGTATGATCGGACGTGTGATCGACCCGCTCGGAAACCCTATCGACGGAAAAGGGGAAATCACGGGAGAAGCCTGTGAGATGCCACTCGAACGCAAGGCGCCGGGGGTTATCTTCCGCCAGCCCGTCAACGAACCGTTACAGACCGGTATCAAGGCTGTCGATGCAATGATCCCAATCGGACGCGGACAGCGCGAACTGATCATCGGAGACCGCCAGACCGGAAAGACCTCCATTGCCATCGACACGATCATCAACCAGAGTGGCAACTACGAAGCCGGTAACCCAGTCTACTGCATCTATGTAGCAATCGGACAGAAGGGTTCTACCGTCGCCTCGCTTGTCAACACGTTGCAAGAAAAAGGCGCGATGGACTATACGATCATTGTCAGCGCGACAGCATCCGATCCGGCAGCCATGCAATATTTCGCTCCTTTTGCGGGTGCCGCCATCGGTGAATATTTCCGGGACAGCGGACGTCATGCTTTAGTTGTCTACGACGACCTTTCGAAACAGGCGGTCGCCTATCGAGAGGTCTCCCTGATCCTGCGCCGTCCTTCCGGACGCGAGGCATATCCGGGAGATATCTTCTACCTGCATTCCCGTCTGCTCGAACGAGCTGCCAAGATCATCAATCAGCCCGAAGTGGCCCGGCAGATGAACGACCTGCCAGACAGCATGAAGGACAAGGTAAAAGGCGGCGGTTCCCTGACTGCCCTGCCGATCATCGAAACCCAGGCGGGTGACGTGTCAGCCTACATCCCTACGAACGTCATTTCCATTACCGACGGGCAGATCTTCCTCGAAACTGACCTCTTCAACCAAGGAAACCGTCCGGCTATCAACGTCGGTATCTCGGTATCTCGTGTAGGAGGTAACGCCCAGCTAAAAGCGATGAAGAAGGTGGCTGGAACGCTGAAGATCGACCAGGCACAGTTTCGCGAACTGGAATCATTCTCCAAATTCGGCGGAGAGATGGATGCTGTAACGGCTTTCACGATCGACAAAGGACAAAAGAACACGCAACTGCTGATACAGCCCCAATACAGCCCGATGCCTGTAGAAGAGCAGATCGCCATCCTCTACTGCGGTACACAGGGATTGCTGAAAGGAGTCCCGTTGGATAAAGTGCACGACTTCGAAAAGGAATTCCTGCACGAACTGCATACATCACACCAGCACGACGTACTGGACATCCTGAAAACCGGAACTATCAACGACGATATCCGGAAGAAACTGGAAGAAACAGCAAAACAACTGACAATGAACAATTGACAATGGACAATTACAACAAGCGACACCTAATTGTCAATTAAAAAAAGGGATTATGGCATCATTAAAAGAAATAAAAGTTCGGATCGCGTCTATCCGGAGTACGCAAAAGATCACCGCAGCCATGAAAATGGTATCTTCAGCGAAGCTCCATCATACCCAGACGCTAACCGAACACACACTCCTTTATGCAAACAAACTTTCCGCCATCTTAAACGGTCTTTTAGATGCGGAATGCGACTTGGAATCACCTTACACTGAAAAGCGTGAGGTGAAACAGGTCGCTCTCGCCGTTTTCTCATCCAGCAGCGGACTATGCGGCACGTTCAATGCCAACGTATGGAAAGAGCTATCTGCCCGTTTGCACGAATTAGAAGCACAACACACCGCCGTCTGCCTCTACCCCATCGGGAAAAAGATTGCTGACGAACTGCACAAGGCGGGCTATACGACTGAAGACGATTTCCTGCATTTAGGAGAGAAACCTTCGTACGAAGAGGCTGTCCGCCTCGCCGGAAAACTGATGGAGCTCTTTTCTTCGGGTAAGGCCGATCGAGTGGAGCTGCTTTACCATCATTTCAAGAATATGGCCACACAGGTATTGACCCATAAAGTCTATCTGCCGGTCACCCTGCCACAGGTCTCGGTTGAAAACACCGTCCCGACAACCGATTACATCCTGGAACCGTCGCCGGAAAGCCTTCAGGCATTGCTTTTTCCGAAGCTGCTCAACCTAACGATTTACACGACATTACTCGACACAACGACATCCGAGCATGCCGCCCGCATGATGGCGATGCAAACGGCCAACGACAATGCCAACGACCTGATCCAGGAATTGACCTTGCAATATAACAAAACCCGCCAGCAGGCTATCACCAACGAGCTGTTGGATATTATGGGAGGACAGTAAAAAAACGTCCGGCTATGCGCTTAAAAAACACGAAACTCCGGCGAATCACTTCGACGGAGCTTCTTACTTTAATTACTATTGAACAATATTCTAACAACGAATAACAATACTATTTATGTATAGAAAAATAAGTAGCAGCAAAGTCGCCTGACAATAAATCAATATTGCCGGAAAACTTTGTGCCACAACACAAGCAAAGCTTTTCCATCTTTTTACTATTTATGAAGTTAGAAACATTTTCGAACCATTCTCCTAACCCACGAGGAAAGAATAGCCTTTAATGAACGGCAGGTCTTCTGACTGACTCCCATCCCGAAGCCTTCCCGGTTTATAACCATAAACCAGTGGCAAAAGTAGTTTTCAGGATGTTGAAACGGAGCTTCACAGCAGCGGGACTGTCCGGGATTTTCACCCGATTCCCTTTTAATCCGTATCATCTGATTTAATCATACGAAACCGATCCGAAGACAAAATTAGACAAAAAAAGCATAGCGTGTATCTCTTTTCCAAGTTATTTTTTCACGTTAACACTTCCTTCAGAAGTTTTCCACATTATACACGAAAAGTTGAAAAAGATATACACTTTTGGACAACATTAAAACATGATAGTCATTTAAAGTTTTCCAATTACCCAAAATTTATAATTGTATATCAGTGAATTGACATATTTTAACTGCATAAAAGTTTTCCAAAAAGTTTACCATATTGTTATACTATATACTTTTGCAACTACAAAATTCACAAACCTCAATAATAAACTTATCATGATTCAGACAGTTATTAAACGTGATGGACGTATCGTTGGATTCAACGAAGAAAAGATAGCAACAGCTATCCGCAAAGCGATGTTGCACACAGAAAACGGGGAAGACCGGGAGCTGGTTCGCCAGATCACGGATCATATTTCTTTCAAAGGCGACTCGCAAATGACTGTCGAAGCCATCCAAGACGCTGTCGAGTTGGAGCTGATGAACAGTAGCCGCAAAGACGTTGCACAAAAATACATAGCTTACCGCAACCAGCGCAGTATCGCCCGCAAAGCCAAGACACGCGATATGTTCCTGGAGATCATCAATATCAAATCCAACGACATCACCCGCGAGAATGCCAATATGAATGCCGACACGCCCGCCGGCATGATGATGAAGTTCTCCAGCGAAACGACCAAGCCGTTCGTTGACGATTACTTGTTGAGCGAAGAGGTCAAGGAGGCGGTAGAAAACAACTATCTGCATATCCATGATAAAGACTATTATCCGACCAAGAGCCTCACATGCGTACAACATCCGTTGGACCACATCCTGAAATACGGTTTTTCAGCCGGACATGGCGAATCACGCCCGGCAAAGCGTATCGAAACAGCCAGTATTTTAGGCTGTATCTCGCTCGAAACAGCCCAGAACGAAATGCATGGTGGTCAGGCGATCCCGGCATTCGATTTCTATCTGGCTCCTTACGTGCGCAATAGTTTTATCGAAGAAATCAAGAACCTGGAAGAACTGAACGGACAGAATTATTCACATCTCTACCAGCAGAAACTGGATGACTATGTGAATCGTCCGCTCGAAGGATTGAGTGGCGACGAACGTATCATCCAACATGCCGTCAATAAAACTGTCAGCCGCGTGCATCAATCGATGGAAGCCTTTATCCACAATATGAACACCATCCATTCTCGTGGAGGCAACCAAGTAGTATTCAGTTCCATCAATTACGGAACGGACACTTCTGCTGAAGGACGCTGTATCATTCGCGAGATATTGAAAAGCACATATCGCGGAGTCGGCAATGGCGAAACAGCCATCTTCCCGATTCAGATATGGAAAAAGAAACGCGGGGTAAGCTATCTGCCGGAAGACCGTAACTACGACCTTTACCAGCTTGCCTGCAAGGTTACAGCTCGCCGTTTCTTCCCGAACTTCCTCAACCTCGACGCGACATTCAACCAGAGCGAAGACTGGCGTGCCGATGATCCGCAACGTTATATGCACGAAGTTGCGACCATGGGATGCCGCACGCGTGTATTCGAGAACCGCTTCGGTCCGAAAACATCTATCGGCCGCGGTAACCTCTCTTTCTCGACAATCAATATCGTACGCCTCGCTATCGAATGCATGCACATTGAAAACAAGGAAGAACGGATCGCCCAATTCTTTGCCAAGCTCGACCACATGCTGGATATAACCGCCCGCCAACTACATGAGCGCATGGAATTCCAAAAAACGGCATATGCCAAACAGTTCCCGTTGCTGATGTCATCTCTTTGGCTGGGTAGCGAGAAATTGAAACCGAACGACACGATCGCACCCGTTATCAATCAGGGTACATTGGGGATCGGTTTTATCGGCCTGGCAGAATGCCTGGTCGCCCTCACCGGCAAACACCACGGCGAAGATGCGGCTTCGCAGGAGTTAGGCCTGAAGATCGTCAGCTATATCCGTAACAGGGCCAATCAGTTTTCAGAGGAATACCAGCATAATTACAGCGTACTGGCAACACCGGCCGAAGGCTTGTCGGGCAAATTTACCCGTCGTGACCGTAAGAAATTCGGTTCGTTGCCCGGTATCACGGACCGCGACTACTATACAAACTCCAACCATGTACCCGTTTATTACAAATGTAGCGCCCGCCACAAGGCAGAAGTGGAGGCTCCCTATCACGAGATGACACGCGGAGGCCATATCTTCTATGTCGAAATGGATGGAGACGCGACCCATAACCCGGAAGTGATCATGCAAGTTGTCGATATGATGGACCGTTATAATATTGGCTACGGTTCCGTCAACCACAATCGTAACCGCTGCCTCGACTGCGGCTACGAAAATGCGGAAACCCATTTGGAGAAATGTCCGAAATGCGGCAGCACCCATCTCGACAAACTACAGCGCATCACCGGTTACCTGGTCGGTACGACAGATCGCTGGAACAAAGCGAAACTGGCAGAACTGAACGACAGGGTCGTCCATAATTAAAAATTGAAGATTGCGAGAGATATAAACAGTTATATTATAAACCAAGAATTGAAGCTTATAAATCAAGCATTTTATTTTTCAATTCTTAATTTTCAAATTCCAAAGTGCTTTCCATCATTGATATCATAGAAGATACAACTGTCGACGGTCCGGGATTCCGGACCGCGATCTATGCGGCAGGTTGTCCGAACGCTTGTCCTGGCTGTCATAATCCCGAATCGTGGGACATAAAAAAGGGGAAACAAATATCGACGGAAGAGATTCTAACGAAGGTCTTGGCAGACGACTTTGCCAACGTGACCTTCAGCGGCGGCGACCCCATGTTCCAACCGGAAGGTTTCACCAAGCTGGCACAGGCGATCAAAGAAAAAAGCCGGAAAAACATCTGGTGTTATACCGGCTATACTTTCGAACGTCTTCTGGACAATCCGAAACAGGCAGAGCTACTCAAATACATCGACGTCTTGGTAGATGGTAAATTCAAACAAGCCCTACGCGATGAAAGCCTTCTTTTCCGTGGCAGCAGCAACCAACGCCTGATCGATGTCAAAGCTTCCCTAAAAGCCAACAAGACTGTCTTGTTGGAACTGAATTATGATTTATGAATTTTTTACAACTCATAATTCATGAATCTCCTTACCATTCAATGAACTTACCACGCTGCCTGCGTTTTTCAAGTTCTTCTTCAAGATAACGCTGGCGGTCTTTGGCAATGTAGCGGCGAGCGAAGATATTCGGAACGGCAACACCTAAAGAGATACACAGGATAATTAAAGCCGAATTGATCCCGTTAGCAAAAGCATTGGTCACTTCACCAATCACCCCGTGCCTTCTGTTTTCTTCGGCTCTTCGGTCACGCGTTCCTGCCGGTTTCCGTCATCATCGGGTTCTGTGGGTGTGTTTCCGCCGCAGGCGGTAAGGCTGAGCATCATTACAAATGCCAGCAGCATTGCGAGAATTTTCTTTAACATGATTAATTTCCTCCGTTTAATTGATATGTTTTAATGATGTTTGCGGCTGCGTTCCCCGGCATTCGTGATTTACTGCACGAATCGGTTCGGAACGCAGCTGCATGGTCGTTTGTGTGTGATAACGCTGACAGGGTTCAGTTCAATGTCAGCAGTTTTGTCTGTACACGGGCGTTAACCTGAATGAGATATGCCGCATCGGCATCGGAAAGCTCTTCACTTTCATACTCAGCCATTGCCGCGGCAAATTCGGAGTATTGGGTCATCATCTTTGTGTAGTCGGCAAGCATGGATACGGGTTTGCCCTCTTCTTCGTAATTCTTAATGAATTTTATGTACTCATCGATGAAAGCTTCATACTCGTCCATTGCAGCTTTAAAATCCGGGTCAACACCGTCGGAAGCAGCCGGTTTTTCCGTAGGCTTGCTGCTGTCCTTATCATCCTTGCCGGATTGCTCCGTTTTATCGGAAGTACGAGGCTTTTCGGTTCGGACAGTCTCGGTTTGTGCGCTGTTCGATGATCCCGAAGGCTCAGAGTCCTTTTGAGACTTCGACACGCATAAAACGATAACGCAGACAACAACGGCGGCAGCAATGACAAGCACTGCAAGGAACTTGAAGAATCCTTTAAAAAATCCACTCATTATTATTCTCCTTTCTCGGATTCATCGGCGGCACCGGCAAAATTTGCTGCGGCACTGCCGTCGATTATGTGAAGTTTTTTCATTTTTGCCCTCTCGGCAAGCGTCAGTATTGAGCCAAACATTTCGGCTGCAATTCCGATGAACGCAAACCAACATGCGCAGCCGAGCTTATAGCTGCTGCTTTCGGAAAATGTACCGCGAAGGTCAAAATCCTTCAGAATCAGCAGAAACGCGCCGAGCGCAAGCATTGTGAACACGATTGCGGGTATCGGCTTTTTAAGCACGGCGAACAGAAGCGTCAGTAAAGCGAATACAGCGGCAGCGATAATGGTACCCATTGAAAAGCTGCTGTCTAAATTGCCCGCTTTGCCGAATGCGCGTGCAAGTTCAATCAGCGAAAGATTGATTGCACCTCTGCGGGTCATGTTGAGTTCCTCATCGTAAACCCTGTCCGGCGCTGCGGACAGCCATTCACGATATTCCTTCCTTGCCGTTCCGAACGGCAAAAGGAACGATGCAGCGAGTATGAGCGCACCCAAAAGCATAGCAATAAAAGGCAAACTGCCCTTTAAACGACAATTGCCGCAGGCACTCTCAACGGTTCTCTTGGTCAAAATGTGTTCCCCCTTTCGGATTTAAGGTGCGAGTAATCAAAACCCTGCTTCAAAAGGTGTACTTTTTGAGAGAGAATATTTCGATAATATTCGGTTGTCAATTTATCGGGTCGGGAGAAGTGAAACTGAAAAAATTCACTGAAACGGTGTCGAAATGCTTGACTTAACTTATTTATGGTTGTATAATCGTTATATCGGAACCGCTGTCGGAAAGTACACTTTTTGATAAAGGTTCCTTTTTCGTTGTGAATTCATTACGAATCGTCGCGGGGTTCTTCGGACTCGCTCCGAAAGTCGCGCAGACGCCGATAGAACGTTGCCTGACTCATGCCGCACATTCGAAGAACAGCTTCAAATGACAGATCCTTGCTTTCCCAACGCAGCACGAGTTCTCCGAAATCATCCGGGAGGGGTTTTTCCGGCCTTCCGAACCGAACCCCGCGCTGCTTTGCGGCGGCGATACCCTGCGCCTGCCTCTTTTTGATGTTTTCACGTTCGCTTTGTGCAACGAATGAAAGAATTTGAAGCACGAGATCCGCAATGAACGTTCCCATAAGATCCTTGCCCTGCCGCGTGTCGAGCAGAGGCATGTCAATTACGCAGATGTCAACACATTTTTCCTTTGTCAAAATGCGCCATTGCCGCCCGATTTCCTCGTAATCCCTGCCGAGTCGGTCGATGCTCAGCACATACAGCAGGTCACCGGGGCGAAGCTTTTTGACAAGCCGCCTGTATTGCGGTCGATTGAAATCCTTGCCGGACTGTTTATCCGTGAAAATGCATTCGGGCGGAATGCCGAGTTCCTGAAAGGCGGTCAGCTGACGCGCCTCGTTCTGATCCGCGCCTGAGACGCGGGCGTAGCCGTAAGTTTTCGGCTTTTGTGTTTCCATTGGTTTTTTCCTCCGTAATTCTATTGCGTAAGCAGCCGCAAAATGCACGGCATGCAGTGCTGCGGAAGCCGCTCCGCGGCAGCACATGTTTTTTTCGCCGAAAGCTGCTTCATAACAGCGCATGTTTTTTTCGTCACCCGTTATTCTAAAGCATAATGCGGCAGCCTTGAAAGCGGATCGGAGGAAACTTCCCGCATGTCGGAGGATTGTTATTGAAATGTGTTTCGGTGTATGGTAGTATAATGACGGTGCAGATAAAGCAGACGCTGCAATGCGTAAGGGTCGAAAAGCAAATAAACCCAATTCCATAAAAGGAGGTTTGCCATGCCGCTGCAAATTGTTGAAAATGATATAACCGAAATGAGAGTTGACGCAATAGTGAATGCCGCAAACAACTCGCTGCTCGGCGGGGGCGGGGTGGACGGCTGCATTCATCGTGCGGCGGGAAAGGGCCTTCTTGCGGAATGCAGAAAGCTCGGCGGCTGCGAAACGGGCATAAGCACCAGGGCCTGGACCAGAGTATTATCCTGGCGCTGGATGGCCGATACCAGAAGGCCTCCCATTCCGGGAATGGAGAACAGGGATTCCACGTAGATCGAACCGGAGATCGTCATTAAAATATTGGTGGGAAGCTGCTGGGCCATGGGCACGAAGGCGTTGCGGATCACGTGCCTGGACATTACCAGGGAATTTTTCAGCCCCTTGGCACGGGCCAGCTTGACGTAATGTCTCCGGGCGGCGCCATCAGCTATGTGGAAGTGCCCAATATGCAGGACAATCTGGAAGCCGTCATGAGCGTGCTGCAGTTCATCTACGACAACATCATGTACGCCGAGTTGAACACCAAGTCCGACTACTGCCAGTGCTGCGGCTACGACGGCGAGATCAAGATCGTGGAGGATGACGGCAAGCTGGTGTGGGAGTGCCCCAAGTGCGGCAATCGCGACCAGAACAAGCTGAACGTTGCCCGCCGCACCTGCGGTTATATCGGCACCCAGTTCTGGAACCAGGGCCGCACGCAGGAGATCAAGGATCGCGTGCTGCATCTGTAACCCTCTCAGTCAACGCTTCGCATTGACAGCTCCCCCGAGAGGGGGAGCTTTTTATATGGAGTTTTATCTATGAACTACGCAAACATCAAATATTACGATATCGCCAACGGCCCCGGGGTGCGCACCAGCGTTTTTGTGTCCGGCTGCCGCCACCACTGCCCGGGCTGCTTCAACGCCGTGGCATGGGATTTTGACTACGGTCAGCCCTTTGATAAGACCGTGCGCAACGAGGTATTCGCCTCCTGTCAGCCGGACTATATCGCCGGGCTCTCCCTGCTGGGCGGCGAGCCCTTTGAGCCGGAGAACCAGCGGGAGCTGGTGACCTTCGTGCAAAATTTCAAAGCCCTTTACCCGAAGAAAACGGTCTGGTGCTACTCCGGCTACACCTGGGAGCAGCTGACCGGCAAAGTCCCCTGCCACGCGCGGTGCGAAGTCACCGACGAGCTGCTGAGTCTGCTGGATGTGCTGGTGGATGGCCGCTTCGTGGAGGCTGAGCACGACATCTCCCTCCGCTTCCGGGGCAGCCGGAACCAGCGTCTGCTGGATGTTCCCAAGTCCCTCGCCGCCGGGCAGCCGGTGTGGTGGCAGGACGAAAAAGTGTTCTCCACCCATACGATGGAATGATAAAACATAGCAATTCAACTTTTTAATGCAACAGCAACAGCGTTGAATTGCATATCGCAAATATGCTGTTATCCTATTGCGTTATTTTCTTGACTTGCGCCAGACATGAAAAAAACTCCCCTCTGGGCGGGAGGGGAGCGGAAAAATCAATATCAATCGTCGTCGCTGTCGAGCTTGAGCACGGCGG
>ENA-OPCW01001024-OPCW01001024.1-human-gut-metagenome-genome-assembly--contig:-NODE-1024-length-14665-cov-4.838261_pt1 | contig 14665 bp, 9 predicted proteins | sample MGYA00241258_ERZ501496 | MGnify/ENA primary metagenome ERZ501496 (study PRJEB25962, sample SAMEA2042660) | human gut metagenome | biome: human gut; feature: human-associated habitat; material: faeces...
CTTCGGCACGGCGATCATCGCACGCGTGCTGGAGCACGAGGGCTACCGCGTGGCCGTGCTCGCCCAGCCGGACTGGCACAGCGCGGACGCCTTCCGCGCGATGGGCCGTCCGCGCTACGGCGTGATGATCGGCGGCGGCAACATCGACTCGATGGTCGCGCACTACACGGCGGCGAAAAAGCGCCGCACGCAGGACCTCTACTCCCCCGGCAACCGGATGGGCCTGCGGCCCGACCGCCCGACCATCGTGTACGCCAACCGCTGCCGCGAGGCCTTCGGCGACGTCCCCATCGTCGTCGGCGGACTGGAGGCAAGCCTGCGCCGCTTTGCGCACTACGACTACTGGGACGATAAGGTCCGCCGCGCGCTCATTTTCGACGCACAGGCCGACCTGCTCGTTTACGGCATGGGCGAATATGCCACGCGCGAGATTGCGCGCCGGCTCTCCAATGGTGAAAAGGCAGATGCCTTGACAGATATTCGCGGCACGGCGTTTGTGACGCGCACGCCCGAAGTCTGCGCCTTCGACCATGTCGAGTGCCCGTCATATGAGGAGGTGTGCGAGGACAAGCACGCCTACGCGCTCGCGACAAAGCTCGAATACGAGGAGCACGACCCCATCCGCGGCAAAGCGCTCTGGCAGGCGCACGGGCGCGACACGCTCGTCGTCAATCCGCCCGCGATGCCGCTTTCGCGCGAAGAGCTCGACGAGGTCGCCGAGCTCCCCTACATGCGCGAGGTGCACCCGATGTACGACGCTCTCGGCGGCGTCGCCGCCATCGAGGAGGTGCGCTTTTCCGTCGCACACAACCGCGGGTGCTTCGGCGGATGCAACTTCTGCTCGCTGGCGTTCCATCAGGGGCGCATGATCACCTCACGCTCGATCGAATCCTGCGTGCGCGAGGTCGAGGGCTTCACCCACGACCCGAAGTTCAAGGGCTACGTCCACGACGTCGGCGGTCCGAGCGCCAACTTCCGCCATCCGTCGTGCAAGGATCAGTTGAAGCGCGGCATGTGCCGCAATAAAAACTGCCTCGCTCCCTACCCCTGCAAAAATCTCGATCCCGACCACTCGGAATATGTCGAGCTGCTGCGTCGTCTTCGCGCGATCCCCGGCGTGAAGAAGGTCTTCGTCCGCTCGGGCATCCGGTATGACTATCTGCTCGAGGACAAGGGAAGTCCCTTTTTGTCCGAGCTCGTCAAATACCACATCTCCGGCCAGCTCAAGGTCGCGCCCGAGCACTGCGTGGCAGGCGTGCTCGACTACATGGGAAAGCCGCACTTCGACGTGTTTGAAAAATTCTGGGACAAATACCGCTCCGTGAACGAGAAAAACGGGCGCGAGCAGTATCTCGTTCCCTACCTCATGTCGTCCCACCCCGGCTGCACACTCGAGGACGCCGTGCAGCTCGCGGAATTTCTGCACTCCACGGGTCACAAACCCGAGCAGGTGCAGGACTTCTACCCCACGCCCGGCACGCTCTCGACCTGCATGTACTACACCGGCATCGACCCGCGCGATATGACACCTGTCTTCGCCGAGACGACGCCGCACGGCAAGGAATTGCAGCGCGCGCTGCTCCAGTGGTTCCGCCCCGACAAGAAAAAGCTCGTCATCGAGGCGCTCAAAAAGGCCGGACGCGAGGATCTCATCGGCTACGGGCCGAAGTGCCTTGTCCGCCCGTACGGCGATGACCGCGCGATGCCGCACGGCAAATCCGGCGGCGGCAAAAAGCCCTCCGCCGCTCAGACCGCCCCGCGGCGGGCAGAGCCCGAAGAACAGCGGCGCTGACAAGCCGAAAAACTTTAAGCGCAAATCCGGCTGGGCCAAGCCAAAGCCCACGGCAAAGAGCAAAAAGAGATAAAAAATGCTTGCAAAGCGATCGCTTTGCAAGCATTTTTCTTTTACCGCTCTTATATTCACTTGCCAGGCGACAGGAAAAAGCCCATGGGTTTGCAAAATCCATGGGCTTTTTGACGAAATGAATCAATATCCGCTCACTGATAATCGCTCAGCAGGAACATCGACTTGATCGCGACGACCTCGTCGTATTCCTCCTGCGAGACCTGCACGTCGGCGTTGAGCGCCTTGAGGTCAGATTTCAGCACCTCGAGCGCCTCATCTGCGCTCTGGGCGCGGCCCTCGCGCAGGATGCGGATCATGCGCGTGAGCACGACAGGGTGCGCATAGCGCGCCGGCAGCGGAAAATCGTCCGGCAGGACGTGGGCAAGGTTGGCCTGTGCCTCTTCCCAGGCGCGGGCGACGGCCTTTTTGTTGTTCTTCGCCGTGGGCAGCACGTGCGCGCCGGAAAAGAAGAAAATCGCCGCAAAGCCGAAGAGGGCGAAATACATGCCGAAATCTCCGCCGTTACGCCACGAGATGATGCCGTACACCAGCGCCGCCGCGCCCGCCAGCACGATGGCCAGCGCGACCCAGCGGTAGGCGGGGTTCGTATGCTGGTTCACACGCTTGGCTCTGGCCGCCTTGGAGAGCTGCTCTGTCAGCTCGGGGTAGCCGGAGAGGAACTTCTGCGCCTTTTCCAGCTCTTCTTTCGCGCTCTGCGCGTCGCTCGTCAGCTCGGAAAGATAGCGCGCAGCCTCTTCCTTTGCCTTCTGCTCCAAGCGCTGCTCGCCGCCGACGCTCAGCGTCGGGATCTCGGGATGCACTTCCCCGATATAGGCGAGCATCGCGTCCACGTCTTCCTCGCGCTTGAAGGTGCACTGCTTTTCCTTCCCGCCGTCATACTGCACCACAAGGTATGGGATCGCGCCGAACACGCCCTTGCCCGAAAAGCCGCCCTGGCTCATCGCCACGCGCTTGAAGACGCGGCGCACCGACGAAAAGGCGACATAGTAGCGCCGGTCGATAAAATAGCTATTCAAAAACAGCGCCTCTTTCCCCACGCCGCAGGGGCCGAAACGCTTGCAGGACTTCTTGTCCGCGGCGACAGCTTCGGCGTTGAGACTCGTTTCGCCAAGGCGCACAGGTGCAAAAATCATAAGGCTCCTCCAAAATCTGAAAAAAAGCGGTGGGAGAGGATTCTCCCACCGCTCTACGAATGGTTTACTTGTGCAGCGTCTCGTAGTGAGGCTGGGGATTGCGCTTCTTGATGGTGTACAGGAAGATGCCCAGGAACACGATGGCAACAATGATGCCGACAGGGTAAGCAACGGCAGTGTTGTAAACGGTCGCGCCTTCAGCAGTCTTGGTATTCAGGAACTGGCCGAGGCACTCGTTGCCCAGCAGGAAGTACGTCACGGACACAGCGCTCATAAAGGTAGCGGGGACAGCGGTGATCCAGTAGTTCTTCTTATCATAGAAGAGGTACATGGAAGCGGCCCACAGAACGATCATGGCGAGGGTCTGGTTCGTCCAGCTGAAGTAACGCCAAATGACAGTGTAGTCGATCTTGCCGAGGGCATTGCCGATACCGAGGATCGCGCCGACGCCGAGGACGGGCACGCAGAGCATCAGGCGGTTCTGCCACTTCTTCTGATCAATCTTGAACCAGTCGGCCAGAACAAGACGGGCGGAACGGAACGCCGTATCGCCGGAGGTGATGGGGCAGGCGATAACGCCGAGCATGGCGAGCGCGATGCCCACGCCGCCCATGGTCTTGGAGCAAACGTCGTAAATGGCAGCGGACTGACCGTTGGCGAGAGCCTCGGCAAGGCCGGTGTTCAGACCGCCGGTGACCTCATACAGAGAGCAGCCGGCAGCAGCCCAGATCAGAGCGATAATGCCCTCGCAGACCATCGCGCCGTAGAAGACGAAGTGGCCCTGCTTCTCGCTCTTCATGCAGCGAGCCATCAGGGGGCTCTGCGTGGCATGGAAACCGGAGATCGCGCCGCAGGCAACGGTGATGAACATGAAGCTCCACACCGGGGTGCCCGAGGGATGCATGGAGCCGAAGTTGTTCCAGATCTCGGGGATGGTGTACTCAGGCTTGGTGAAGATGCCGACGGCAACACCGATGGCCATGATGATCAGGCAGATACCGAACAGGGGGTAAATCTTACCGATGATCTTATCGATGGAAATGAAGGTCGCGATGAAGTAGTAGACAAGAACAATGATGAGCCAGAACAGGGTCGTTGCGACGATGCCCTCGTGGCCGCCGTTCTTGAACAGGGTGACAATCAGACCAGCAGGGCCAACCGCAAAGACCGTACCGACCATAACGAGCAGCACCACGCTGAACACGCGCATGACGTTCTTCATTGCGCCGCCCAGATAGATACCGGCGATCTCGGAGATGGAAGCGCCTTCATTACGCTCGCTCATCATACCGGAGAAATAGTCGTGAACCGCACCGGCAAAAATCGTACCGAAGGTGATCCACAGGAACACGATGGGACCCCACAGAGCACCCTGCAGGGCACCGAAGATGGGGCCGAGGCCCGCGATGTTCAGAAGCTGGATCATAAACAGCTTCCACTGCGGCAGAACCACATAGTCCACGCCATCGTTGATCTTGACAGCCGGCGTTTCACGGTCGTCAGGGCCGAAGGTCTTTTCGACGATGCCACCGTAAACGAAGTAGCCGCCGATCAGCAATGCGAGGCAGATCAGAAAGCTAAACATTTTTCTCCTCCTATTTTATTACAAATGTTTGCCTTGCAGGAGAATTTCCCCTGCGTTTCGCCTGATTATAATAATTTTTTGGAGAAAAAAGTCAATCGTCAAAATGAACAAATTTTGAATGAATATCATTTCATTCGAGTTGGATATTTGTTTTTCCCTTATGCGCGGATGACCTGCTCGATGGCCGCTAAAAGCTCGTCGTAGCCCTCAAAAGCGGGCAGATGCGGGTAGTCGTGCTTGATCTTTTCCGTCGTGCGGAACAGGAAGCCCGCCTTGGACGCTTCGATCATTTCGAGGTCGTTGTAGCTGTCGCCGCTGGCGATGGTCTCAAAGCCGATGGACTGAAGGCCGCGCACGGTCGTAAGCTTGGAATGCTCGCATCTCATCTTGATGCCGCTGATGAATCCGTCGGCGTCCACCTCGAGAGAGTTGCAGAAAATGGTCGGCCAGCCGAGTTTTTTCATCAGCGGTTGTGCAAATTCCTCAAAGGTGTCGCTCAAAATGATGGCCTGCGTCTCAGATCTCAGCTTGTCGAGGAATTCTTTCGCCCCCGGCAGCGGGTCGATGCGCGCGATAGTCTCCTGAATTTCCTTGAGTCCCAGGCCGTGCTCGCGGAGCACACCCAGGCGCCATTTCATCAGCTTGTCGTAGTCCGGCTCGTCGCGCGTGGTGCGCGTCAGCTCGGGAATGCCGCTCTCGCGGGCAAATTCGATCCAAATTTCGGGGACGAGCACGCCCTCCATATCAAGGCAGGTAATATACATGTTTATTCTCCTTTATCACTTTTCCGCCGCGGCCTTGCCGAGCACGTAGTCGAGCATCTCGCCGCGGTCGATCACGTCGCGGTGACGCACCGCGCGGGAGCGTAGGTCGGCAAGATTCTTCGGCACGGGCACGCCCGTGACCTTGTGGAGCTGCTCCATCACGTCGAACTCGTCGCCCTCGGCCTTTTCGCCGATGCCCTCGAGCACGGCGGCGGGGAATTTATAAGGAGAGGCAGTGGAGAGCACGACGACGGCGTTGTGCTCGGGGTTTGCCTGCTTGTACTGCTGCGCCACGTCCCAGGCGACCGCCGTGTGCGTGTCGCAGAGGTAATGGTCGTCCTTCCAGACCTTGCCGATGGCGGTTTTCGCACCCTCGTCGTCGCAGAAGCCTGCCCAGAAGAGCTCGTGCAGCTTTTCGAGCATGTCCGCGGGCACCTCGTACTCACCGTTTTCGCTGAGCTGCTTCATTAAATCCGCGATGAGCTTGTCGTCACCGGAGAGGAGATAGAGCAGGCGCTCCAAGTTGCTGGAGACGAGAATGTCCATCGAGGGGGACACTGTCTTGTAGAAGGGGCGGCGGCGGTCATAGCGGCCCGTGCGCAGGAAGTCGGTCAGCACATTGTTGGCGTTGGACGCGCACACGAGCTTGCCGACGGGAAGGCCCATCTCCTTGGCAAAGTAGCCCGCGAGGATATCGCCGAAGTTGCCGGTCGGCACGACGTAGTCGACCTTGTCGCCCGGCTGGATGCGGCCCGCCTGCACGAGGTCGGCGTACGCTCTATAATAATAGACGACCTGCGGGGCGAGGCGGCCGATGTTGATGGAGTTGGCCGAGGACAGGCGAACGCCCTTACCCTCGAGCAGCTGATCCTTGCTGACGGCGGAGAAGATTTTCTTCACGCCGGTCTGCGCATCGTCGAAGTTGCCGCGTACCGCGCACACGCAGACGTTTTCGCCCGCCTGCGTCGCCATCTGCGCCTGCTGCACGGCGCTCACGCCGCCGTGGGGGTAGAAGACGATGATCTTCGTGCCCGGCACATCGCAGAAGCCCTCCATCGCCGCCTTGCCGGTGTCGCCGGACGTGGCGGTCAGGATCATGATCTCGTCGTCCACACCGAGCTTTTCTTTCGACGCGGTCATCAGGCGCGGCAGCATCGAGAGCGCCACATCCTTAAAAGCGCTCGTCGGTCCGCGGAAAAGCTCGAGGATGAAGTCCTCACCGACGGGGACGGTCGGGGTCAGGTGGTCGGTCTCAAACTTGCCGGTATAGCCGTCGTGGACGAGTTTTGCCATCTCCGCTTCTGAAAAGTCGGGCAGGAGCTTGGATAAGATCTTCGTCGACATGGACATCGTGTCCATATTTAATACAGTAGTATAGTCGAACTTGACCTCGTCAAACGACGGCATCGTGTAAAGGCCGCCGTCGGGGGCAAGGCCGTTTAAGATGGCCTGCGCGCTGCTGGCCTTTAAATTTTTGTCACGGGTGCTCTGATACTGCATGGATGTTTCCTCCTGTATCTCACGGGAAAAGTTTTTTTGTTTTCCCTATTGTATTTTCACAAACGCTATGTTATATTGTTTCCATCAAAAAGTCAAGTGTTTTTCTTCCGCGGACAGTTTCGGCGTAAGTCACAAATTCGTCCGCACTTGACGGAGTATCCAAAAAAGAAAGAAGGTCATTCCCCGTGAATATTGCGCTGCTGGGCTTCGGCACCGTCGGTTCCCATTTTTATAAGCTGTGCGAGGGGCGAACCGATCTGCATGTTGCAGCTGTTCTCTCCCGCCGTCCCCGCCCGGAGCTCACATGCACCGTGACCGCCGATTACGACGAGATCGTGCGCGATCCCTCGATTGATATTGTGGTGGAAGTCATGGGCGGCATCGAGCCGGCGTACAGCTACCTCTGCGCGGCCATGCGTGCGGGCAAGCACGTCGTCACCGCGAACAAGCAGCTCATGTGCGCCCACTTTGAAGAGCTCACCTCCCTTGCAAAAGAAAAAGGCGTGGCGCTGCGCTGCACTGCCGCCGCGGGCGGCGGCATTCCCTGGCTCACCTCTCTCTCCCGCGCGTCTGAGCTTGATGAGATCAAGGCTGTCGAGGGCATTCTGAACGGCACAACGAATTACATGCTTTCCGCCATGACGAATTCCGGCGCGGATTACGCGCCCGCGCTCCGCAAGGCGCAGGAGCTCGGCTACGCCGAGGCCGACCCCACCGCAGATGTCGAGGGTCTGGACGCGCGCCGCAAGATCGTCCTCTCCGCCGACCTTGCCTTCGGCGTGAACATCAGGGAAGAGGACATCCCCTGTGTCGGTATCTCGTCCATCACTGCGGGCGACATCGCCAAGGCGAAGGACGAGGGCCTGACCTACAAGCTCATTGCCCGAGCGGAGAAAAGCGGCCGTGCCGTGGCCGCGTTCGTCTGCCCGACGCTTTTCCCCTCCTCCGCGCCCGAGGCGCACACCGACGGCACCGGCAACCTCGTCACGCTGTTCGCATCGCGTTTTGGCAAGCAGAGCTTTTCCGGCGCGGGCGCAGGCGGCTACCCGACCGGCTCGAACGTGCTGCGCGACTGTCTCGACGTCGCCGACGGCTGCCGCAGCTTCTATGCTGACTCCTTCACCCCCTGCTCGGTGAACCTATCCGGCACGCAGTGCAAGTGGCTGTTCCGCTGCATGGGCGAATACTTTACCCGCGAGTGCAGCGCCCGCGCGGCGTTCGACGCCTATGAATCTTACCGAAAGGACGACCCGCACGCGCTGCTTGCGCGCTACGCGGCCGAAGAGGAATAAACTCCATGCTCAAAGTTTTGAAATTCGGCGGTTCGTCGCTCGCCGACGCCCGCCAGTTCGCCAAGGTCAAGTCCATCGTGGAAGCCGACCCCGCCCGCCGCGTGGTCATCGTCTCCGCGCCGGGCAAGCGCTTCTCCGGCGACCATAAGATCACTGATCTTCTCTATCTCTGCGCCGCGCACATCAAATACGGCGTTTCGTGCGAGGACATCTTCGCCATGATTCGCGACCGCTACAACGAGATCATCGCCGAATGCGGCCTGCACATCAGCCTCGACAAAGAGTTCGACGCGCTGTGGGACAAGATGAAAAATGGCATCAGCCAGGATGAGCTCGCCTCGCGCGGCGAATACTTCTCCGCACGGCTGATGGCCGAATACCTCGGCTATGAGTTCGTCGACGCGGCCCGCTGGATCAAGTTCAAGTTCGACGGCACCGTCGATCAGGACGCATCCTACGCGGCGCTGCGCTCCCTCGCCGAGGACCGCAAGGTCGTCATCCCCGGTTTCTATGGCGTGATGCCCGACGGGCACATCCGCACGTTCTCCCGCGGCGGCAGCGACATCACCGGCGCACTCGCGGCAGCGGCGCTCGGCGCGGACGTGTATGAGAACTGGACGGACGTCTCCGGCATCCTGATGGCCGACCCGCGCATCGTCGACGATCCCGAGCCCATCCGCCGCGTGACCTACAGCGAGCTGCGCGAGCTGAGCTACATCGGCGCGCAGGTCCTGCACGAGGGCACGATCTTCCCCGTGCGCGAGAAAAACATCCCGCTCAACATCCGCAATACCAACGCGCCCGACCATCCCGGCACGATGATCTTGGAGTCCATCGGCGACGAGATGGAAGAGGGCGGCTTCATCACCGGCATCGCCGGCAAGAAGGGCTTTTCCATCATCACCATCGCCAAGACCGGCATGTCGAGCGAACCGGGCTCTCTCCTGAAAATTCTCAACGTGCTCGCCAAGCACGAGGTCAACGTCGAGTACCTCCCGTCCGGCATCGACAACGTCTCGCTCGTCGTCTCGTCCGACAAGGTGTCCCGCTCGCTCTACGAAATGCTGGGCGAGCTGCAAAAAGAGGTGCAGCCGAATAAGATAACCGTAACGGAGCATATCGCCATCGTCGCCGCCGTCGGCCGCAAGATGGCGTACCGTCCCGGCGTTTCCGGTAAAATTTTCGCCAAGCTCGGCGAAAACGGCGTGAACATCCGCATGATCACGCAGGGCCCCGAAGAGCTCAACATCATCGTGGGTGTGGAAGAAAAAGATTTCGAACAGGCCATCCGTGTCCTGTACAATAGTTTTGTGAAGGAGAATGTAGTGTAATGAAACAGGTCAATGTCGGTATTCTCGGTGCCACCGGCGCCGTCGGTCAGGAAATGATCAAAATTCTCGAAGAGCGCAACTTCCCCGTTGCGTCCCTTCGTCCCATCGCAAGCGCCAGAAGCGCGGGCAGCAAAATCATGTTCCGCGGTCAGGAGTGCACCATCGTCGAGGCGTCTGACGACGCGTTTGAGGGCCTTGATATCGTCCTCGGCGCGGCCGAGAACGACATCGCCGAGCGTTTTGCTCCCTCGATCGTCAAGGCGGGCGCGGTGTTCGTCGACAATTCGAGCGCGTTCCGTCTCGACCCGAACGTCCCCCTTGTCATCCCCGAGATCAACCCCGAGGACGTGAAGTGGCACAAGGGCATCATCTCGAACCCCAACTGCACCACCATCGTGACCCTCGTGGCCATTAACGCCCTCGCCAAGGAGAGCCCCATCGAGACGATCATCGCCTCTTCCTACCAGGCCGTCAGCGGCGCGGGCAAGGGCGGCATCGACGAACTCAACAATGAGGTCAAGGCCCTTTCCGAGGGCAAGCACCTTGAGCCCAAGGTCTTCCAGTATCAGATCGCGTACAACATCATCCCCCAGATCGGCGGCGAGGCCTTCGAGGGCTACACCAGCGAGGAGATGAAGATGCAGAACGAGGGCCGCAAGATCCTCCACCTGCCCGAGATGAAGGTCAGCTGCACCTGTGCGCGCGTGCCCGTCATCCGCAGCCACAGCGTATCCGTCGTGCTGCGCACGAAGGAGAAGATCAGCGTCGAGCGTGCCAAGGAGCTCATCGCAAACGCCCCGGGCTGCAAGCTCGTCGACGACCTCAAGAACAAGGTATACCCCATGCCGCTCGACACGTCCGATCAGGACATCGTCTATGTCGGCCGCATTCGTGAGGACCTGACCGACGAGCGCGGTCTGAACCTCTGGTGCTGCGGCGACCAGGTCCGCAAGGGCGCTGCCACCAACACCATCCAGATCGCGGAGCTGCTGCTCAAGTAAGGCTTTTTTAGCCACAGATCGTTCCCCGTTTTCCGCCGCTATGCGGCAGAAAACGGGGAATTTTTTCGTTTCTGCACAGAAACGCCGATTTTGGCCCGCATTTTGCTATAAGCCGCTCATAAAGTGGTACAGGCACGTCATAAGCTGAACGTTAAGAGAGCTATTCTCTGATCCTTTGGCTGTTTTGTCAAAAATCGGTGCGCATTTCTTGTGTGTTTCCCCCATTTTTACCACAAACGGCAAGTTTCATTTGACTTTGCCCGCTGTGGGGACTATGCTGTAAGCAAGGATTGGAAACGTTACCGGTAAGGTTTCCGGAATCATCGCAGGGGGCGCGTCGGCATGACCATCAAGGATATTGCAAAGCTTGCAGACGTGAGCGTCAGCACCGTCTCCCGCGTGCTCAACGACCGTCCGGACGTGAGTGAGGATTCCCGCAGACGGGTCCGCGCCGTCATCGAGGCGCACCGGTATGTGCCGAACAACAGCGCGCGCGACCTCGTCAAAATTCGTTCTGACGCGGTCGGCCTTGTGGTGCGCGGTGTGCAGAACCCTTTCTACACCGACATCATCCACGCCATCGAGCAAAAGCTCGACGCCTCGGGCTACACAATGGTCATGCGCCAGATCCCATCGGGCGACGACGAGATTCAGTGCGGTGCGGTGATGGAAAAGGAAAAGCGCCTGCGCGGCATTATCTTCCTCGGCGGGCGCAGCGATTATTCGCCCGAAGAGGTTTCGCCTCTCGGCGTGCCCTATGTCTGCTGCTCCTACACCAACTCCTACGGTACGCTTCCGCCGGAGTCGTACTCCTCCGTCTCCATCGCCGACGAGCAGGAGGCCTACCGCGCGGTCAGCGAGCTTTACCAAAACGGTCACCGCCGCATCGCCGTGCTGACCGCCGCCCCCGACGACAGTTCGATCTCCCAGCTCCGTTACCTTGGCTATCAGCGCGCGCTGCGCGACTTCGGCTTAACAGAGCATCCGGAAGACCTGATCTGCGCCGAAGATTTCACCATTGCCAACGCCTACGCCGCCATGCAAAAGCGTCTGCGCTCCCCCGCCGATTTTACGGCTGTCTTCGCCATTGCGGACGACATGGCCATCGGCGCGATGCGCGCCCTGCGTGAAAGCGGCCGCTCCATCCCCGAGGACTGCTCCGTCATCGCCATCGACGGCATCAGCGTCTCGGAATACATTCATCCCATGCTCACCACCCTCTGCCAGCCCATGACCGCCATGGGAGAGGCGAGCGTCGAGATCCTGCTCGACATCATCGAGGGGCGCGGCGTTCATCGCCATGTCACTCTGCCGACCGCGCTGCGCGAGGGTGCGTCCGTGCGGCAGCTCAAGCACTGATTTTCCCGCGGGAACCGCGTGAAAATAAATTTGAAAAGGAGTATTGATGAAATGAAAAAGTATCTTGCAATGATCCTTGCTCTTGTCATGGCGCTTTCTCTCGTCGCCTGCGGCGATAAGAAGGATGACTCCGCTGACAACAGCGACGGCGATACCGCCTCCGGCCGCGTCTACTGGCTGAACTTCAAGCCCGAAGCCGACGAGGCCCTGCAGAAGGTCGCCGCCATGTACACCGAGAAGACCGGCGTGCCTGTCACCGTCGTGACTGCCGCTTCCGGCACCTACAACGAGACCCTGACCGCCGAGATGGACAAGTCCGCTCCCCCGACGCTGTTCGTCGTGGGCAACCAGGCCGCTGTCGGCACCTGGGGCGACTACTGCTATGACCTGAGCGGCACCGCCGTTGCCAACGAGCTCAACACCGACGCCTACAACCTCTATGACGCCGACGGCAAGCTCTGCTCCATCGGCTACTGCTACGAGTGCTACGGCATCATCGTCAACGAAGACCTGCTCGAAAAGGCCGGCTACACGCTTGGCGACATCACGAACTTTGAGACTCTCAAGGCCGTCGCTGAGGACATCCACGCTCGTGCTTCCGAGCTCGGCTTCGACGCCTTCACCTCCTCTTCCATGAGCGACGATTCCAGCTGGCGCTTCACCGGCCACCTCGCGAACCTCGAGTATTACTACGAGTCCGTGGACGATCCCGACGCCTGGAAGGAATGCCCGTCTTCCATCAAGGGTACCTACATGCAGAACTACAAGAACCTGTGGGATCTGTACATCAACAACAGCGCCGTGAATCCTGCTGATCTCGCTGCCGGCGGCTTTGACGCGGCGGACGAGTTCGGCAAGGAGCAGGCCGTGTTCTATCAGAACGGCTCCTGGGAGTGGGCCAAGCTCACCGGTACCGGCGACGGTCAGTACGGTCTTGACAACCTGTCCATGATCCCGTTCTACTGCGGTGTTGCGGGCGAAGAGAACGCGGGTCTCAACTGCGGCACCGAGAACTGCTGGGCTGTCAACGCCAAGGCTTCCGAGGAAGACATTCAGGCCACGCTCGAATTCATGAACTGGATGGTCACCGATCCCGAGGCCTCCCGTATGCTGGTCGATGAATTCGCCGCCATGCCCTATAAGCAGGCTGCCGAATCCACCAACGGCTTCCTCGCCGACGCCAACGACTACACCACCAACGGCAACTACATCATGCCCTGGGTCACCAACTTCCAGCCGAACGTTGATGCTTACCGCGCTGCGCTCGTCTCCGCGATGAACCAGTACGACGCCGACCAGAGCGATGCCAACTGGGAGCTCGTCAAGACCGCGTTTGTCGACGGCTGGGCCACGCAGTACGCTGCCGCCAACGGCTAAGCCGCTTTTAAAAAAGCAAGCGCATCTGAAAAGCACAAATGAGAGGGGCGGGCGATTTCGCCCGTCCCTCCCTGCATATCACGGCGAGCGCCGCATGAAGCGCCCGCCGTGCAGAAACAAAAGCAATATTCTATCTTTGGCTGGGAGTTGATCGAATTGAAACATAAGCACAGCAACGCTGCGGTCAACAGCTCGATGATCCGCCGCCCGATCCGCCGCTGGTTCCCACTCTTTATGGGGCCGATGGTCTGCGCGTTCATCATCGGCTTTGTCTATCCGTTCTGCAAGGGCATCTATCTCTCCTTCTGCAAATTCAAGGTCACGAGCGACGCGCATTTTGTCGGCCTTGAAAACTACCGCCGCGCGTTCCAGGATGCGAGCTTTGTGCATTCGTTCTGGTTCACGGCGCTGTTTGCCGTCATATCGCTCGTGCTCATCAATGTGCTGGCCTTTGCGGTGGCCTACGCGCTCACGCAGGGCATCAAGGGCAGCAACCTGTACCGCACGGTGTTCTTCATGCCGAACCTCATCGGTGGCATTATCCTGGGCTACATCTGGATGCTGCTGCTCAACGGCATTCTCGCTCACTGGGGCCGCGCGTTGACGTATAGCGCAACCTACGGCTTCTGGGGCTTGGTCATCTTGGTGTGCTGGCAGCAGATTGGCTATATGATGATTATCTACATCGCAGGCATGCAGTCGCTGCCGACCGACGTGCTCGAAGCGGCTTCCGTGGACGGCGCAAACGGCACCCAGACCATGTTCAAGATCATCATTCCGCTGATGATGCCGTCTATCACCGTATGCTCGTTCCTGTGCGTCACCAACGGCTTCAAGCTGTACGATCAGAACCTTGCATTGACCAACGGCGCTCCGTCGAACATGTCTGAAGGTCTGGCAATGAACATTACCCGCACGTTCTACGGCCGTATGGGCTGGGAAGGCGTCGGCCAAGCGAAGGCAGTGCTGTTCTTCATTCTGGTGGCCATCGTGGCGCTCATCCAGAACAAGCTCACCACGAGCAAGGAGGTGGAGGCATGAACTCCGGAGAAAAAGTCAAGCACGGCGCACTGTGGTCCGTACTGTTCGCGGTGGTTTCGCTGGCGTGGATCTTCCCGATCGTGCTGGTGATCATCAACTCTTTCAAGCAGAAGGCGTATATTTCTCGTAACGCGTTCTCCCTGCCGACCGGTAAGGCGTTCGTTGGACTTGAAAACTATACGCGTGGCCTCGATACCACGAACTTCTTTGCCAGTTTCGGCTGGACCCTGCTCATCACTGTCGGTTCCGTGGCGCTGATTCTGGTGTGCACTTCGATGTGCGCATGGTGGATTGTCCGCGTGAACAACTGGGCTGCAAAGCTGCTGTACACGTTGTTCCTGTTCAACATGATTGTACCGTTCCAGATGGTCATGTTCACCCTCTCCAAGCTGGCCGATATGCTCAAGCTCAACAC
>ENA-OPCW01001028-OPCW01001028.1-human-gut-metagenome-genome-assembly--contig:-NODE-1028-length-14647-cov-6.477385_pt1 | contig 14647 bp, 13 predicted proteins | sample MGYA00241258_ERZ501496 | MGnify/ENA primary metagenome ERZ501496 (study PRJEB25962, sample SAMEA2042660) | human gut metagenome | biome: human gut; feature: human-associated habitat; material: faeces...
CAAACTGGTAAAACAGCGGCTCACTGTGTTAAAAGAGCTTGGACTTGGATACCTGACTTTAGGAGAAGAAACACCCAGTCTTTCCGGCGGCGAGGCTCAACGGCTGAAATTGGCCGAGGACCCGCATCATCGACAAGCCCGACGACTGGGTGAGCGTAGTGATGGGCGGCGTGAAGCACATGAAATTTGCCTGCTCGGAGCATCTGACGTCGCAGCTTGCGGAGCTGCCCCGCTATATGCGGGCAGTGGGACAGCGAGAAAACGACCTCATCAGAAATGTGTTTGAAGAAGCGGTGGGACAGGAGCGGGATTATGACGAGATCATCAACATCCGCCTGTACGAGCTGCTCATCATCCTGCTACGAAAAAAGGACGACGGAGAGAAGCCGTGGCTGCTGGTGGGACACAGTGAGGTATCACGCTCCAACGAGAGTATCCGTCATGTGCTGCAAACGGTGGAGGAGAAATTATACTTTACCCTGTCAGCCGAACTCTCTTACCAACGATTTATATTGAAAGACTGGAGCTACCTGTATATCAAGTTGAACAACGGAGAGTATATGTCAACCGGTAATTGCAACAACTTGAGTTTGAATCTAACTCTGGCACGTAACTCTACGGACAACCCGATTTTCCCGCGTCGCGGTTCTGAATTCTCGGCTTCCGTACAGCTGACTCCTCCGTACTCATTGTTCAGTAACAAGGACTACTCGGTATACGGTAAAGATGATTATGATGAAGCGGCAAGTATGTTCAACTGGATTGAATACCACAAATGGAAATTCAAATCAAAGACCTATACCGCTCTTACAGGAGGTCAGAAATGTCCGGTTATCATGACACGTGCAGAGTTCGGTTTGCTGGGTCACTATAACAAGTACAAGAAATCACCTTTTGAAACATTCTATATGGGTGGTGACGGTATGACAGGCTATAGCACCAGCTACGCTTCCGAAACCATTGCACTGCGTGGTTACGAAAACGGTTCATTGACTCCTTATGGTAGTGAAGGCTATGCTTACGTACGTTTAGGTGCAGAATTAAGATACCCGTTGATGCTGGAAAATTCGACCAGTATCTATGCACTAGGCTTCATTGAAGGAGGTAACGCATGGACAGATGTAAGCAAATTCAATCCGTTCCAGTTGAAACGCTCGGCAGGTGTCGGTGTCCGTATCTTCCTGCCGATGATTGGTATGATGGGTATTGACTGGGCATACGGTTTTGACAAGATTAACGGATCCAGCCAATACAGTGGAAGCCAGTTCCACTTTATCCTGGGACAAGAGTTTTAATAACTAAAAACAATGTGATTATGAAAAAGGCTATCCTATTATCTCTATTGTTTGTGGCTTGTGTATTCACAGCCAGCGCTCAAAAGTTCGCCTTGATTGATATGGAATATATCCTGAAGAATATTCCTGCATACGAACAGGCGAATACCCAACTGAATCAAGCTTCACAACAATATCAAAGTGAGGTGGAAGCAAAAGCAAAAGAAGCGGAAGCACTTTATAAAGAATACCAGAAAGCCTCGGCTTCCCTGTCGGCCGCACAGAAAACGCAAAGAGAAGAAGCGATTGTAGCAAAAGAAAAGGAAGCAGCCGAACTGAGAAAGAAATATTTCGGTCCCGAAGGAGAAATGGCCAAAAAACAAGAGGCATTGATCGCACCAATTCAAGATAAAATCTATGAAGCGGTAAAACAGATTTCAGAGCAAAAAGGATATGCGGCAGTAGTGGACAGAGGCTCCGCCCAAAGCATTATTTTCGCATCTCCAAGCATTGATATCAGCAATGAAGTGCTCTCAAGATTAGGATATTCAAATTAATTTCCTACATTTGCAACCGATAATCCAAATTTGCAATAACTAATAAAAAATAGAACTATGTTGAAAAAAATTGCTTTACTACTTTTACTTATCGCTCCGATGAGTGTATTTGCTCAGAAATTCGGGCATATTAAATCCGCAGATGTACTTACTGTCATGCCGGAATTCACAAAGGCCCAGACCGACATCCAAGCCATGCAGAAACAATACGAGGATGAAATGAAACGTGCAACTGATGAACTGACCAAAAAATATACTGAATATCAACAGGAACAAGCCAACCTTCCTAAGAACATTCAGGAAAGACGCCAGAAAGAATTGCAGGAATTACAGGAAAAAGGAATGCAGTTCCAACAAGATGCACAACAACAGTTGCAGAAATCATACGCTGATATGATGGAACCTATCTACAAGAAAATTGAAGACGCCATCAAAGCAGTAGGCCAGGAAGGTGGATATACTTATATCTTCGATTTGAACAGAACAGAAATTCCCTACGTAAATGAAGCGCAGTCTACAGATGTAACTGCTGCTGTCAAAGCTAAAGTAGGAATCAAATAATTAAGTTAAGGACCTTTACAGGCACGGATTACACAGATTTCACAGGTTTCAGAACCGTGAACATCCGTGTAATCCGTGCCTGTATTATATAGCTATACTGCCATGATCCCATCTATCCTCCCTTCAACCGGTCCCATCGGTGTATTCGACTCCGGCTACGGCGGTCTGACCATTCTGGACAAAATACGCGGACTGATGCCTGAGTATGATTATATCTATTTGGGAGACAGCGCACGCTGTCCGTACGGACCGCGCTCTTTTGAAGTTGTTTACGAATTTACCCTGCAAGCCGTAAGCAAACTGTTTGAACTGGGATGTCCTTTGGTGATATTGGCATGCAACACAGCATCGGCAAAAGCCTTACGCACCATCCAGCAGATCAATCTTCCGGTAATAGACGCTACCCGCAGAGTACTCGGTGTCATCCGGCCTACAGCAGAATGTATAGGAGAAATCACCCGAAGCCGGCACGTAGGTATACTGGCCACAGCCGGTACCATCAAATCCGAATCCTATCTTTTGGAAATACATAAGTTATCTCCCGACATTGTGGTAACAGGAGAAGCCTGTCCCATGTGGGTTTCCTTGGTAGAGAATAATGAATATCAATCGGAAGGAGCCGACTATTTCGTCAAACAACATATCAACCGGCTGCTGGATAAAGATCCGATGATTGACACCATCATATTGGGATGTACCCATTATCCGCTACTACTGGATAAAATAAAGCAATTTACGCCTGAACCTATCCGCATCATTTCACAAGGGGAATATGTGGCCCGGAGCCTGCGAGACTATTTAAACCGCCATCCGGAAATGGACGCACGCTGCGATAAAGGAGGAAACTGCCGCTTCCTCACCACAGAAAGCGAAAACAAGTTTGAGGAATCCGCTTCCATCTTCTTGGGCCGGCAAGACATAAAGGTAAAAAGCATAGCATTGGAATAACTTTCTTCCGGTTTACCTGTTATATATACCATCCATAACGCTTAATTCATGAAGATATGTATACAAATAAAGTAAAGAAGATAGCTGCGGTACACGATCTGTCCGGTGCAGGGCGGGTATCCCTCACCGTCGTTATCCCTATCCTCTCATCCATGGGCTTTCAAGTCTGCCCTCTGCCCACAGCCGTATTGTCCAGCCACACCCAATACCCGCACTTCTCTTTTTTGGACCTCACGGACGAGATGCCCAAGATTATCAGTGAATGGAAACAACTTGGCGTACAATTCGATGCTATTTATACGGGCTACTTGGGATCTCCCCGCCAGATACAAATCGTATCCGGGTTCATTGATGATTTCCGCCAGTCCGACAGCCTGGTCATGATAGATCCCGTATTAGGAGACAACGGAAAGCTATATACCAATTTTGACGAACAAATGATTCTGGAAATGCGTCACCTCATCCGGAAAGCAGATGTCATCACGCCCAATATGACCGAACTGTTCTATTTGCTGGACAAACCCTATAAAGCGGAGAATACAGACGAAGAACTAAAAGCTTACCTGCATGAAATTTCGGAGCACGGCCCCGGTATCGTTATTATCACCAGCGTGCCCGTACAGGGAGATCCTCGCAAAACTTCCGTTTACGCCTATGACAGACAGGGAAACCGCTATTGGAAAGTAACGTGTCCCTACCTGCCCGCACACTATCCCGGCACAGGCGATACATTTACCAGTGTGATAACCGGCTCACTGATGCAAGGCGACAGTCTTCCTATCGCCTTGGACCGCGCCACACAGTTTATCCTTCAAGGCATCCGCGCCACTTTCGGCTATGAATATGATAATCGGGAAGGCATTTTGCTGGAGAAGGTGCTGCATAATCTGGATATGCCTATTCAGGTGAGCAGCTACGAATTGATTTGAGGACCCTGAAAGTAGAAGATCTGAAACACCCTGGAAAGAAGCTTCTACCAAGCCCTATTGCTCCGACGATTAAGGTCGTTTTTCCTTATAGCTAACCCTTATCATACAGTTAACTACTACAGACTCCGGCAGTGGACTGTACAGTCTACTGCAAGAGTTTATACAGTCCACTATATCAGACTGTACAAACCACCGCAAGAGACTATAGTACACAGCCATAAAAAAGAGCTTAACCATAAGGTAAAACAAGGTTAACCACAAAGAAGAAAAGACTTAACCAGATAAAGCCATAAGGCCAAAAGACGAAAAGAATAAAAACAAAGAAAGGAGCCAAGCCGTACCGTACAAACCGACAAACATCAGCCGTATCAACAATAATAAATAAATTACCTGCCCAGCAACCTGCGGCTGAGATAACGCACGGGATACCACACGGAAAGAAAGCCCACCACCAGCACAGTGGCAAAGACTATAACAATATCCCATACATGGACACTGACGGGATAAGCATCCACCACAAAATTACCGCCGGAATTACCACCTCCCAGCGAAAGCAATCCGAATTCCTGCTGGATAAAGCAAAGGATCAGCCCCAGTATCACACCAACCACCGCACCTATCAGTGAAATCATACGCCCCTCGAACAGGAATATACGCGTGATCAGCTTGTTGCTGGCCCCCAAATTGCGCAATGTCACTACATCTGCCTTCTTATCTATAATCAGCATGGACAAGGAGCCTATTACATTAAAGCAAGCTATCATCAGGATAAAGGTAAGGAAAATATAAGATATCAGCTTCTCTATCTCCATAATGCGGAAAGTATCCGCTTGCTGCTCATACCGGTCCTGCACCCGGAAACCATCTCCCAATATTTTCTGTATCTTCGATTTTACACTCCCTACATCTGCATCCGGCTTCAATTTCAATTCTACCGAACTCACTTCTGTGTCATACTGGAACAACCTACGGGCAAATTGGAGGGAAGTCAAAATGTAAGAAGAGTCATACTTCTGTTGGTTCACCGCAAACACAAGGCCGCTGGAATATAAATCGGCAGAGTTAAAGCTGGAAGCTGGATTGGCCATATTGACTTTAGCTCCCCGTTTGGGAGCATAAATCTCTAGCGGATCGAGGAATTTGATACCCGTTCCCAAGATGGAAACCAATTCTATGCCGGGAATGGCATAATCCACCACTTCATCATGCAACACGAATTGCCCCCGGCCGAAAAGAATACTGTCAATAGCGGTCAGATCCTCGAAATTATCCTCAATTCCCTTGATCACCGCCATAGTCTGACGGCCCTTATACTGAACCATCGCATTCTCTTCCAAGGACTCAGAAAAAACAGCGATCTCCGGCATCCGGCGCAAAGCTTCTATACGCGCTTCCTGTCCGTCAAAGACCTTTCCGGTGACAGCCGTAATTTTCAGCTCCGGATCAAAAGCCGTAAAGAAAGTAGCCACCAGATCCTGGAAGCCGTTAAAAACAGACAAAGTACATACCAATGCCAATGTAGCCAAAGCCACTCCGCAGACGGAAATGGCTGAAATGACATTAATGGCATTGTGCGACTTCTTGGAAAAAAGATAACGCTTCGCTATATAAAAGGGAAAATTCACCGCCCGGTTCTACTTTTTCAACAATTCGTCTATACGTTCGGCATAATCCAATGAATCATCCACAAAGAATTTCAACTCGGGAATGATGCGCAACTGATGGCGTACCCGTGTTCCTAACTCATAACGGATGGATTTCATATTATCATTGATATTCTTTACTATTTCCTGGCTCCTCTCAGAAGGGAACACGCTGAGATAGACACGTGCAATACTCATATCGGGACTGATGCGGACAGCACTTACCGACACCAAAACACCATTCATGGACTTGGTCTGAAGCAGGAAAATCTCACTCAACTCCTTTTGGATCAAACGAGAAATCTTATTTTGTCTGGTCGTTTCCATAATTAATAATTATTCAGTTTGCTAATTTGTTAATATGCCATACGGTTCATAGCATAACCTATTGGCACATTATTCAACATTTTCTTATGATTGTCAGCCCGTCGCGCAAGGGAAGAATCACCTTTTCAACCCGTTTGTCGGCAGCTACCAAATCATTAAATTTCTTTATTCCAATAGTCTGAAGATCTGTATGATGCGGTTCCTCCAATACATGTCCGTCCCACAATGTGTTATCGGCAATGATGTATCCGCCGGGTGATAATTTCTCCAGTACCATTTCGTAATATTCAATATACTTCCGCTTATCACCGTCTACAAACGCCAAATCAAAGGTAATGTTCATGCCAGGCAGCAACTTCAGCGCATCACCTATATAAAATTTAATCTTGCCGGCGTAAGGCGAACCTTCCAGCCAGGGACGTGTAAAGTCCTCCTGCTCATCGTTTATCTCAAATGTGTGCAACGTGGCCCCCTCTTCCAACCCTTCGGCCAGGCAAAGTGCGGAGTAGCCACTGTAAGTCCCGATTTCCAGCACCTGACGGGGGCGTATCATTTGCACAAACATTTTCAGCATACGTCCCTGCAAGTGGCCGGAAGCCATACGGGGACGTAAAAGCTTGACGTGCGTATCGCGATAAAGTGCCTTCAGATAATCACTTTCTTCATCAATGTGCTGAAGGATATATTCGTCAATAGCGTCCGTTTCTTTCATTCCTATCTTCTATTATTATAGGTAACGGTTGCGGTTGGGCAGCACATAGTCCATAGCATACTTCAACACATCTCCCACTACATTGATTTCAAGGAAAGAAGTCTGAGTACCTTGCTTGCCGCTGCTCAGGTAAGCCACCATGTCGCTTTCACTCAAGACACCATCATCCAGCAATTTACGCAAAGCAGCGAAATAATATGCCTGTCCGTTAGCCTTTTCGGGCATATAGATAGCTTCCACCCCATATGACAAAGCCAGATGACGCATCGTTTTTTCTTTATAACAGATGGCCAATACAGGATATTTGCCACGGAAAGCAGCAATATTACGTGCGGTACGCCCGCTGAAACTGTCGGTAATAATGGCGCGGATATTCAGTTTGCTGGTAGCCTTTACTGCCTGTTTTGCCAGGAAAGCGGTTACATCATTGGAGTTTTCATCCAAAGGAATACGGATGTCATTCTCCGCCAGTTTATCTTTCTCGGCCTGCGCTGCAATCTTGGCCATCGTCTTCACGGCTTCCACCGGATACTTGCCGTATGCCGTTTCCCCACTCAGCATCAATGCATCCGTGCGGTAGTAAATAGCATTGGCAATATCGGTCACTTCAGCACGGGTAGGACGCGGATTATTAATCATGGTATGCAACATCTGGGTAGCAACAATCACCGGTTTCTTTGCCAGAATACATTTTTTGATCAACAGACGCTGAATGCCGGGAATTCGTTCCTGAGGAACCTCAATGCCCAAGTCACCACGAGCCACCATGACTCCGTCGGCCACTTCCAATATTTCATCAATATTGTCCACTCCTTCCTGATTTTCGATCTTGGCGATAATCTTAATGTCGCTGCCGTATGCATCCAGTATCTGACGGATATCCAGCACATCCTGCTTATTACGAACAAACGAATGTGCTATGAAATCAATGTCCTTTTCAATAGCATACAGTATATTGTTACGGTCCTTTTCTGTCAAAGAAGGGAGATTGATGCGCACGCCCGGTACATTTACACTCTTACGGTTACCCAAAGTAGCTTCATTCTGCACCTCGCACAACAAATACTCGTCTGTCTTCTCAATCACACGCAGCTCCAGATCACCATCATCAATCAGAATATCGCCATCCACCTGAAGATCATGCACAAAACCGGGATAAGATACAGCAATACATTCACGGGTCGTTTCTTGTGCAGGATTACCTACAATCTTCACTTTGTCACCAATCTGATAAGGAATAGGCTCGCCGCCCGCAATAGCAGTAGTACGCACTTCGGGACCTTTTGTGTCCATCAATATGGCAATACGGTTGGAAACCTCACGTACATTGGTTATCAATTTTTCAAAACCTTCACGTGAAGCGTGAGCCGTATTCATACGGACCACATTCATACCGGCCTTGAAAAGATCTCTTATAAACTCTACCTCGCAACGCTGATCTGAGATGGACGCTACGATTTTTGTTTGTTTCAACATCATAATCTTATCACCTTATATTATACCTAAACGTTTTATTTTCTCATTAACAAAGCCTCAATCGCCAAACGATATGAATGAAGCCCGAACCCACAAATCACTCCCGCACAAGCACAGGAAATCATCGACTTATGGCGAAACTCCTCACGGGTATGTACATTCGAGATGTGCACCTCAACCACGGGAGCTGTCACGGCGCGGATAGCATCCTGCAAAGCAATGGAAGTATGCGTATAAGCCCCTGCATTCAACACGATGCCGTCATAATCAAAACCCACTTCGTGTATTTTGTTGATCATCTCACCTTCCACATTCGACTGATAATACGCTATTTCAATGTCCGGATAAGTACGGCGCAATTCCACCAGATAGTCTTCAAATGAAACAGCGCCATAAATGGAAGGTTCCCGTTTGCCTAATAAATTGATATTAGGTCCATTAATAATTTGTATTTTCATATTTATACTATATCTGAACTTTTTCTACCTTTGCAGGGAATTTGGGTACAAAGGTAGAAAAAAGAAATGAAAAGAACCGAGAAAACAGACAAGATATTGGTGAAATACAAACAATATTTAAAGTTGGAGAAATCGTTATCTGACAATACGGTAGATGCTTATCTTACTGACCTGGACAAGTTACTGGCTTATCTTACATTAGAAAACATCAACATTCTGGATGTCCGGCTTGAAAATCTGGAAGATTTCTCGGCCGGATTACATGATATCGGCATCCACCCCCGTTCGCAGGCACGCATCTTGTCGGGCATCCGCTCTTTCTACCGTTTCCTCATTATGGAAGATTACCTGAAAGCCGATCCGACAGAATTGCTGGAATCCCCCCAGACAGGTTTCAAACTGCCCGAAGTAATGACTGTAGAAGAGATAGACCTGCTGATAGGAAGCATAGACCGCAGCACCAAAGAGGGACAGCGCAACAGGGCCATACTGGAAACGCTTTACAGTTGCGGGCTCCGTGTTTCCGAACTCTGCAACCTGAAATTATCCGAACTTTATTTTGAAGAAGGCTTCATCAAAGTGGAAGGAAAAGGAAGCAAACAGCGGCTGGTTCCTATTTCACCGCGCGCCATCAAGGAAATCAGGCTCTACTTCACCGACCGTAACCTGATGAAAATAAAGCCGGGATTTGAAGACTTTGTCTTTATCAGCAATTTCGGGAAGAACATCTCCCGCATCATGGTTTTCCATATCATCAAGGAACTGGCAGCCCGGATAGGTCTGAAAAAAAAAATCAGTCCTCACACATTCCGCCATTCTTTTGCAACACATTTGCTGGAAGGAGGTGCCAACTTGCGTGCCATACAGTGCATGCTGGGACATGAAAGTATCGGGACAACAGAAATTTATACACATATAGACCGTAATATGCTACGCAGTGAAATCATAGAACATCACCCCCGTAACATCAAATTCAGAGAAAAAGATAATAAAGGTTCTATATTCTAAAATATTTTAAGATAAATTGAAAAAAAAGCAGGCTAAGAAGCTAGCATATAATAGAGTTTTTCCTATCTTTGCCCCCAAAGAGACGCACAAAAACGTACTATAGCGAATTTTACATTACAAACGTTAAATTAATAAGTAACTATGATTAAAAAGTTGTATTTGCCCTTAGTGGCTTTATTGGTCCTTGCCTTATCATCATGCGGCAAGATGGGAGAATTGTCTTCTGACTATTTCACAACTAACCCTGAAGTGCTTGAAGCAATCGGTGGTAAAGTGCCTGTGACAATTAATGGTAAATTCCCCGAAAAGTATTTCAAGAAGAACGCAACTGTTGAAGTTACCCCCGTTCTGAGATGGAAAGGCGGCGAAGCTAAAGGCCAGCCCGCTGTATTCCAAGGAGAAAAAGTAGAAGGAAACAATCAGACTATCGCTTACAAGGCAGGTGGCAGCTACACGATGAAAGCTTCTTTCGACTACGTTCCCGAAATGGCAAACTCTGAACTTTATCTTGATTTCAAGATTACAAAAGGAAAGAAATCATACACTATTCCTTCTGTGAAAATCGCTGATGGCGTTATCGCGACTTCTGAACTGCCTACTGCTGCCAGCTCTAACGCATCATACGCTAACGATGCTTTCCAACGCATTATTAAAGATGCTCAGACTGCCAACATCATGTTCTTGATCCAGCAAGCCAACTTGCGCAACAGCGAATTGAATTCTGACGATATCAAAGAATTCCATAAGAAAGTGGCTGAAATTAATGCCGACACAAAGAACTACAAACTGAACAACATCGAAATTTCTGCATACGCTTCACCTGATGGTGGTGTGGAACTGAACACCGGTTTGGCTGAAAACCGTGAAGCAAACACAGAAAAATATATGGAACGCCAGTTGAAGAAGGGCAAGATTGATACTAACCTGGATGCAAAATACACTGCACAAGACTGGGAAGGCTTCCAAGAACTGGTATCTAAATCAAACTTGCAGGATAAAGATTTGATCTTACGTGTTCTTTCTATGTACAATGATCCTGAACAAAGAGAAGCTGAAATCAAGAATATCTCTTCTGTATACAAAACTTTGGCTGACGAAATCCTGCCTCAGTTGCGTCGTGCCCGTTTAACTGCCAACTATGACATCATCGGTCGTAGCGATGACGAAATCAACGAAGCATTCAACTCTGATCCTAAAGTATTGAGTGTAGAAGAATTATTGTACGCTGCTACACTGACTAACGACAACGCTCGCAAAGAAGCTATCTTCACCAAGACAACTCAACTTTATCCGAACGATTTCCGTGCTTATAATAACTTGGGTGAATTGGCATTCGCTGCCGGTGATGCTGCTAAAGCAGAAAGCTACTTCAAACAAGCTGCTTCTAAGAACGCTAACGCTCCTGAAGTAAACGCTAACCTTGGTCTTTGCGAATTGGTTAAGGGCAATGTTGCAGCTGCCGAAACTTACTTAGGCAAAGCTACAGGTGCTAACGCTGCCGGCGAAGCTTTGGGTAACTTATATATCAAACAAGGCCAGTATGACAGAGCTGTCAACTCATTCGGTGACGCTAAGACTAACAGTGCCGCTCAAGCTCAGATTTTGGCTAAAGACTATAACAAAGCAAAAGCTACTTTGTCTGCAATCAAGAATCCGGATGCAATGACTGACTACTTGATGGCTATCGTTGGTGCTCGCACAAACAATGCTTCATTGGTAAGCAGCAGCATCAAGAGCGCAATCGCAAAAGATCCTTCAATGGCTGAAAAAGCTGCTAACGATCGCGAGTTCGCTAAATACGCTGATGCTATCAAATAATATAACTAGATATCATCTTGTCTAGTTTTTTAGATGATTATGACTGAAACCGGAGGCTTCGTGATGAAGCTTCCGGTCTTTTTATGTAAAATAACCTTCATTTATACCTGCCTTTAGCCACAAAATGCGTATTTTCGCAAAAAATATCTTGAAATGAAAAAATTACTATTCTTTCTTTTCACTCTTGTTGTGCTGGCAAGCGGCTGCGGCAAGAAAAATACATTCACCTTGGAAGGAAGCATTAAAGGACTTCCTTCAGACACTATATTAGTATTTTATCAAGAACCCGATTACAAACTGGATACCATACTCCTCTCAAAAGGTAAATTCACTTACACCATTACCCCTGACACATTTACTATCTTCTCATTACTATTGGGAGAAAAACAAATCTTACCGATATATGCTGATAAAGGAGAAAGTGTCACCCTAAACGGAATGGTCGGAGAGATAGAGGTTAAAGGAAAGGGAGAAAACGCACAACTGGCAAAACATATCCAGTACCTTAGCACCTTAGAAAATAACAAGGCAGCTGTTATGACTGCTGTGGATTCGTTGATTAAAACCAACCCAAGCTCGTACAGCAATATCTATCTGATAGACAAATATTACGTACAGGACTCGCTTCCTGATTACAACCACATAGATCAGCTGATAAAAGGACTAAGCGGTATTATAAAAGACACACCTTATATTATAGAACTCCAGAATAAATTAAGCGAGAAAAAAGAACTGACAGAACATCGCTACGTTTCCAACATTTCGTGCACGGATAAAAAAGGAAAGACCGTCAACTGGAACAGTGTAAAAGGGAAATATGTCCTTTTGGATTTTTGGGCAAGCTGGAACAAAGAAAGCATTGCCACACAAGATTCTTTAGTATCCGTACAAAAGGCATTGAAAAAAGACAAGTTTGTTATTATCAGCCTCTCCCTTGATCTGGATAAAAAGGAATGGATGGAGAAAATCATTCAAAGAGATACCACGCAATGGAAACAAGTTTGCGATTTCAAAGGCTGGGACAATTCCATTGTCAAACAGCAAGGCATAACCCGGATTCCTGCCAATATACTTATAGGTCCTGACAAGCGGGTCATCACGCAAGATATACGAGGCAAAGAACTGATAGACAAAGTGTCCGTCAGCTGTTTATCCTGGCATCCAACCACGGTCACATTTTTCAGCGGCGTTTCAGATGAAATCCTCTGGTCGTACCGCGCAAATGTGCCGTCCTGCTTTTGGAATGCAAGGTGTTTTTCACCGCTTACCGTATTATAATACAGCAGAGTCCCCGCCTTCTGTCTCAAGCCGGTGATGGTTCCATACGTACCGCCGCAAAGCGTGACCTTTGCATGCTCCGAGACGGTCAGCGTCTGGACAGTTCCTGTAAAGTCCTCATCGACCACCAGCAAGCCGTCGTCCTCTACCTGAATCGCGCCGGCGTTTCCGGCTTTCTCAGTTTCGTTTTTCTCTCTGAGTTCCAGCCTCTTGCCGCTGGGCACCACGATTGCGCCCTCGCCACTGACGGTGTGGCCGTTCGGGAAGAATGTAGATATTGAAAAACTGGATTCCCTGATGAATCTGGTAAGTGAGCTGATCATTGCCAAGAACTCTCTGGTAGCTGCGTCCAGCAATGACCAGGGCAATAATTCCGCATTCAATGAGCAGATCGAGTATCTGGAAAACGTAACCACGAACCTTCATGAATCTGTAATGAAGGTACGAATGGTACCTATTGAGAGCGTTGTTGTGAAGTTCCCCAGAATGATCCGTGATCTGTCCAAGAAGCTGGACAAGAAGATGGAATTGTATATGAGTGGTGAAGAGACCGAACTGGATCGTACCGTAGTAGACGAGATCGGAGATCCTCTGATGCATCTGCTTCGTAATTCCGCAGACCATGGTCTGGAATCCGCAGAGGTACGTGCACAGCGTGGCAAGCCGGAACAGGGATCTATCTTCCTGGATGCTTATCAGGATGGCAATAACGTAGTCATCGAGGTAAGAGATGATGGTAACGGTATTGATGTAGAAGCTGTTAAGAATAAAGCAATCGAACGTAATCTGGTAACCACGGAGCAGGCTGCTAATATGTCTGAGAAGGATATTATCAACCTGCTGTTCCAGCCTGGATTCTCTACTTCTGAGAAGGTGACCGACGTTTCCGGCAGAGGTGTAGGTCTGGATGTTGTTAAGTCCAAGATCGAATCCTTAAGCGGTGAAGTGGAAGTGAAATCCAAGTGGGGAGAGGGAAGTACCTGGACCATTCGACTGCCTCTGACCCTTGCAATTATCCAGGCACTGATGGTAGTCGTAGGAGGAGAAAAATATGCGATCTCTCTGGGATCCATCCAGACGATCGAAGATATCTCTCCCAACGATATCAAACTGGTAGAGAACAAAGAAGTGATCAACTTGAGAGGAACCGTGATTCCTCTGATCCGTCTGACCGAGGTACTGGATGTAGAGAGTACCAGATCCCCTGAGGACAACCTGATCGTTGTCATTGTCAAGAAGGGCGATAAGATGGCAGGTCTGGTTATCGACGAACTGATCGGACAGCAGGAGATCGTTATAAAGTCTCTTGGCAAATACATCAAGCAGTGCAAATTCATCAGTGGTGCAACGATCCTTGGTGACGGCGAAGTAGCACTGATCCTGGATGCCAACGCATTACTGTAAGGAGGGAGATGACAGTTATGGAAGAACTTAGCATGAAAGAAACTTTAAAGGCCGGAGACGAGCGTAAAGTTGAGGAGGATTTTTTCCAGTATATTGTGATCCGCCTCGGAGATGAGCAGTACGGCATCGATATCCGATACATTGACAATATTGTAAGAATGCAGCATATCACCAGAGTGCCCAAGGTACCCGCATATTTAAAAGGTGTAGTCTTCGGAGCACTTTTGCCTCAGTTACACGACCTTCAACCTGTC
>ENA-OPCW01001029-OPCW01001029.1-human-gut-metagenome-genome-assembly--contig:-NODE-1029-length-14630-cov-3.893722_pt1 | contig 14630 bp, 10 predicted proteins | sample MGYA00241258_ERZ501496 | MGnify/ENA primary metagenome ERZ501496 (study PRJEB25962, sample SAMEA2042660) | human gut metagenome | biome: human gut; feature: human-associated habitat; material: faeces...
AGCATCTCTTCCTCCGAAAATTCCATATATTTTTTCTGGGCCGGTTCACACGCTGCCGGTTCCAGAAGAAGGCCGCTTAATTCACCATTTTCAAACTTTACATTTACACCGTTATCCATTTTCCGGTCCGGATCGATCCCTGCCTCTTCCAGTGCTCTGGAATTCAGCCACATGCTGTGGCAGTCCGCACAGAAAAGATACACCGGCCTGTCGGGAATGGCCTCATCCAGAAGTCTTTTATCCGGAAGCGGCTCGTCACCCCAGTTGGTGATAAACCATCCGGAACCTCGGATTCTTTTGTAATCCGGATGTGCATCTGCAAATTCCTTAATGATCTTTACACATTCTGCCTGGGAACGTCCTTTTCCCAAATCTGAACACACATATCTGCTGCCATCAATGGCTCCGGAAAAAAGATGGGTATGTGCATCCAGGAAAGAGGACATGATCATTTTTTCTCCGTGATCGTAAAGAGGCCAGTCCGCATAATCCTTATCTCTCTGGAAATCCCAGGGAAGAACCGCCTGGATCTTTTTGTCCACTACTGCGATGGCTGCCGGTCTGGGGAAATCTTCAAGACCTGTAAAAACAGCTTTACTTCTCAGAATAAATTTTCCCATAAGCCATACCTCCTACATCACAAAACCACAGATCAGAAATCCCACAACAGAAAGTACACTTGCAATGATTACATATGGAAGCTGTGTCAGCGCATGTTCCATATTGTCAATTCCTGCACTCTGGGAGGAAAGAAGTGTCGCATCTGTATAGAAGCAGGCATGGCTTCCAAATGCACCACCGCTGCCATAATAAGGATCGGATTTGCGCTGATGGCTGCACCAAGTGGAAATACGATAGGTGCAACTACCGCGCTCATGCCCCAGAGAGAACCGGTAGTAAAGGTAAGTGCCGCAACCAGAACAAAAGCGATTGCCGGGAAAACCGGGCCCCAGAGAAGCGGTTTTGCAACAGAAATAATAAAATCTGTCATTCCCATTCCCTCCGTTACTTTCTGAAGTACAAAGGCAATGACCAGAAGGATCAGAATCGGAAGCATATCTGCAAAACCACGGACAACCAGATTAAAGAAATCATCCAGCGCAACCACTTTCTGCGGTACATAAAGCACGAAACAAACGATCAGGGAAACCACAACAGCCAGAAGCAGGTTGCTTGTCGCAATAGCAATGGCAACCAACACACCCATGGGAATCACGAAATTCCAGATGTTACCTTCTTCCTCATAACCTTTTCTGTCATCGTGGTTATATTTTCTGCTAGCATCGCTGTAAACCTTGCCAGTCTCCTCCACACGTTTATAGGCTTTTTTCATAGCACCAAGCTTTGGCATCACACCCAGCGCAAAGAGGAAAACAATAGCAATGGTAAGGATCGGATAAAAGCAATAGGGGATCGCACGGATATAAGCCTGAATACCGGTTTTAAATCCCAGCGCCTTCACACTTGCCTGATCAATAAAAAGACTTGCGTAAAAAACATTTGTGAGAGCAGTTGCTCTCACCTTTTGGGGCATCTCTCACCTCATCTCTCACCCTTTAAACGCTTTATTCATCGGGGGAAAGTGATAAAAGATGAGAGCATGAGAGATAAAATGTGTTTTTTGCATTGATAGGAGTAGTCCCGAAAGTTAACGGCATAACTTTCGGAAACAATGGAAGAAACTTCCTAAACTTATGCTGTCAGTTTGTAAAAACCTCCCGTCGTGAAAGGGAAAATGTTCCGAGGAAAGACAACCTGTTTTATACGAATGTTCATGCGGCACTTCATGAACGTTCACGTAGGACTATATATACGTCCGCGTGAGGTTACACATATATATGTGGGAATCATCAATTTTTTGTTCATGTACAAAAACACAAGTTCCTATGCAAAAAAGATAAGGATGTTTTTTAAAAACATAAGTTCATTTTAAAAAAAGAACAAGACCTTTTTAAAAAACGAACTTATGTTATTTACCAACTTTTGCAAGCTAAATAACTTCTCTGCCAATCATCAGACTATACCTTTACAAGAAATCAAACTTTAGTCTGACAGGCATACTTAATTGTAACCGGCATTTTGCCCGAACTCATCTTTATTGATAATGGCATCCAATTGAGTCTGAGGAATAGGACGTAGCAAATGATGCTCTTTTATATTCACTTTCGCATCCGGATTGTATGCTTTTACTCTTTCCAGCAGCTTACCGGTACGCTTCAAATCGAACCAACGTTGCTGCTCTCCTCCCAACTCACGGGCCCGTTCATCCAAAATAAAATCCAATGTCAACTGTTCCGGCTTTATCTCCATAGCGGCTTCCTTTCCAGGAATAGCAGCTCTCCTTCTTACCTCATTGATATAAGATGCTCCAGAAACATTATCGTTCAAGAATAATTCAGCCTCGGCAGCTATCAGATATAACTCAGCAAGACGAATGACCACACCATGTCTCACACTTCCCGTATAATTCACAGACTCACGAGACGGATCAAGGAATTTCTTGAAAGTCACATTCTGAACCCTATTTTTGATAGAGCCATCGGCATTGTAAACAAAATCCTTGTCTATGGTAATATAATTGTGTTTAGCTTCCTCTGCATCGGGCACACTATATTTAGTAAAGAAAATAGCCGTATCTCCCGGTGAGATATAAGCACTGTTCGTATTGTTACAAATCCATGCCTGCTGGAACACATCATCATAACGGGCATCCATCTTTTCATCGAACAGATTCAGATAATACAGCGTAGGCATATATCTGTTAAAACTGCGACCATATTCTATGGAGCGCGTAACAGGTTTCTTACCGTCCTTATCGAGTACCTGATCATAGCACATCACCCACAACAGATGTGAAGGGTTATTACCCGGTGTTCTCCAAATGATGGGGTTCCCGTCAGGACCTTCTTCAATGGAAGTTCCGAATATCTCACTCTTTGTGTACATACAAACAAACACATTCTCTTTTACATCATTACATTTATAAATATCACAAAGGTCCGAATAATCTTTTGCCAAGCTATAATCATAATTGTCAATGACATTACGGGCATATTTCAACGCTTCCTCATAATTTTTATTATACAGATAAACGCGTGCCAGAAACGCTTCGGCCGCACCTTTAGTAGCACGTCCATAGTCGGAAGTGGAAACTGGCAATTTAGCCACCGCCTCTTTCAAATCAGCTATAATCTGAGTATAAAATTCCTCTTCGGACGAACGGTAAACGTAGCCTGACGGCTCGGTACATTCTTCTGTCGATAAATAAACACCTCCCCATGTCTCTACAATATGCCACAGATAAAGAGCCCGCAAGAAATAGGCTTCCCCCATACGGATATCTTTAACCGAAGCTGAAAGTTCGGATCCAGGCAAACGGTTCAAGGCAGTGTTACAAGTATTCAATGCCGAATACAAACGTTCCCACTCTTTAGTTATCGCATTGCTGGAACCTTGTAATGACGAGTTATAATCGGAAAGTTCAGCATCGGCACAACCATTTCCCCGGGTAAATATATCCGTTCCCAACTCTGTCATTGATGTGGCATATTCCTGTCCATACCAGAAACGCAACGGTGTGTAACATGAATTAATCAAGGCTTCTGCACCCGATGCAGTCTTATAAAAAGTATCAGCGGTCAATCCACTGGGATTTTCCTCTGTCAGAAAATCATCACATGAACTCAAGGTTGCTGCTATACAGCTAAGCAAACACCATTTATATAATTTATTCATACCTATTCGTTTATTTAAAAATCAACATTAATACCAAATACTGCTTGTTTTGTCATCGGGTAGCTCAAAGAGCCTCCTCGTTCAGGATCATAATCATCCAAATGGCTGAAAGTAAAGAAATTCTTTAATGAACAATAGATACGGATATTAGAAGCATGAATCTTCCCGATCCATGATTTAGGCAACTGATATCCCAAAGTGATTTCTTTAATCTTCAAATACGAACCATCCACGTATCCCAATGCATCCAATTTGGAAGAATCCGAATAACTTTTTTCCGGACGGGGAAATTCATTCGTAGGATTCTCCGGTGTCCAATAGTTTACTTTAATACCCGGATCTCCTTGAATACGGTATGATCCATAACCGTTGGCTTCCGAATGTAACATTTGCCCTTGTCTCCAATACATGAAAACGCGCAAATCAAAGTTCTTGTATTTGAATGTATTATTCAATCCCATTACGAAATCAGGAGTTTCCGAACCCAAAATGACACGATCGTTATCATTGTCTATAGAACCATCCTTATTTTGGTCCTTTATTTTTATACGTCCCGGCTTCTCACCATATTTAGCTGCTTCCTCAGCTTCGTCAAGTTGCCAAATACCGATTTTCTCCAATCCATAATGCGTTTTGATGGAATGTCCTACAAACCAACCGTTACTAATATCACGATCGGTTCCATCTGCCAATTCAGTGATTTTCTCTCTGTTCAGAGTAAAAGTATAATCTGTATTCCACGAGAAATCCTTTTGATTGAAATTTTGGGTATTAATAACTAATTCCACACCTTTATTTTCAGTTTTTCCTACATTATCCCATGCCAAGGAATATCCGGTAGAGCTAGGTACTTTTTTCTGCATCAGCAAATCTGATGTCTTTTGTTGATAGATGTCCAATGAACCACTGATGCGGTTATTGAAGAAACCAAAATCAATACCGATATTAGCCGTTGCTGTTTTTTCCCAGCCCAAATTATAATTCGGTGTCAAAGCCGGATAATAACCATAGGCCCCGTTTTCCGTATTATTTATGAGATAAGCATACATGGTCTTTCCTAATCCTCCCTGAGTTTGATATGCAGAAACAGCACTGTTTCCTGAAATACCATAACTCAACCGAAGTTTCAAATTGGAAAGTTGTTCTACGTTCTTCAAAAAATTCTCTTCATTCATACGCCAAGCCAAAGCCACAGATGGGAAGACCCCCCACTGATGATCTTTTGCCAGTACAGATGAACCATCCTGACGCAAAGTTACGGTCATCAAGTATTTCTCATTGAATTTGTAGTTGATACGTCCGAAGAAAGAAGCCATAGTGGTTTGTACATAGTTACTGGATATCTGCTGACTATCCTGCAAACCACCTAAATTATAAAACAACATAGTAGATGAAATAAGATTATGTCCCGCACCCTTATATTCCTCAGCTACATTTTTATATAATGCATTACCTGCCATCAGACTCAGATTATGTTTTCCTAATGTGAACGAATAAGCCAATGTATTTTCCCACGACCAATTGACATCACTATGATTGGTAGCATCTGCTAACGAGTAATTTCCCGCTCCGTCCAACGTATATGTATCAGCAAAATGTCCTGTACGGACATCTTTCTTGTCAAATCCGAAAGTAGAAGTCAGTGTCAAGTCCTTGATAATGTTCCAGGTAGCCCCTACATTCCCCACCAAATGGCTGGTCAACCGGTTATTTTTATAGGCTCCGGGGACTTCCTCGGCTATGGGACTGATGGTCTGTCCGTCATTAAAAGGAAGCACATTGATAGAACCATCTTCATTATATACATCTCCATAGGGAGCGTAATAAATAGAACGGTTGAAAGGATCACGTCTGATGTTCTGATCCAAATAGGTGTATACTACATTAGCGTTCAGTTTTAAATTATCAGTCAACTTATGCGACAAGGATAAGGTTGCATTATAACGGTCCATATTATCCAACTTCACCAAACCGTCTTCAGACATATATTCAAAAGCCAGATTGAATGTTGTCTTCTCCGTACCATTCGAGATATTGATAGAATGGGACATCTGGCTACCCGTTTGCATCAGCATATCCACCCAGTCCACATTTTGATTGGCTTTTATAGCATCATAAGCAGAACCGAAAATTTTGGCATCATCTTCGGGACCTGCCCACTGGCCGTCCGTGCGATAAGCCTCTCTCTTGAAATCAGCCCATTCGGACAAATTCATTCTATCGGGATAAGCAGCTACAGAATTGCTAGAATAATAACCGTTATATGAAACCTTGGTTTTGCCTACAGCTCCTTTCTTTGTAGTAATCAAGATGACTCCGTTAGCACCGCGAGAACCATAAATAGCGGTAGAAGAAGCATCCTTCAGAATCTCCATAGATTCTATAACATTGGGATTGATATCAATATCTGTCCCATAGGGCACTCCGTCTACAATAATCAGCGGAACATTCGAAGCGTTCAATGACCGATTACCGCGAATGGAAAAGGACAAGCCCGAACCTGTCTGACCACTTGATTTAGTCATATCCAGTCCAGCCACTTTCCCTTGCAGGCTTTCCAAAGCATTCGTCGTAGGAACAGCAATAATGTCCGCTTGCTTGATGGAGGTCATAGAACCGGTCAAGTCCCGTTTCTTTACAGTACCATAACCAATGACTACCACTTCATCCAATTCTTCAGTATCTTCTTTCAAAATTACCTTTACCGGGGTTCCCGGCTTAATGACAGTCTCTTGTGAAAGCATACCGATATAGCTGATTTCCAATTTCTTTGTGTCCGCAGGAAGCGACAAGGAGAAATTCCCCTCAAAATCGGTAATGGTTCCTACGGATGAGTTGCCTGCTACCTTTACATTAGCACCGATAACAGGCTCACCGGTACTATCTAGAACCGTACCTGTTACAATAATATTTTGCGCATAAACATTCCCAATACTCATCATCAGGAATGAAAGCACAAATAGAATAAACCTACTTTGTTTCATGTTTTTTACTGTTTTCATTTTATAGTATAATTTAAAGTTTTTAGCTCTGCAAAGATGAATAAAAATAGGAGCCGAATATTACATTATCTGGTCTAATATTTATAAAATCTGATTTGAGAATAACAAAACAGAGTTATCCGAATATAAAATTATAAATAACAAACTCCTTGCTCTCCCAATGTTCCGTTTCGATTAACCGCACGTATTAACAGAACTACCCCTTTCATGTCAGATTCCCATAATGACTGAGTATCAGAAGTTATATCAACTATTTTCCCATTTACATCTAACACATAGCCCAAAGCGCCTGGTACAGCATCCCACTTTAAACCATCCTGCTCCCACCGGATATGAGCAGGAGCGGGCAATTGTTCCATCATGCTGCGAGGATCCCATCCATCCTTACTTTTAATTATGTTTTCATAAGTATATAAAGCTGCCTCATCCGAAGTAATTGCAGCTCGGCATTCCCCTTTCCTTTTCTCTTTTCCACCTGTCTCATATTCCGTTTTTCTACAACTTAAATCCAATGTCTTTCCATTCATATCCATACTGTTATATTCTGCAAAAAGAGCAGGAATAGTACCCATATTTGTCCATCCTTCAGGAGCTAAAGGAATCTTCACCAAAGTATTAATATAAACAGCTTTGGGTGAGTTATGCCAAGGACGTCCTAATTTCAATTTACCATCTGCTGCCTGTTCGTTGCCATCAATCACACAATTACGAAACACATAACCATATTTTACTGATTCATGACAGGGCGCAACTATAACAGAGCCACTACGTACATTATATAATATAGACTTTTCCACTAACGCATTGCCTCCACCGTAAAAATAATCTACAGCCCCTTCTAGCCAACATTCTTTTACATAATGACGGTCTGCATCTCGTGTAGTAGTCATCCAGGTATCTTGAAACGAACGGAATTTGCAATTATAAAAAGCAATACGATCCGCCTTCGTTTTCAAAGCTAATGCTTGAGGACCATTTTGAGCCTCCAGCCCCCAATCATTGACGTAAGAAATATTTTCAGAATAAAAATCAGAAGCATTGATATTTACCACAGCTCCCTCAAAATGAGAAACAGCAGATTTTGGATTATGAACCGAATAATGCCAATACGCTAAATCTTTAGTATTGGCATCAGGTTTACCACCTACATTTAATTTAAGATGAATAATAGTCCGTTCCTTATCCTGTCCGATAAGATGAATAAAAGGCTTGTTTTGAGGAATAATCACCTGTTCTTCGTATGAACCATTTTTAACAAATATCAGCCAAGGACTTTTCAAATTCTCTGGGACTGCATCAATAGCCGACTGAACTGTAGTATAATCTCCCGTGCCATCTTTTGCAACAACAGCATGAAAAATAGTATTCTGCTGGGAGCGGGCATATCCCATTATTCCCAATATACAAAATAAGAGGAAGAAAAAAGAAAACCGTTTTGGAAATTGTATTTTACTTGTTCTCATGAATAGTATATTTTAAAGGTTCACGCAGCAAAGGTGCACGATTTCAAGTTATTACCTTTATATTTTTTATCCAAATCCTTATAAAAATCAACCTTTCGATTTTCAAAGTTATTTTCTCCTCCTCTTATCCTATTATTCTATCTCAAAACCCTGTACTTGCCAATCTGCTATTTGAAAGTAGACTCATTACCAATATAAATAGTCCCGAAGTCCAATGAAGTAGGATTTAATACCATTGACACCTCACTATCAATATATTCGCTCAATATCCCTTGATGCACCAAATCATGAGCTACTATTCTTGCATAACAAGCTGCTCCGGTAGCTTGCGTATGAAGTTCCATCTGTAGGAACATAAATCTGTTGATTTGTAGCATCTGCCCCTAAGTCTTCAACAAACTCCTTGGTCAGAGCTGTCATATCAACTACAGGTACTTTTTTTTGACGAGCTACATTCTTCATAGTCACCAGGACTTATATTTTCTTTCACCTTATCCCAACGTCCTTCCTTCCAAAAAGAACGTGAGCTTCTACCTCCACGTGCATAATTTATCACTTGTACTTCTTTTGAAAAGAACTCCTGCAGCATTTCTCCCCACCCACGAGTACGAGTTGTATTTTCCATGTAATCTGCCATAGTAGAATCTCCAATAGTATGAACCTTTAAATTTTGTGTCCACACTAAACCTGATTCTAAAACGGCAAACACTCCGAAAAATAATAGTTTCCTCATCATATATGAATTAATTTATATATGATGAGGAAAAATTCTTGACATACAAAATTACATTATAATATTGTACATCAAGAATCTTGTTCTAAGGTTGTATATCTTGCACAGCGAACAGTACATTTCTATGTTCCATCTGTAGTTCCTTCCCTATAAGTTGGCATGAAGATTCCAAACGTATATCTGACGAGGACGCACCAATTTTAAATTTATATGCTCCATCAGCTATAGTCCATTTACCATTCACGTAATATGCCATTTGCTGAGGAGAAACTTTAAAGCTTACCCTTTTTGATTCGCCAGGTTTCAAATTTACCCGAGCAAATCCTTTTAACTGTATAGGTTTAAGAGATTGTGAAGATTCAGGAGATAAATAAAGCTGTACAATTTCAACCCCTTCACGCATACCGGTATTCTTTACCCGACAGCTTATCTCAATAAAATCATCCGTTGTTTGCGCTGTTGCCGGAACATTCATCCCACTATATTCGAAAGAAGTATATGAAAGTCCAAAACCAAACGGATAAGCTATTTTCTCTTGAGAAACACCATTATTATAACAATAAAGTTCTTCACTTTCTGTCTTAGGATAACTGACACAAAGTTTTCCGGAAGGATTAACATTACCCAACAAGATATCAGCAACAGCATTTCCCCCTTCTTCACCAGGATACCAAGCTTGAAGAATGGCTGCACAACCAGCCTCCACTTCATCAATAACTTGAGGACGTCCACCAAACATCATTAAAACAACAGGTTTTCCTGTAGCAATCAGTTCTTTTAAAAAACGTTCCTGATCTCCCGGCAAACGAATTCCTTTACGTTGACGGGCCTCTCCACATAAAGTTGGGTTTTCTCCTAATGCAGCAATAACGACATCGCTTTCTGAAGCTAGTTTTATGGCAGCCTTCCAATTAGTAGGATCAGATGACTCCATAAGCATCATATTCAAACGTTCCGTCCTAGGATCACCTTCACGAATAATGGCTGTTTCATTTGTTGCGCTCCAATCGCACCCACGTTCATACCCTAAAGTAAAATTTTCTCCTAACTTAGGTTTCAAAGCATCGTATACTGAGATAATTTTAGGATTTTCAGGATCTATTTTTCCTCCCCACCAAAACGCCTGCATGGACTGGTAAGTATAATCCCCCAACATACACCAATAAGTGTTTGCATTCGGTCCTACCAAAGCAATTTTTTTATGCTTGCCAGAAAGGGGCAACACCCCATTATTCTTCAATAAAACAATAGATTGACAAGCCAAATCATAAGATGTTTTACGATATTGAGGACAATCTAAATCCAAATCTCCATTTGTATAAAGTTTCCGATCCGTTGACAACAATCCTAAACGTGCTTTCAACATTAATGAACGTTTCACCGCCTTTTCAAAATATTGCTCATCAATTAAACCATCTTTTATTAACTCGGGCAAAAATTTATAACAATTATTCGAAGGAAGTTCAATGTCATTACCTGCTACAAGAGCCTCAATAGCCCTTTGTTTTAGAATTTCAGGATTACCTTTCTGACTGGAATGTCCCACAGCACCATAATCACTCACTACCAAGCCGTCAAATTCTAAATATCCACGCAATATTTTATTCAAAAGAGTATCACTAGATACAGCCTGTTCACTACGAAAACGACCATAAGATGTCATCAAGACTTTACAATCCGCCAATCGTATCATAGCTTCATGTGGCATAAGTACTTCTTCAAAAATTTCTTTCCATGTCAATGAAGAACCTCCACCATATCCCAAAAAATGCTTAGTACAAGCTGCAACACCATCCTTCAACCCATTCTTTTGCAAACCTTCTACAAAAGCTACCCCCATAGCTGCACTGAGATAGCCATCTTCCCCATAAGATTCTTCTATACGAGGCCAATGCGCGGTACGTATAAGATCGACCATGGGTGATAAAGCAAGCGTAGCACCAACAGAACGCATGACTTCTGCCGTCTGTTCTGTTTTAACTGTAGCCAGTTCAGGATTCCAAGAACAAGCGACTCCTAATTGTTGAGGATAAACAGTTGCTCCTTTAGCTGCCAATCCAGTAATAGCCTCTTCATGGAATATAGCCGGTACACCCGACGGAGTTTCATTTATAAGATAATTCTGAAAATCGCGTACAAAATCACGCAATTCATTCGGTCCTAAATCTAATGCACAAGCATATTGACATACATGTCCTATTCCATTAGGAATTTTTTCTCTACATTTCTGTAAAGACAATCTTCCATTCTCCATCACCTCTGAGGGACGGATACCATACAACTGAGCAACTCGTTCAGCTTGAGACATTTTCTTATAAAGTGAATCTACTTGTTGTTGCATTTTCTGTGTTTCAATTTCTTCAGTTGAAGATTTTGATGCTCCAGAGAAACAGGAAACAAGCCCAAAAGGCACAAGCATTAAAAGACTAAATACTATTTTTTTCATGTTTATACAACAATTATAATTGAGTGAAAATATAAGTTTGTCCCGCTTCAGTGGGTACATCATATAAATAGGAATCTTTCAGTTCCACTCCCTTCAATGGAGCTTTCTCACTAATAAGCGGACGACTGATTTCCTGCTTTCCAAACAAAGGATTAGGATTATCCTCTTTAGCTTTAACCAGTGTCATACCATCCACCATTAAAGCATTGTGCACGCGCAAGCGAAGATTACCACCGATAGTAGATTTGATAGCTGCCGATTCTATCTTGCCATCCTTCCATCTCAGAGAAACAATTTCAAAACCACCACGTGCACGAAGCCCCCTAATCTCTCCATCTTTCCAAGTATCAGGTAAAGCAGGAAGTAAATGAACAGCCCCATCATGACTCTGCATCAACATTTCAGCAATCCCGGTGTCATTGACGCCCTTGGCGTAGGCCTTCGGAGAGCATTCGCGCATGGACAACCAGTAGTACCAGTGACCGACCGGCCAAGCATCCTTGCCGCCGAGTGCGATCGGATCGATGCCAGCGCTGCGAAGCTTCTGCACATCGGTCTTCAGCTCGCTGAAGGTGGTCGGCGCGGCATCGATGCCAGCCTGCTTGAACAGATCCTTGGAATACCAGATGCCACCAGGCTGCACAGTGACTGGAACACCATAGACCTTGCCGTCATAGGACATGGACTCCAGCGCAGAAGACATCTGCTTCTTGACGGTGTCACTGATCTTATCAGTGAGGTCCATGGTCTGTCCGGCGTCAATCATGTCCTTGGTCTTGGCTCCACCAAGGGTCATGTACACATCCGGGCCGGAGGCGGGATCCTGCATAGCGGTGGTCAGCTTGCCTTCGAAATCCTCGTTTTGGATGGCTTGGATCTGGACCTTGACACCGGTCTTCTTCTCGAACGCTTTGGCCATATCCTCCCAATACTGCTTGCCGTCACCAGCTGTTGCGTTATGCCAGAACGTAATGGTCTTATCGTCTTTGGCACCAGTGCTGGGGCCGCAGGCACCCATGCCCAACATGGTCGCCACCGCAAGAGTGGCAGCTGCAATGGTTTTGAACTTCATTGTCTTCTCCTTATTGACCAAATCATCATCGACAAAATGATGGCAACGACAGAAACGATTTCTCTCGAATGGGCCGAACGGGAAGCATGACCGCAACGAATGCTGCCGCAGCTCCCCTGGCAGACAGAGAATCAGCCTTTGACTCCCTTCGAAAATTTCCATTCCGTTTTCGTTGTACCTACAGACTACCGAAACAAATCACACAAAGTCAAGTTTTTTGTAAAATCAGAAAACTAACTATTTTTCGTTGATTTTACAACGTTTTTAAGCATTGCCAACATATCGAAAGTTTCGAAAAACGTAAACCGAAACTTTCGTTCGCATTTTCGGATATGATGAAAATGAAGAAGGAGTGACTCATGCGCAATACGGCAAAAAAAGCTACGGTACGACTCTCTGACATAGCTAAAGAGACCGGTTATTCCCTTTCCACCGTATCCAAGGCGCTCAACGGCAGAGCCGACGTTTCCGAAGAGACGCGGCAAACCATCAACGCGGTGTTGAAACGGTATGGGTATTCCCGTAAAGCGACAAGCACGAAAAGCCAACGAATTATCGAAATCGTGTTCCAAGATTTCGATAATGTTTGGGCCCTTGAAGTACTCCGTGGCGCCATTCGCGAAGCCAAGTTGCATGATTTGAACGTCATCACCACCGAAGGCGGCAATCGCCAGCACCCGGACTCATCCTGGATTGACAACATGCTGCGTCGGCAGACAGGGCGGCGTGGTACGTCTCTCGCGTGGGCAGTCTGGTCAGCAAGATCATCTACTACCTGTGCGTGTTCTCCATGGTAGTGCCGTTCCAGATGGTGATGTTTACCCTGTCCCGTACCGCCGAGCAGGTCAAGCTTCCCTACTTTAGCTTCACCTCTATGGCTTTTGCCAAGATCGGATTGAACACACCGTGGACAATACCTATCGTGTACCTGGGCTTCGGCGCGGGACTGGCGGTATTCATGTTCTCCGGGTTTGTCAAGACGATTCCGCTGGAGATCGAAGAAGCCGCTGTAATCGACGGCTGCGGCCCGCTGCGCACCTTCTTTCTGGTGGTTCTGCCCATGATGAAGCCCACGTTCATCTCCGTGGGCGTGCTGGAGATCATGTGGGTGTGGAATGACTTCCTGCTGCCCTATCTGGTGCTGGATCGTACCAAGTATATGACCATCCCCATCGTCATCCAACACCTGAAGGGTAGCTACGGACAGGTGGACATGGGCGCTACCATGGCGCTGATCCTGCTGAGCATCCTGCCGGTCATCGTCTTCTACCTGTGCTGCCAGAAGCACATCATCAAGGGCGTGGCGGCAGGCGCCGTCAAGGGCTGAAACAGTTTATACGCCGGGGGCGGGCACAACGCCCGTCCCCGTATTTTTATCCTATCCAAGAGAGAAGTTGAGTTATGAAACGAAGCAGCGGTATTTTAATGGCAGTCTCCTCCCTGCCCTCCCCCTACGGCATCGGCACCCTGGGCAAGGCGGCCTATGACTTCGTCGATTTTCTGAAGGCAGCCGGTCAGTCCTACTGGCAGATGCTGCCCCTGAACCCCACCAGCTACGGCGACTCCCCCTATCAGAGCTTTTCCGCCTACGCCGGCAACCCCTATTTCATCGACCCGGATATGCTTGTCAAGGATGGGCTGCTGAAAAGATCCGAATGCAACAAATGTGACTGGGGCAACGACCCCCGCCACGTGGACTACGGCAAGATCTACGAAAGCCGCTTCGCCCTGCTGCACAAGGCCTATAAGCGGGGCTGGGAGCGGGACGCCGACAAGGTGGCCGCCTTTGTGGAGGACAACAGCCGCTGGCTGCCGGACTACGCCCTGTACATGGCCTGCAAGCGGCACTTCGGCATGAAGGCATGGACGGAGTGGGAGGACGAGGACATCCGCCTGCGCAAAAGCGAGGCCGTTCTGGAGAAATACAGAGCGCTGCTGGCCGACGATGTGCAGTTCTTCACCTATTTGCAGTTCCTGTTCTTCTCCCAGTGGGAGCTTCTACGGGACTATGTCCACCAACAGGGCATCCGCATTATCGGCGACCTGCCCATCTATGTGTCGCTGGACTCCGCCGACGTATGGGCGGAGCCGCAGTTCTTCCAGCTGGACGAGGAGCTGGTGCCCAAGTCGGTGGCCGGCGTACCGCCGGATTACTTCACCGCCGACGGCCAGTTGTGGG
>ENA-OPCW01001062-OPCW01001062.1-human-gut-metagenome-genome-assembly--contig:-NODE-1062-length-14388-cov-5.190818_pt1 | contig 14388 bp, 9 predicted proteins | sample MGYA00241258_ERZ501496 | MGnify/ENA primary metagenome ERZ501496 (study PRJEB25962, sample SAMEA2042660) | human gut metagenome | biome: human gut; feature: human-associated habitat; material: faeces...
GGAGGCCGATGAGCCCGCTGACGAGCTGCTCCCGCCCGCGCCCCGGGCCTTTGAGCTCAATGCAGACCAGCAGCGGGCCCTGGAGGCCCTGCGTGCTGCGCTGGGGACGGAGCGGCCCGCATCGGTCCTGCTGTTTGGGGTGACCGGCAGCGGCAAGACGGCTGTCTATCTGGAGCTGATCCGGCATTGCATGGAGCAGGGCAGGAGCGTCCTCCTGCTGGCTCCCGAAGTGGCTCTTGCCTGCAAGCTGCGCCGGGATGCGGCCTGCGTCCTGCCCCATGTGCATTGTTGAAGTAGAAGGCATTCACTGCCAATACTTTGTAACCCGGCAGAGCAGCACCCGCTTTGAGCACAGCGGCAGCAGCTTCCACCCAGTTTTCATTTTCCTTACCTTTTACCAGAGGTTTCTTGAACGGGTCGTAGTTTACAGACCCTTTGCATTTTTCCAGGTCTGCGCCTTTGCCTTTGAAATAGTCGGCGAGAATACCGATCAGCATTTCAGCCTTGCAGTTGCAAGTATTGAAATTCAGTTCCACACACTCAGGACAAATCCCGTCAAGTAAGGTAGCAATGTTTTCAGCGTTTACGTCGCTTCCCTTAATGATGAAGCCAAGAGACGTCACACCCTTATTCAGGATGTCAAGGGCTTTTTCATTAGCACCTTTGAAACAGGTGACTTCGATGTTCTGGCGCACCTTCCAATCGTTGTCCTTCTTTGTTCCGCGAACATAAGGGAATTCACCGGGAAGAGACTCGGTAGTCTTCAAACCTTCGATGTCTTCTGCACGATAGAAAGGATTCACATTAAATCCTTCGCCTGTCTTCCAAACAAGCTTTTTCTCAAACGGAACCCCTTTCAGGTCGGCCGTAATCTTCGCCATCCACTCTTCAGTAGACACAGGTGCGAATTCTGAGAAAAGTTTTTCTTTTAATTCTGCCATAATATTAGTTATTTTAATACTGGTATTAGTAATTGTTCAATAGTATATTGTTCAATAACAGAAGGCAAAGGTAGAATAAATAAACTTGAACGCAAATGAAATACAAACGAATTTGACACCTCTTTTAACGCCTTTTAGTGGAGACACATAGAATTTGGATACCAAAATGACAGGAGACAAACATTTTCTTCAAAAAAATTTCTCCAAATGATACATCGGAATAAAATATTTACTAATTTCGCAACGTCAAACAAAGACTACCCGGTGCATTCGTCTAGTGGTCTAGGACGCCGCCCTCTCACGGCGGAAACTCGGGTTCGAACCCCGGACGCACTACAAGAAGCTCGCAGTTCATTTGCGGGCTTTTTCTTTTTCAGGTTATGAACAAACGTGTCTCGTCCTGATTCAAGTTGACCATGCCACCTCCCGCTTTATATCCACAACTATATATTAGTGAAAAATAAGGACGTAACAACCCAAACTAACAAACATATACACTGAGATTTATAACCAAGACTACTACTCTTTTGCTTTTCGACCAAAGGCAAAAAGGTTTTCGCCCTTAGTCGAAAGGGCTTTTGACTAAGGGCGAAAACCTATTCGACTAAGGGCAAAAGGTCTATGGTTAAGCGGTTTTGCAATAGAAGTATGGTTATTGCCACTTAAATAGTGGCCTTCCGAGTCCGACTTACACTCAGATGAAAGCAAATTATACTTATCTGAACAATGTTGAAACAACCACGCTATCTCCATCATTAGGAGCCGGCTGCAGATCCAGCAAGCGGGCAATTATCAGATACAAATTGACATTCGCCATCACCGGCAGCTCGACATTCTGTTTGAAGGAAGGCCCTGCAGCATAAAAGATGGCCTCCATTTCCGGAGCAAAGTTATCATATCCATGTGTAGCCGCGAATACAGGACACGATTCGGGGCGGAATTGCAGATACGTCCCGATATCCGGTAATACGAACAGATCGCCTATACGCGGATTCTTTCCATACACGAACTTTTCCGGAATCTCATTCTTTCTCCAAACCGTTACACGAGGTACACGCTTCAGGATTGCATAAGCGCTATCTGTATAAGTCGGTTTCGGATAAAGCAAAGTCGGCACTCCGTCGAAAACATAATCGAAACTGTCGCGAGGCAGATAATCGTTCAGATTCACATAATTCTCCGGATAATAAGTTGCCATGCCATGATCAGACAGGACGATAAAATCAATCTGGTCAAAGATATCCAGCCTACGGGCTTCAGCAAAGAAGTCACCTAATATACGGTCCAAATGTTCAACCGTTGAAAGGGTTGCCGACGAATCGGGGGTTGCCCTATGCCCGACTCCGTCCGGTTCTTCCATATACCACATGATCAGGTGCGGGCGGACTTCCTCCGGCAGTTGCAACCAAGCAATCACCGAATCCGCCCTGTCAGAAAAAGGAACATTCTTATCGAACGGTTTCCAGATGGAAGGCCGGCGTCCCTGTATCGGATATTCACTACCGACCCAATAGAACGAGGCGGTTCGGACACCCTGCTTTTCCGCCGTGTTCCAGATCGGCTCTCCTCCGAAAAAGGCTGGATTCGGATTTCCCATCACATAGACGCTATCCAGATCGGGGGCATAAAAGAAATTATTCACCAATCCATGATGATCCGGATGCAAGCCTGTCGCCATACTGTAATGGTTCGGGAAAGTCACACTCGGAAAGCTGGGACGAAAAGCAGCCTTCACCCCAACGCAGGCCAATGAATCGAGCGTCGGCGTATGTGCATGCGACGGATAATCCGAACGAAAACCGTCCATAGACAGGACTACGACGTAGCGTTCCTTCTTCGAGTGAGCCGTACATCCGGCTATCGACAAACAGATTATCGAAAAGAGACTTACTAATATGAATGTCTGAAATCTATACATATAGGTTTAGAAAATATATTTAATACCGATCTGGGCATGCCAGCGAGACAAAACATCATTCTTGGTGATCGTATTCCTCGAATTATAAGCATATGTGTTTGTGTAGTTGCCATCTTCCCCCTTCTTACTGCCGATTACCTGCAAAGGCATTACGTTATAGGCTGCGGTGTAAGTGGTTCCCCATTTCTTATTCAACATATTGGCAAAGTTCGTAACGTCGAATGTCACCTGGAATTTGCTGCCACGGTCTTTCAGCACGAAGATATCCTGCGCCACATGCAGGTCGACCCGATTTTCCCACAGAGCCGAATTGGAGTTACGCATGGCGTACGCTCCACGATGTTTCTTTGCATAGCTGTCGCCTTCGATCCATTCGTCAAACTTCCGACGGTCTTCTTCAGTCTTGAAGTCCATCTTCTGCAGTTCGTCTTCAGTCGGGATATAAAGCAATGAGTTTCCACCCCAGCCGTCACCGTTGTAGTCGATATAGACCGTTTTCTTTTTCTCGGCATCGTAGTAAGATTCGTTCATCGTCAGACTGTAACGCTGTCCCACGTAGCCGTTATAGACAAGAGAGACGGTAGTTGCCATGAAGCCTTTGGCATAGCGGGGAGTCCGATAACCGACAGAAACCATCACACGGTGAGGAATATCGAACATGGAATAAGCCAGACCAGGGTTATTGGAATCTACCGCATAATTATATTTCCAATTGGAATAAGCCACAGAAGAGGTTCCGTCATACACCGATTTGGAATGCCCGAACGTATAAGACGCAGCCAAGTCCAAACCGAAATAGAAACTCTTTTCAAACAAGGCGGACAGAGAATAGGTATATCCCATATTCGTATTTTTCAGATTGGTAATACTGAAATACTTCTTGTCTACGGAGTAATAAGGAGTGGCGGAAGTTTCCACACCCGGAACGGCATAGACTTTGGCATTGCTCGATAATGCCAGGTTCTCAAAATATACGTTATTGAATGTTTTGGAATATAGCCCTTCCAAAGTCATCTTCACATCACCGGGCAAGACACGTTCCAATGCCAAGTTCACACGGAAAACCTGCGGATATTTAAAGTCTTTGGACACGGTCACGATATCGGGGGTCGCAGGATTTCCCTTTTGGGAATTCATGGCTCCGATCGGATCATCCGCATATTGTCCCAACGAAGGGGCGGAAGTCGAACCGGAAGCAAAGATAGTCGTACCTTTCTGCTCAACCCCGGTATTATTATAAGCATTGGAAAGCCATACAAAAGGAACGCGCCCCGTAAACAACCCCAGTCCACCACGAATCAAGGTGGTTCGGCTATCGTCCGTATACCAGCGGAATCCCAGACGGGGAGATACCATCACTTTGGCGCCGGGCATTTCTCCTACTCTTTCCTTAATATTTTTGCTTGCGGCATATTCATTGAACTCATGATTGACTGTCGGATCATTAAACAACAAAGGGATATCAAAACGTAAACCGTAAGTCAGTGAGAAATTATCGGCAACATCCCATTTGTCCTGTGCGTAGAAGCCAAACTGACCGGCTTTAATAATAGGTGTATAGCGATAGTTACCGCCCGTCACATCGGGGTCCGTATACTTGAATACATATTTGGAAGGACTGTCATTCAAGAATGCGTCCATCGAACCGAACTCCCATGAGCCGGTAACGGCCTGGATAAAGAGGTTCTTCATCCGGAATATTTCATTGTGCGTACCGAAGGTAAAAGTATGATTACCCTTATACCAGGAAAGATTGTCCTCAAATGTGTAAATATCCTGATCCAGGGCGTTTGCACCGGAAGAATACTCCGTACCGATGTTGACCGTCGTATTGTTCGTTCCGCTGTTATCGCTACCGTTAATCTTTACGTTCGGCCCTTGATAAGCCACCTGGCGTTCATCCCGGACTGTCGTAACACCTGCACGGAACTCGTTATACAAGACATCGCTCCAATGGGAGTTCCACTCGGCCACAAACGAATTCGTCTTATTTTTCATCCGGTAACCACTCCCGTTAAAGAAGTAGGTCGTGCTTGACGGGCTGAAAATGTCATCGTATGAGTTATTATACTGATAACGGAAAGCCAGTTTATTGTTCCGGTCGATATTCCAGTCGATACGTCCTAAGAAATTAAAGGCCCTCTGATCTACATCGCGTGATCCGAAGCTCTCACGGATTCCGGTATATTCTTCATACTTATCGGCGATTTTCTGTGCCATATCGGTGGAAAATCCTTTCTCGTCATATCCGGCATAGAAACGGGAGGGATAAGATTCCTTACGGTTTTCTGCATTGGCAAAGAAAAACAGCTTGTCTTTGATGATCGGACCACTCAACGTCCCGCCAAAAGTTTTTGTGGACTGTTCCGTCAATTTATCCTTTATGTTATCTTTATAAGCATTGTACTTTCCGTAAAGACCTTCATTCGTAAAATAAGAATAGACCGATGCATGGTATGTGTTGTTTCCCTGTTTGGTAATAGCGTTGATGCCACCTCCGGTAAAACCGCTTTGGCGAACATCGAAAGGAGCGACCACCACTTGGATTTCCTGGATGGCATCCATCGAAATCGGATTGGCATTCGTCTGACCACCGTTTGTACCCGACGGAGCCAGCCCGAAAACATCATTGCTCACCGTACCGTCGATCTGGAAACTGTTATAACGGTTATTGGAGCCGGCAAACGTGATCCCTCCGTTTTTGGAGGTCATGGCCATCGGCATATTCTTTACGACATCATATATATTGCGGTCGACCGTCGGAGTCTCCTGTATCCTTCCTGTAGAAAAATTTTCGGATGCACCGATATTCGCTTTTGCATCAGCAGTGACTACCACTTCTCCCAATTGCTCCGAACTGGGATACAAGGTCGCATTCAGGACATATGTATTGCCCAATTCCAACCTGATATCCGTAAAAACAGCCTTTTTATAACCGACATAGGAAATCTCCACTTTATAGGGTCCTCCGGTACGCATTCCCTGGATCGTGTAACGGCCATCCACATTCGTTACCGCACCATACATGGTTCCGGATGGTTCGTGTACCGCTACCACCGTAGCTCCTATCACATACTCATTTTGATCGTCGATAATTTTTCCGCCCAGTACGGAAGTTGTCACCTGAGCTTTTACGGAGAACCCTATGCATATCAAAACACATACAAAAAAGCAGATAACTTTTTTCATACAGAAATTTATTTTTAATGAATACCCTCTACAGAATTTAACATTGCATCACAAAGATACAACCTTATTATCACGCTTTTATTATATTTCTGTACAAAATTAATGACAACTTATTAATTTTCATTCCCATTACGAAGGTCATCGGCAATATCCTGATGCTGCCGAGCCAACTCTTCCTCCCCTATATGCAGAAATGCTTCGGCAAGATATTCATGGGCTGCAGCGTGCTTCGGTTTCAGATCGACAGCTTTCATAAAGTCAGAAACGGCCTCGTCGTAATATTTCAGTTGAAGATAAGATTTTCCACGATTATAACGCGCTTTAAATGATTTCGGGTTCAGTCGCACGGCTTCATTCAGGCAAGTAACCGCCTGGAAACCGTCACCCATATCGAGAAGGGTCACTCCTTTACGTACCCAAGCATCCACAAACTCAGGATAAAGCTTGAGCGCTTTGTCGAAAGAGCGAATAGCTGCATTCGGATCGTGCGCTTTCGTAATACATTCATTCCCCATCAAATAGTATTCGTGGGCATATTCTTTCTGAATCTCCCGCTGGGCGTGTATCTCCTCCTGGAGTTTCTTGATCTGCGCCCGTTGAGTGTTCATAGTTTGCAATTTCATACGGAGCAACCGTTGCACTTCTGGCTTTTCCAGCTCATTCCGCTTACTGACAGCAGCAGCGAAAGCCTCAACCATCTCTTTCACATTGCCGGATTTAAAACAACGGGCGGCACGTGCATACAACAATTCCGCCTCACTTTCACGCAAACTTTTTTCAATCAACTGCCGGTCATTAAACATCTGGCTGAACTGGACGATCTCTTTCCGCACAAAGATATCATGCGGAGAAATCCGGCTTTTCAGCACCAGCCCTTCCAGAGACGTACAACGACTTAAAGCGACATATGTCTGGCCACCGGCAAACACGCCGCCTGTCAAATCCACCACGACACGGCTGAACGTAAGCCCCTGGCTCTTATGCACGGTGATCGCCCAGGCAAGACGAATCGGCAACTGCTCGAAAGTACCGACAATTTCTTCTTCGACCTTTTTCTCCTTTTCGTTGTATTTATATTTATAGTTGCGCCAAGAAGTCGGCTCGACCAGATATTCCCTCCCGTCCTCTAACAGGACGTAGACATTCCCATTCTCGTCGATCCCCGACACCATACCGATCGTACCATTGACCCAACGACGTTCATAATCATTATCGATAAAAATAACCTGGGCCTGCTCCTTGATGGATAGGTTTAATTGTGTCGGTAGAGACGACTCAGGAAAATCACCTTCGATCTTGCCGTGAGAAACGAACTCTTCACCGGGCAATTCCCCCAACTTCCGTTCATTGATAAAATCCACCTGATCCCGCCGGGTGGCAAGCGTGATGTACATATCCTCGTTTCGAGGTATAAAATCAGGGAAATAGCGAGCATTCAAAGTATCCAACTCCTGTTTCCGGGCAATATTGCTACGGATACGATCCAAAATATTGATAAATACAGGATCTGTCTGCCGGTACACTTTCTGCAATTCGATCGGGACCAGATTTATATCTTTGAAGACACGGGCCGAAAAGAAAAACGGACTGGCATAGAAGAGACTTAATATTTCTTTCTGGTCGGCAGGGACCACCGGCTCCAATTGGAAGATGTCGCCGACAAACAGCAATTGCTTGCCTCCGAACGGCAAACGCATATTACCGGAAAAGACACGCAAGATCCGGTCGACACAATCGATGATATCTGCCCGTACCATCGAAATCTCGTCTATAATGATCAATTCCACTTCCGAAATCAACTTCCGATGCTCTTTCCTGTATTTGAAAAACTCGAAGATCCGTCCGTTCTTCAGACTCAAATCCGGATCATCGGGCAACATCGGGCGAAAAGGTAATTTAAAAAAAGAATGAAGCGTCACCCCTTCCGCGTTAATCGCGGCTATCCCTGTCGGTGCCAATACGACATATTTCTTTTTCGTATGTGCGCAGATGTATTTCAAGAACGTGGATTTACCCGTTCCGGCCTTCCCGGTCAAGAAGACGGACTGACGTGTATGAGTGATCAGTTGCAGGGCATCCTGAAACTCCTTATTATCTGTGTCTAACTGAAATTCCAATCGTGTAATTTTTAAGTAGACAAAGCTATAGAATATTTTATATATCTACTCATAAAAAGTCCATAATTTATTTGCATATGTCCGAAACTTTGTCTTATTTTGTGATATCAAAATAATATCAAATAACGATCATTATGAAAACACAGGAAAAGAACTTCGACGGCATCAAATTATCCGGTTTTACGGCTATACTTATCATGCTTGCTTTAACAGGGACAGCCATATATCTACTATCACTGCCACAAACACCGAGTATCATCGCCGGTGTCATCTGCGGGATATGCGTTGTTGTCATGTTACCCGGATTTATGATCATCCAGCCAAACAATTCGCGCGTATTGACTTTTTTCGGCAGATATGCCGGAACGGTCATTAGTAACGGTTTCTATTGGGTAAACCCACTTTTCCTGAAATCAACCGTAACATTACGCATCCTAAACTTGAACATCGACCCGATCAAAGTCAACGACAAAGTCGGAAATCCGATCATGATCGGAGCCGTGGTCGTCTGGAGAATAAAAGACACCTACAAAGCCAGTTTCGATATATCCGGAAACATCCGAGAGTTTGTCCAAATACAAAGCGATGCCGCTCTACGGCAAGTAGCAGGCATGTATGCTTACGACACAAATGAGACGATTGATAAAGTCACACTCCGTTCCGATGAAAGCGGAGAAATAACCCAACGCCTAGAAGACGAACTCAACAGCCGTCTTGCCATCGCTGGAATCGAAATTGTGGAAGCCCGTATCAACTATCTGGCTTATGCATCCGAAATCGCCAGCGTGATGTTACGCCGCCAGCAGGCAGACGCCATCATTTCTGCCCGCGAACGGATCGTGGAAGGAGCTGTCAGCATGGTTCACCTGGCATTGGAAAAGTTAGAGAAAGACGGTGTTGTCGAGCTGGATGAAGAACGGAAAGCAGCAATGGTCAGCAATCTGCTGGTAGTCCTTTGCGCAGACGAGTCCGCACAACCTGTAGTCAATACAGGTACTTTATATCAGTAACTTAATACAGTAATATTAAATATGGCCAAAAAGGAAAATGGAAATGCGACCAAGAGTTTCATATTGCGTGTGGACGCAGAAATGATGGAAGCGATCGAAGCCTGGGCTGCCGATGAATTTCGGAGTACAAACGGCCAGATACAATACATTTTGGATCAAGCCCTACGCAAGGCAGGGCGCCTCAAAAAGAAACGAATACTAAAATCTGAAGAGAAAAATAAAGAGTAGAAAACAATAATAACGAAAACCTGTCCGGACGTTTTTTAAATATCCTTTGGTAGAAAATAACTTTTCAACTGAAGGATATTTCTTTCTATTCATTATAAATCAACGGCTAATAAATAACCACGCATCCTTATATTTCGGATTGGAACGGAGAGTTGCCATATAAGATTCCGCAGCTTCGCGATTATCAAACTTATCCGCATAGATACGATACTTCCCGTCACGAACAACCTTGCTGACATGCTTACATTCGTTACGATCTACACCGGCAATAAATTCGTCCGCTTGCGATTCTGATGGAAAACTGGCGATTACGATATGATACATTTTTTTAGATTGGACAACTACAGGCCTGGACACAAACGCCTTCTTTTCCGGAGCCGGAACAGACACAACTTTTTTCACTTCACGCGCAATCACCTCTTCCGATGACTCTTGCTTCGTATCTGCCTCCGCCACAGTACTGTCTGGCAAAACCGCTTCAAGAAGAACCGGCTTTTGTACAACCATCCCCGTCGGAACAAAACTGGCTGTATAAGCCTCTTGGTTAACATCTCTAACCGGAGTAGAAACCAACAGGAACAATGCCACTGCAGCAGCCGAAGCCATCACTGTACGGATAAGTTTACGGCTAATCGGAATATAAAGAGTATCTTTCTTCTCTTTTTGGGATACAAGAAGAACCGCTTCTTCGCGTTCCATCTCTAGTGGAGCGAGAACCGGGAAATGGAAAACAGGCAAGCCATACGAGCCGACACTGAACAGATCGGTTTCCCCCGGATGGAAAATCATCTGTCCTTCTTCTCCTATGCTGAACGAACCTAACACCCCTAACGACAACTTTCCATATTGTTGCAGGATGTTCTTTATATCCTCCACATCTTCTTCCAGCATCAGTTGCGCCTGACGATAGCTCACCTCGTGCATCTGCATATACGATTCAGGCAAAAGCCCGTCATTATGTTGCAGCGTCATATTGAAACCGATCTCTTTTCTCAAAGGACGAAACGTATGTTCCTCCTTATGCTGCATGGCCGGAACAGCCTGCAGAACAAAACCTCCGAACTTCGGCACAATCACACAATCATGCACTAAAAGCAAACGTTCAATATGTGTTACAATTCTAAGCATACAACAAAGGTAAATCTTTTGTCTGGATTGACAAAAAATTTATAGGATTACAATTGATGAAATTCGTATCTTTGTAAGGAAAAGAATCAATTAATCAATAAAGATCATATCATGCTTGCATATACATATATTGAAAAAGGCAAATTTGGTTTAACAGAAAAACCGAAACCGAAAATTACGGATGCACGGGATGCGATCGTGCGTGTGACCCTGGGTAGTATCTGCACCAGTGACCTGCATATCAAGCACGGAAGTGTACCCCGCGCAATACCCGGAACAACCGTCGGACATGAAATGGTAGGTGTCGTCGAAGAAGTGGGAACAGGTGTCACATCTGTCAAACCCGGAGACAGAGTAACCGTGAACGTCGAGACTTTCTGTGGAAAATGCTTCTTTTGCCAACACGGATATGTCAATAATTGTACCGACCTCAACGGTGGCTGGGCTTTAGGCTGCCGTATCGACGGAGGACAGGCGGAATATGTCAGAGTTCCCTATGCCGATCAAGGACTGAATCGCATTCCCGACACGGTCAGTGACGAGCAGGCTCTGTTTGTCGGAGACATACTTGCCACAGGTTTTTGGGCTACTCGCATCTCGGAAATTACGGAGAAAGACACGGTCCTCATCATCGGTGCAGGGCCTACCGGAATTTGTACTTTACTCTGCTCGATGCTGAAGAACCCGAAGCATATCATTGTCTGTGAAAAGTCTCCTGAAAGGGTTCGGTTTATCCGTGAACATTACCCTGACGTATTGATCACGACTCCTGATAACTGTAAGGAGTTTGTACTCAAAAACAGTGACCACGGCGGAGCAGATGTTGTTCTGGAAGTGGCAGGGAGCGAAGACAGTTTCCAGATGGCGTGGGAATGCGCTCGTCCAAACGCGACAGTCACAATCGTGGCTCTTTACGATAAACCTCTACTTTTCCCTCTGCCTGACATGTATGGTAAGAACCTGATTTTCAAAACCGGTGGAGTAGACGGTTGTGATTGTGCTGAGATTCTCCAACTGATTGAGGAAGGCAAGATAGACACCACTCCCCTTATCACCCACCGCTTTGCATTGAACGAGATCGAGGAGGCTTATCGAGTTTTTGAAAACAAACTGGACGGTGTAATCAAGATTGCTATTTATTAAAAGACTTGTCAAATGCCTGTTATCGAAATATCTTCTTTATCTCATCCCGGAGTCGAGATGTTCTGTACACTCACCGAAGCTCAGTTGCGCAATCGTATCGAGCCAGACAAAGGTATTTTTATCGTAGAAAGCCCAAAGGTTATCACGAGGGCTCTGGATGCCGGCTACGAACCTTTAGCCATTTTGTGCGAGCACAAGCATATCACAGGAGATGCTTCCGATATCATTGAACGTTGTAGCAACGTGCCTGTCTATACAGGAGAAAGGGAGTTGCTTGCGACATTGACCGGCTATGTCCTGACACGCGGTGTCCTTTGCGCCATGCGTCGTCCTGAGCCACGCGGCATGGAAGATGTATGCCAGAAGGCCCGACGCATCGTCGTAATCGATGGGGTTGTCGACACAACCAATATCGGTGCTATTTTCCGTTCGGCGGCGGCTCTTGGAATTGATGCCGTATTACTGACACGCAACTCTTGTGACCCATTGAACCGTCGCGCAGTCAGAGTGTCAATGGGGACAGTCTTTCTTGTGCCCTGGACTTGGATGGACGGTTCTCTTGGCGACTTGGGAAGACTGGGTTTTCGTACGGCAGCCATGGCACTCACAGACAATTCTATTTCCATCGATAATCCTGTCTTGGCAACCGAACCCAGATTGGCAATCGTGATGGGGACTGAAGGGGACGGACTTTCGCAGGAAACGATTGCCGCAGCCGACTATGTTGTCCGCATCCCCATGTCGCACGGTGTCGATTCACTTAATGTGGCAGCCGCAGCGGCCGTGGCATTTTGGCAACTTCGTGCTCCGAATCCACAATAATTCCCCGATTGCATATCGTTCACCTACAACCATTGTAAATAGATTCAATTATGATTACTTTTGCCATCCTATTAAAAAGCGAAAGATCATGGCAGACAACTATCTGGAAAAGAAATACGAAGAATATAAATCCCGCAAGGAGGGACGTACGAACCATCCGTACAATGGTAGGAAAACAACCGTTATCCACAAAACCAGGAGAGTCTTTGTAACAGGAGGTGCGGAAGGTATAGGCAAAGCGATCGTAAGAGCTTTCCGTTCCGCCGGACACCGCGTGGCGTTCTGCGACCGTAACGAAGCGGCGGGAAAAGAGACAGCGTTGCAGACCGGAACCTCTTTTTTCCATGTTGACGTAAGTGACCAAGAAGCGCTAGAGAACTGCATGCAGCAGATTTTCAAGGAATGGGGCGATATCGATATCATAATCAACAATGCGGGAATCAGTTGTTTCTCCCCTATCACGGAAACCGGTGTGGAAGATTTCGACCGGATATTATCCGTGAACTTGCGTCCGGTTTTCATCACTTCCCGCAGATTGGCCATTCACCGCCAATCACAGGAGGCACCCAATCCGTTCGGACGGATCGTCAATATCTGTTCCACTCGCTATCTGATGAGCGAACCCGGCAGCGAAGGTTATGCGGCATCCAAAGGCGGTATCTATTCGCTGACACACGCCCTTGCACTATCGCTTGCCCAATGGCATATCACGGTCAACTCGATTTCGCCGGGCTGGATCGAGACGCGCGACTACGAACAGCTTCGCCCAGAAGATCACGCCCAACATCCGTCGGGGCGAGTAGGTAAACCGGAAGACATCGCCCGTTTGTGCCTGTTCATCTGCCAGGAGGAAAATGATTTTATGAACGGCGAGAACGTAACGATCGACGGAGGGATGACAAAGAAAATGATCTATATCGAGTGACAATAGCTATACCATAGGCATGACACAACCGTTACATAGACATGGCACAACTGTTACCATAGCATGAAACTGTTGTTTCCTCGGCATGGTACAGTCGTTTCATGCCGAGGAAACAACAGTGCCAACGGCATGAAGAAATCGTGGCACAACTATAAAAGATCATCAAAGCCGGATTCCTTTTCTATTTCCATATACACTCCAGAGACAGGATGAATAAACCCCAAGTATTCGGCATGCAGATACAAGCGGTCTGCCTTCCTGCCATACAACTCATCCCCTACTATCGGGGCATTCAAGCCAAGCGGATGGGCCGAATGGACACGCAATTGATGTGTGCGCCCGGTTTTCGGTATGAAAGAAATAAAAGTACGCCCCGAATCATAATGCAGCACAGTATAATCAGTCACGGCAGGTTTTCCGTGAACCGCATCGACCACCTGCCGCGGCCGGTCTTCCGGATCCGGGCGGAGGGGGAGTTCAATATGACCTTCTTTTTTCTCCACAATGCCATCCAACCAAGCAACATATCGTTTACACACCGTCCGGTTCTTGAACTGTGCCTGCAAGTTCTGGTGCACTTCTTTCGTCTTGGCTATAAGGATCAGGCCGGAGGTCGCCATGTCAAGTCGGTGCACGATCATCGGTCCGGTTGCTTCGGGATACATCCGTCGCACTCGCCCGTAGACGGAATCGATATCCGATTTTCCGGGGACTGACAACATGCCGGCCGGTTTGTTCACTACCGACAACCATTCGTCTTCATACATGATTTCCAACTCCGTATCCCGGTGCATATCCGTTTCCAACGGGTTTTTCTCGACGTGTAGGCCTTGTAGCATATGCTTCAGGATCGGTCCGCATTTCCCTTTGCAGGCCGGATAATAATATCCATGACGGCGGATCTCGTTTTTCGGAGAATCTCCCCACCAGAATTCTGCCATAGCAATAGGTTTTAATTGATGCTTAT
>ENA-OPCW01001070-OPCW01001070.1-human-gut-metagenome-genome-assembly--contig:-NODE-1070-length-14331-cov-4.210213_pt1 | contig 14331 bp, 10 predicted proteins | sample MGYA00241258_ERZ501496 | MGnify/ENA primary metagenome ERZ501496 (study PRJEB25962, sample SAMEA2042660) | human gut metagenome | biome: human gut; feature: human-associated habitat; material: faeces...
TGTCGGCGAAGACCAGCTGCCGATGCTGGAACAGTGCAAGGAAATTGTTAATAAGTTTAACAGCGTTTACGGCGAAACATTAACCGAGCCGGAAATCATCCTGCCGAGCAACAAAGCCTGCCTGCGCCTGCCCGGCATTGACGGCAAGGCCAAAATGAGCAAATCGCTGGGCAACTGCATTTACCTCAGCGACGAAGCGGACGTTATTAAAAAGAAAATTATGTCGATGTTTACCGACCCGAACCACGTGCGCGTGGAAGACCCCGGCAAGGTTGAAGGCAACCCGGTATTTATTTATCTGGACGCTTTCTCCCGCCCCGAACATTTTGCGGAATTTCTGCCGGAATACGCAAACCTTGACGAACTGAAAGCGCATTACCAGCACGGCGGCCTGGGCGACGTAAAAGTTAAAAAATTCCTCAACAACGTAATGCAGGCCGAGCTTGCCCCCATCCGCGAACGCCGCCATATGTGGGAACAGCGCCTTGACGAAGTAAAAATGATTTTAAAACAAGGCAGCGAAACCGCGCGCGCAGCGGCAGCCGAAACCCTGCACGATGTACGCGCCGCCATGAAGATTAACTATTTTGAAAACTGGCATATCTGATGGCTGCTGCAAGAAGTGAAATTATCAGCCTGCTGAACGCGGCAGGCATTGCCTTTGAAGTTACTGAACACCAGCCAATTTACACCGTGGAAGAAGGCGAAGCTTTAAAGCTGCCGCACCCGGAAGCGATTGCCCGCACCCTGTTTTTGTGCGACGACAAACACCAGAACTTTTGGCTGGTAACTTTGCCGAAAGACAAAAAGCTGAATTTAAAGGCTCTGCGCACACAGCTCGGCAGCCGCCGCTTAACCTTCGCCGCCGCGGAAGAACTGGACGCCATGCTGAACCTGCCGCCCGGTTCCGTTACGCCGCTCGGCGCATTAAACGATGCAGAAGGACGCGTGCCGGTTATTATTGACGCAGCCTTTAAAGAAAGCCTTATCAGCGTGCCGCTTTTAACAAACACCGCCACCATCTGGCTTAATGGCGCAGATTTGGCGCTCATGCTTACGCAGCAGGGGCATAAAGTAAACTGGCTGGCACTTTAAAAACAAAATACAAGGCAGCAAAGTCTGCCAAGGCATAAAAAATCCGCCCGTAAAGGCGGATTTTTTGTTTTATATGTTATTACAGGGTTTTGCCGTAAGCGTCGGCATCCAAAATGGCCTGTTTGAATTTTTCGCGGGTCATTTCGTACGGAGTCTTTTTCCATTCGAGAATTGCCGGTGCGCGGTCAAGGATTTTTTCAAGGCCGGCTTCGTCAACTTCCAGTTCTTTTAAGGTTACAGGCAGGTCCAGTTCCTTATTGAATTTTGCAATCTTGTCACGCAGTTCAAACTGTTTGTCGCAGGTTAACAGCACAATTACGCCGAAAGAAACCACTTCGCCGTGCATATGGCGTTCTGCACAGGCAAGGCCGGTGTAAGCGTTGTAGAAGCAGTGACCCAGCGAAGAATTATAGTAGTAATCGTTTTCGGTAGTGGTAAGGTTGGAAACAATACCGGTGCTCATGATGATATCCAGCGCAACTTCCTGAATTGCTTCGGAAACAACATTGTTTTTGCAGTCTGCCAAAGCCTGTTTGCCGTATTCAAACAGCGGTTTTGTGCAGGCACCTGCCAGAGCGCGGCCCAGCAGCGGGGTATTTAAAAGCTTTCTGCCTTCTGTTGCAATCAAAACCTCGCATTCTTTGCTGAGTGCGTCGCCAATGCCGGCCCACAAAAGTTTTTCCGGTGCTTCGGCAATAATTTTGGTATTGATAAAAGTATGTTCTGCGCAGTGTTTCGGATAATAGTAACCGGCGAGGCTGCCATCCTGTTTATACATTACGCAGATAGCGGTGCAGGCAGCGCAGTTGGAAGCAATGGTCGGGAAAGTGAAAACGGGTTTGCCCATTTTGTCTGCCATGGTTTTGCAGCAGTCAACAGCACGGCCGCCGCCAACGGCAAATACCATATCGGCTTCCTGAACTTCTTTGGTATTCATCAGCATATCAACATTTTCATAGGTAGAGTTGCCGCCGTACCAAAGTACAGCCGTAACATCAAGGTGCCCTTTTACAGCTGCAAGAATTGCATCCTGGGCTTTGCTCAGCGCGGTTTTGCCGCCGATAATAACAACCTTTTTGCCATATCTTGCCGTTACGGACGGAATTGCTTCGTAGCAGTCCGGCCCAACGCTGTAATTAGGTAAATAAACACTGTATGTAGTACTCACTTCAAACAACACCTTTCATTAAATATCAAATATTATGATACTAATTATAAACATTTACGGTTAATTCGTCAACACAGTGTAACATTATAGTATATTTTTCTGTTAAAATTACTGTAAAAAACTTAAAATAGTAAACCACAGCGGCGGCACTAAAAGCGAAGGCAGCATATTTAAGGTTTTGCAGTCGCGCAGCTGCAAAATGCCCACGCCGCTGCTCAGCAGGAAAATGCCGCCCAAAAGCGATATTTCCGTCATCATGCCCGTCGTTAAATACGGCGCAATAATACCGGCAAACAGATAAATACTGCCCTGCCAGCAAAACAGCACCGCCGCCGCAATGGCAATGCCAAAGCCGTAAGTAGAGGCAAAAATCATGGAAGATACCAAATCGAGCGTTGCATTGGTAAAAAGGTAAGTGTTGTTGCCGTTAAGGCGGCTTTCGATAGGCCCTAAAATGGAAAGCGTGCCGATACAGAACAGAAGTATCGCCGTTGAAAGCCCTTCCGCCAGCTTGCCGCCGCCCTTGCAGTGCGCAAGCAGCGCATTAAAACGCCCGCAAATATCAAGCCGCGTGCCGATAATGGTGCCAATGGCAAGGCTTGCAATAAAAAGCACCGGGTATTCGCTGTTGGGCAGGTTATGCACAACGGCGTTGGCGCCAAGCCCAACCGTTGCCAGCCCCAAAGCATCAAACAGCGCTGTTTTATATTTTTCGCTGATGCCGCGGCTTAAAAAGCTGCCCACAAAGCTGCCTGTTAAAATAGTGCAGGTATTTACAATCGTTCCTAACATAAATCATCTGCTCCCTCAATAAAAAATAACGGATATTTTTATTATAAAACTATCGCGTAAAAATGTAAAACGGGCATAAAAAAACATCCTGCCAAAGCAGGACGTTGAATGCTGGTGCGGATGACAGGAGTCGAACCTGCACGCCGAAGGCGCTAGATCCTAAGTCTAGTGCGTCTGCCAGTTCCGCCACATCCGCATTTAAATTGACTTTATTATTATATATTAAGCGGCTCAATTTTTCAACATTTAAATTTTACATAAGTCTGATAGATAAAATAGAATCTGTTCTATATAATAAAATTAAAGTAATTAACTTAAAATCTATGTTACCTATTATGACAGTAAACCCGCGGAGGCAATTATGGAAGAAAAAACTACCTCCTTTAAAAAGAACGCCAACGGCAGTTACAGTAAAAAAGGCGTTGTACGCCAGACGCCCAAAGACGGCTTTGTGGAGCATGACGGGCCGGGCGGCTTGGAATACCGCAAAGGGCACGGCGTCTGGTGGACTTATGAAACAGACGACCCTAAAGTTACACGCCCGTTTTTATATATTTTTTTCGCTCTTTTTATGGGCCTTTGGAATTGGATTTTTTATAGCTGTTCACAGGGTATGGACCCTTCGGGGCGTATGTATGTGGCAACTGTTGGTTTGGGCATAAACTGCTTTTGCCTTTATGTTTTTTTCGGCTGCCTGCGCGATATACGCAAGCGTGAAAAACAGCAGCAGGAAGCCCTGCAAAAAGAAAGAGAAGCAAAGCGCCGGACGGAAGGCTAAAATAAAATACAGCAGAAAGAAACGCCGTGACACAAGCCGCGGCGTTATTATTTTTACCAGTTATTCTCACCACGTTGCTCCCAATACACTCTGATTGGTTGCTCCAACAGAAAACACAAAAACGCTGCACCTGCATTGGTACAGCGTTTAACAGATAAAAAAATGGTGATCCACCCGCGACTCGAACGCGGGACACCCTGATTAAAAGTCAGGTGCTCTACCGACTGAGCTAGTGGATCACATCAGTTACTAAAACGTCAAGCTCGTTCCAGCAACATAAATATTATACAAACCACAAACCTAAATGTCAAGAGTTTTTAAGTAATTTATTTTAAAAATTTATTTTTCTTCCGGCTTTACCGTATAGCTGCCGTCAGCATTTTGCTGAACTCTGCCTATTTCCGGAAAATGCATACCGGCAATCAGCATGCCGCTCTGGCTCAGCTCATGAAGCACTCTTTCACGCGTTGCCGCAGCAAGCTCAGGATTTACATCATAAATACTGCAATAATCAGTATAGCGCATCTGTATAGGTGCAACGTGAATCATATCGCCGACAATTGTCAACGCTTTATTGCCGCTTGTAATATCATAGCAGGTATGTCCCATTGTATGCCCATTTGCGTTACGTGCGGTAATACCCGGCAGTACCTCGTCACCATAATTAAACAGCACAATTCTGTCTTCATAGGCTTTGGCAATACGACGTGCCAGCGCAATAAATTTCGGTTCACGGTCAGCGCCCATTACAACCCAACGGTTATATTCCTTAGCAGCAATGTGCAGGGTAGCGTTGGGATAAACGGCTTTACCCCGGTTGATAAGCCCGGAAATATGATCAATATCCATATGTGTCAACAAAATATCCGTTACCTTATCTGCCGGTACACCATACATAGCAAGGTATTCCACGGTTTTGCCGTCTATGCCGCTTTCTGTACCCCAACCGCTGTCAACCAGCACATTTTTGTCTGCATATTTAATAAAATAAGTGCGCGTAATAGTTTTATGCTCACCGTTTGGCATCAGCGCCATACGGTCCGGATAATTTGCAATATCCGGGAAAATTTCGCTGTACAGCGTTAGAGGGCTTTCGTCAAAAGCATATACGATAATGTCATTAAGCTCCACTTTTTGTGCGGGAGCAAGTTCTGCCGCCATTGCCTGTGCCGCAACTGCCATCAGCATTATCGCCGCCATTAAAAAAGTTAATAGTTTTTTCTGCAAGCCTTTCATCAATAAAACCTCCTTATAAAACGCCTGCTGCTTGTGCTGTTCTTTGCTCAGCATAAATTCTTGCGCACACAAACGCAAAACACAGCGCAAGAAAAATTATGCCGCCAAACACCATGCTGCCCATTCCCAAAGAAGCTATTATTTCGCCGCACAGCATAGTGCCGAAAGTTGTGCCGAGGTTGGCAGCCGTTAAAAACAGGCCGTTGGCAAAATCAGGTGCTTCCGGCGCGGCAGAGGTAATCCAGTATTGGTTTATATTTACATTAATGCCGCCAATAATGCCCCATACAAGCGTTAATGCTACCACCGCCGGTGCGTAAGCGCCCGTAAAATACACCGCCATATATACGGCCGCCAGTGCCGGGGCAAACAGCACTGCCGTGCGCAGCGGCGCTTTGGTAAGCAGCCTGCCGCCGATAATATTGCCCAAAATATTGGCGCAGCCATATATAAACAGCACCGCGCTGATATTGTTCCACGAAAGGTGCGTAATCTGTTCAAGATAGCCGGAATAAAAACCGAATACGCCAAAAACGGCGCCGTTCATAAAAATAATGCCTGCAATAGAAAGCCAGAGCACCGGGCGTTTTAACAACACAAGCTGTTCTTTGCAGGAAGCGCGCCCCTCTACCGGCAAACGCGGCACAAAAACAAGCGTTGCCGCAAACGCCAGAAGGTTGCCTGCCGCAAATACCGCCATTGCTGCATCAAGCGAAAAATTGGCCGCCACAAAGCTGCTTATGGGCACGCCCAGCACCATGCCTGCCGAAACGCCTACAATAACTTTGGCAACAGCTTTTAACCGGTCTTTTTCCGGCACGGAAGCACCGGCAACAGAAAACGCCAGAGAACAGTACACCGGATGCAAAAAGGCAGGCAGCACGCGGGCAGCAAGCGCCACGGCAAAATTATCCGTACACATGCCAGCTATATTGCCAAGTGCAAACAGCCCCAGCACCAGCAGCATCACTTTTTTGCGTTCCATACCGGAAAACAGCAGCGGCATAACCGGCCCGGAAAACGCTACCGCCAGCGCAAAAAGGCTTATTAAAAGCCCCGCCTGCGGTATGCTTACGCCAAAGCGCTCCGCCAGAAGCGGCAGAATGCCTATAACGCCCATTTCGGTATTGATAATGCTGAACACGCCAATGGTTAAAATAAATATCATTAAATTACCGTTTGATTTTAACAATGCAGTTTCTCCTTTAAATTTTTATAATTAAAGCCGCTTTAACAAATTTATTATAAAAAACGCCATTGTTAAAAACAAATACTTAATTTGGCTGTTTTATATGCTTTTTAAGTATAAATTTTTACAAACGCCAGCTGAACTTTTGCACTAAAAATATTTACAAATAAAATAATTGGTGTAATATATAGTATGATGTAAGCAAAAGCTAACCATTACGCATTTCACTTCAACAATATGCTTTTGAGAAATAAAATACTGGAAAATATTTTAAACTTGTGTTATCATAGAAAGCAGACGCAATTTTAAAAACAATATTTTTTATTAATTAGCAAAAGTCATTCCTAAATGGAGGATTTTATATGCAGATAGGTTTGGATATCGGCAGCACCACTGTAAAAATAGCCGTGCTGGATGATGCCGGAAAACTGCTTTTCAGTAAATATGCCCGTCATGCCAGCCGCATTACGGAAACCATAAAAACCATACTCGATGAACTTGCCGCGCAGATGCCGTGGCTTAAAACAGCACGGCTTGCCATCAGCGGCAGCGCAGGCATTGGCGTTGCCGAAAGCTGCGGTGTGCAGTTTGTGCAGGAAGTTTTTGCAGAAAAAATATGTACGGAACGCCTTAACCCGGATACGGACGTTGTTATTGAACTGGGCGGCGAAGATGCTAAAATATTATTTTTAGGGCGGCATTTTGACGCCCGCATGAACGACAGCTGTGCAGGCGGCACAGGGGCTTTTATCGACCAGATGGCTTCTTTGCTGAACGTACCGGCCGAAGAACTTGACAAACTGTCCGCCACTGCCAAAACACGCTACACCATTGCCAGCCGCTGCGGCGTATTTGCCAAAAGCGACATTCAGCCCCTTTTAAACCAGGGCGCAGAAAAAAATGACCTTGCGGCAAGCATTTTTGACGCTGTTGCCAGCCAGGCGGTAACAGGCCTTGCCAAAGGCCGCCCCATTAAAGGCAATGTGCTTTACCTTGGCGGCCCGCTGACCTTTTTTGGCTGCCTGCGCGCCAGCTTTGACAAAATTTTAAATTTACAGGGCACCTGCCCCGAAAACAGCTTATATTATGTGGCAATGGGCTGCGCTTTTTGTGCCGAACACACCGTAGACCTTACCACGCTGGCGGAAAAAATGCACGCTGCGGATGCCAACCGCCAGTTTGAGCATTTGCCGCCGCTGTTTAAAAATATTGAAGAATATGACGCCTTTGTTGCGCGCCACAACCGCGACAATGTTCAGCGCGGCGATATTGCAGCCGCCAGGGAAGCCTATCTCGGTATCGACAGCGGCAGCACAACCATAAAAATTGCCGTAGTTGCGCCGGACGGCAAGCTGCTTGATTCTTTTTACCAGAGCAACAAAGGCAACCCGGTTGTCGCCGTGCGCGATTACCTGACCGGATTTTACGAAAAATACCCCAACTGCAAAATACTTGCCGCTGCCGTTACGGGCTACGGCGAAGAACTTATAAAACACGCCTTTCACGCCGATTACGGCATTGTGGAAACCATGGCGCATTTTATTGCTGCCAAAAGCCTTTTGCCGGAAGTGGATTTTATTCTTGACATCGGCGGGCAGGACATTAAATGCCTTAAAATACATAACGGCTGCATCGACAACATCTTTTTAAACGAAGCATGCTCCAGCGGATGCGGCAGCTTTTTACAGACTTTTGCCGGCATTCTCGGATACAGCGCGGAAGATTTTGCCAAAATAGGCCTTTTTGCCGATAAACCGGTTGACCTTGGCAGCCGCTGTACCGTATTTATGAACAGCAACGTAAAGCAGGCGCAGAAAGACGGCGCTTCCGTTGCCAATATCAGCGCCGGGCTTTCCATAAGCATTGTTAAAAACGCACTGTTTAAGGTTATACGCCCTTCCGGCCCTGATGACCTTGGCAAACACATTGTTGTGCAGGGCGGCACCTTTTTAAACAACTGCGTGCTGCGCGCTTTTGAACAGGAACTGAACCTTGAGGTTGTGCGCCCCGATATAGCAGGCTTAATGGGTGCTTACGGCGCAGCCTTATATGCGCAGGAACGCCGCAAACTGCATCCGCAGGATTCCGCGCTGCTTAAAGCGGAACAGCTGCGCACTTTTTCACATACGGTTAAATCCGTTACCTGCGGTTTATGCAGCAACCACTGCCACTTAACGGTAAATATCTTTGCCGACGGCAAACCCTATATCAGCGGCAACCGCTGCGAACGCCCGGTTACGCACTGCGCGCCCAACGACAGCCTGAACCTTTACCGCTACAAGCTGCAGTTACTGGAAGAATTTAAGCCAGTACCCGGCAGGCGCGGCAAAATCGGCCTGCCGCTCGGCCTTAATATGTACGAACTGCTGCCGTTTTGGCATACCTTTTTTACGGAGCTGGGCTTTGAAGTAATTACCAGCCCCATTTATGACAAAACCATCTTCCAGAAAGGCCAGAACACCATTCCGAGCGACACGGTATGTTACCCCGCCAAAATGATGCACGGCCATATAAAATGGCTGCTGGCGCAGGGCGTTACAAGCATCTTTTCCCCCTGCATGACCTACAATGTTGATGAAGACATAGCGCAGAACTGCTATAACTGCCCTGTTGTTGCCTATTACCCCGAAGTTTTGGCGGCAAACATTGAAGAATTAAAAAATATTCACTTCTTTTACGATTACCTTGGCCTTTTGAACAAAAAACTGCTGGCCAAAGAATTATACAAAATGCTGAACCCCGTTTATACGGATTTAAGAAGTGCGGAAATTAAAAACGCACTTACCCCCGCTTTTAAGGCTTACCGGGATTTTGAAACCCGCGTTAAGGAACAGGGCAAAAAAATAACCGAAGAAGCTTTAAGCAAAAACATGCCGGTTATTATCCTTGCAGGGCGCCCGTACCATACCGACCCGAAAATCAACCACGGCATAGACCGCCTTATTACCGGGCTGGGCGCTGCTTTAATAAGCGAAGACTCTGTAAGCGGCAATATTGACCGCAAAGATTTGAACAAAGACCTGGAAGTTTTAAACCAGTGGACCTATCACAGCAGGCTGTATGCCGCCGCTAAATTTGCCGCGCAGAACCCTACCATGAACCTTGTTCAGCTTGTAAGCTTCGGCTGCGGCTGCGACGCCATTACGGCCGACGAATGCCGCCGCATACTGGAAGAAAGCGGCAAAATTTACACCCAGATAAAAATTGATGACATTGAAAACCTTGGTGCGGCACGCATAAGGTTGCGCAGCCTGTTTGCGGCACTGGGCTTTGAATGCTGAAATAATTTTTGAAGGAGCAATTTTTATGTCAGAAACTGTGCTACCGGTTTTTACCAAAGAAATGAAAGCTACGCACACCATACTTGTACCGAATATGCTGCCGTTTCATTTTGCTTTGCTGCGTTCCGCGCTGCAAAGCTGCGGCTACAAAGCCGAAATTTTACAGAACACCGGCCGCAACGTTATTGAAACAGGGCTGAAATACGTTAACAGCGATATATGTTACCCGGCGCTGCTCGTCATCGGGCAGATTATCAGCGCGCTGGAAAGCGGCAGATACGACCTCAGCAAAACGGCCGTTATGCTTAGCCAGACCGGCGGCGGCTGCCGCGCTTCCAATTATATATACCTTCTGCGTAAAGGTATGGAAAAAGCAGGGCTCGGCAATGTGCCAATCATCAGCCTTAATGTAAACGGTATGAACGAACAACCAGGCTTTGAGCTTAACCTTGCCATGATAAAAAAATTTATGGCCGCCATTATTTACGGCGACACTTTAATGTACCTTGCCAACAAAACCCGCCCCTACGAAACCATTAAAGGCGCAGTGGACGAACTGGCAGGCAAATGGCTGAACAAGCTTGAAACTGCTTTTATGGAAGGCAAAGCGCAGGCTACCGGAACCATGAAACAGCTTTCGCGTGCTCTTGCGGAAGACTTTGCCGCCCTGCCGCAAAAAGCGGAGCATAAAATAAAAGTTGGCATTGTCGGCGAAATTTACATTAAATACGCAGGGCTTGGCAACAACAATTTGGAGCAGTTTTTACAGAAGCAGAACTGCGAATACATGCTGCCGGGGCTGCTGAACTTTATTATGTACTGCGCCGACACTTACTTAACGGACTACAAACTGTACGGCGGCAAATTTTTTAAATACGGCATTTCCAAAATGGCAATGCTTTATTTAAAACGTTTGGAAAAAATAATGCTTTCCGCACTTTCCACCCCGCCCTTTAAGCCGCCCGCTTCTTACGAAGAAACCAAAGCGCTTGCCAAAGGCGTTATAGGCTACGGCAACAATATGGGCGAAGGCTGGCTTTTAACGGCCGAAATGCTGGAACTTGCCAAAAACGGCTACAACAACATCATCTGCGCACAGCCCTTCGGCTGCCTGCCTAACCATATAGCCGGGCGTGGCATGCTTAACAAAATCAAGGAAATTGCCGAAAATGCCAATATCCTGCCGATTGATTACGATTCCAGCGCTTCTAAAGTAAATCAGGAAAACCGCATTAAATTAATGCTGGCTACCGCCGAATAAAATTTTAAACAAAAAATTACCCCGTTGCCAAAGAACTGACAACGGGGTTTATTTTTACCGTTATTTAATTAATTGCTGCCCTGATAAACCATACCCTGAATATCGGTATCGGCTTTAACCTGTACAAAGGTGGTGGAGCCTGCCGGAATATTTACGGATTTGCCGGTTACAAAGGCACCACCGATAATACCTACCGGGCCAAGCACTACCATACCGCCGATAGCGGCACCTGCTGCACCGGCAACGGTTTCGGCTGCCTGTTTGGCAACATCACCGAGGAATACTTTAACGCGGGTATTATCAATAGCGTAAATAAAACCAAAGTCAACATCAATGCGGGCATCCTGTCCGAACATACGCGGGCCTACAACCTTGGTTACCTTGCCAACGCCTTCAGCGCCTTTCGGCAGTACCAGCACATCATTAACAAAAACATTGTCGGCAACTTTGTATTTTACAACATCGCCTGCTTTTGCGGTTTTGCTGCTGAGGTCTTCGGCAAATTCAAGCTTGATTACGGAATCTTTCGGCAGAGTTACGGTTTCAACAACAACAATGCCGTCCTGGAAAGCAAGGTTTGCCAGTGCTTCAAGGCGTCCAGCAAGAGAGCCTGCGCCAACTTCGCCGTTCAGCATTGTTTCCAGTGCTTCAATGCGGCTTTTTGCCGGGCCGCCTGCCGTGCTTTCGGTAAACTGCCATTCAACGGCGTTCAGCTTGGTTAAAAAGCTTGCTTCGCCGCTGCCGGCATAACCGTTGATATAATCATACAAATTATCAACTCTATTTAAAATAGGGTCAGTGGTAATGGTGCCGTAAACGTCATCTTCAAGGCTGTCCATTCTGCTGACCAATGCGCCTGCCTGTTCCGTACCATATAATGTAACTTCCAATGCGCCCATTTTTTCACTGGCAGACATTGTTTTCGGCGCAGCGGAGGCTTCAATGGCAGCGCTGGCGGAAATTTCGTCACCTGCTGCGGCTAAAGCTACGCCCGGAAAGGCAGATGTAACAGTAAGTGTTAACGTTAAAAATAAAGTAAGGAGTTTTTGTTTCATTTCATTACCTCCGTGCAAAAATATATATTAATTATATCATAAAAGAACTTAAAAAAACAGTAAACTAATTGAAAACCGGGCAAGCATTAAAGCAAGGCCCGGTTTTATTTATTATTTTAAATATTTTGCAAAACTTGCCGCTACGGCATCTTTCATCTCATCCATTTTGGCAAAGCGCCTTCTGTGCTGGGCACGTTTGGATGGCTTCAGTTCCTCCATGGATTTTCTGTATTCGGGAATGGGTATTTTGTAAAAACGCTTGTCATCAAGCTGTGTTCCTTCACATTCCTGCCAGAAGGCATCCAGCGAAGTTTTCAGTTTGCGGTCCACGCGGATATGGTTCATGGCATAATATCCTTCGTTGCTGACGGCATAAATGCTTTCGCAGCCCAATGCCGCCGCCACATTGCGGATACCGTAAAAAATAAGGTTTTTGGTGCGGTAGCCGTAAAAGGCTTTGGTCAGCCCTTTAATAACCTCCGAGCCGTTGGGCGTTCCCTGCAATGCACCAATCCACAGCGCCGGTTCGCCGTTTTTGCCGGGCGCCAGCCAGAACATAATCTGGTACAGCGCTTCTTTATCCCACGTCAGCACCAGCGAAAGGCAGCCTTCCTTGCGCTGCCCGGCATGGAACCATAATTCCAGCGTCAGCGGCTTTTCTTCGTAGCTGTCTTCCCACAGGCGCAGCATTTCGCCTTCTGCATAAAGCCTGCGCAGGGCGTCTTCGGTTAACTTGCTTTCCAAAAATTCCACATGCGCCTTTACAAGGCTGATGCGTTCATCATAGGTGGAATTTTTGTAAAAGAACTGCCTTGTCGCCTGCTCCACAAAACTTGTTGTATGGCGCAGCATATCACGGCGCAGCGGCGTTGCCGCAAAGAAATCCATCAGCCCACCAATCTGTGCGCTGTGCAGCATGCAGCGGGAACGGAAAACAACGTACCTTTTCCATTCTTTCAAGCGTTTGGTATTATACAGGCTATGCCCGATATGTTGTAAAATTTCTGTATCCATGTCTGCCTCGCAATTGTTTGATATGTTACATTATATCATATTGCAGGGCTTACCGCCAGTTATGCTTTGTCGCGGTCATACATCGGGCGCAGGCGGTCCTGCATGGGAATTTTATCGGCCGCAGCCGCAAGCAGGGCCCATTCATAAAGCGTGCTCTGTGCGCCAACAGGCTCCAGACGGTTGGTAACGCGGCGGTAAGTGCCGTTGGATTGCATCATGTGCGCGCCGACGTTATCGCGCAGGTACAAATCAAGCACTTTTTTAATACGCTCGATATGCGCCGGCGTTTCAACCGGGAAGAACAGTTCAACGCGGTCGTTAAGGTTACGCGGCATCCAGTCTGCACTGGAGAGGAAAAGCTGTTCCTTGCCGCCGCCCTGGAACCAGAAGATACGGCTGTGTTCCAGCTGCCTGCCGACAATGCTGCGTACGGTAATGTTGTCGCTGATACCGTCCATACCAGCGCGCAGGCCGCAGATACCGCGGATGATAAGGTCTATTTTAACGCCTGCCATGGAAGCCTCGTACAGTTTCTGAATAACGGGGTAGTCAATCAGCGAGTTCATTTTGGCAATGATATGCCCGGTGCCGCCTTTTTTAACAATGCTGATTTCGTTGTCGATAAGTTCATAAATCTTTTTGCGCAGGCCAAGCGGCGCCATAACCAGTTTGTTCCATACCGGCGGGTCCGAATAACCGGACAGCACATTGAAGAACGCCGAAGCATCGCTGCCAAACTGGTCATTGGCAGTCATCAGGCCCATGTCGGTATAAAGTTTGGCCGTGTTATCGTTGTAGTTGCCTGTGCCAAGGTGTACATAGCGCTTAATGCCGTCTGCTTCCTTGCGCACAACCAAAATAATTTTGGCGTGGGTTTTAAGGCCCATCAAACCGTAAATTACGTGGCAGCCTGCTTCTTCAAGCCTGCGTGCCCAGATGATATTGTTTTCTTCATCAAAGCGCGCCTTCAGCTCTACAAATACCGTAACTTTTTTTCCATTGTGTGCGGCAGCTATCAGTGAACTGATGATGGCCGAATTTTCTGCTACCCTGTATTGGGTTATCATGATTTCCGTACAGAAAGGATCGTGTATGGCTTCTTGCAGAAAGTGTATAAAATGTTCAAAAGACTGATAAGGATAAAACAGCAATAAATCATGTTGTGCGATATATTGGAAGACTGATTTTTCCTTTTCCAGCTTTTTGATTGTTATCGGATGAGGCTTATTATTGTTTTTCAGGTGCGGACAAGGATTAGGTAGCTTGTTTAAGTCCTCAAGATTCAGATGCTTGTCACCGGGAATAAGTTCATCACACTGGATATCGAAAGCAGTAGCCAGAAACGAAAGAAAGTCATCGGGCATTTTCCGGTCATATACAAACCGGCAGATGGCTCCGTTTTTTCTTTGCTTGATTTTTCGTTTTACGTCCTGAGCCATGTTTCGGGTGCTGATAACGTCGT
>ENA-OPCW01001076-OPCW01001076.1-human-gut-metagenome-genome-assembly--contig:-NODE-1076-length-14277-cov-5.982562_pt1 | contig 14277 bp, 9 predicted proteins | sample MGYA00241258_ERZ501496 | MGnify/ENA primary metagenome ERZ501496 (study PRJEB25962, sample SAMEA2042660) | human gut metagenome | biome: human gut; feature: human-associated habitat; material: faeces...
TTAGGGAAAGACCGCTATACTTATCGTAAGGGGACAGATGCACAAAGTGATTATGAAGAGAGTGCGGAATATTATTATCAGAGTCGTACCACTTATAATGGTCAATTTACGGGGAAACATACATTGGGTGATGCCGATAAGTTGGATTGGAGTACTGGATATTCTTATGCCAATCGGAATATGCCAGACCGCCGTCGATATACTACCGTACTCAATGAAGAGACCAATCAGTTGGAAGTAGAGAACTTGAATGAGATTAATCGGGAGTTTTCCCGATTGGATGAACATATTTTGTCGGCTAACATCAATTATCAGCACGATTTCTCTTTCGGGATTTTTACTCCTAGCCTGAAGGCTGGAGCTTACACGGAGTATCGTGCTCGTGAATATAATACCCGTTTTTTTATTTATAGTTGGAAAAATGGTTTGCCGAGTGCTTATAAAGTAATGAATGTCCCTAATGAATTATTACAAGAGAAGAATTATGGGGAGAATGGACTTTATTTATTGGAACAAGTGGATTGGCGCAATAATTACGAAGGCAATAATCTCTTGAGTGCCGGTTATGTAGGGACCAATCTTCCATTGGGCAAATTGAATGTATACGCAGGAGTTCGTTTTGAACATAATAGAATGGAGCTGGTTAGCCATACACAGAAAAACGAGGAAAGCCCCACTAGCGTGTTTTACACGTATAATGACTTTTTCCCGTCTGTAAATGCGGCTTATCGTTTGAATGATAAGCATCAGTTCCGTTTATCTTATGGACGTACTGTGAATCGTCCGGAATTTCGGGAGGTTTCTTCTTCTGTATATTATGATTTTGATCTTGCCAGTAATGTACAAGGTAATTATAATTTAAAGCCTGCTTATATTGATAATTTAGATTTTGGTTATGAACTTTATCCCAGCAGTGGAGAGCTGATTTCTGTTTCTCTTTTCTATAAAAGGTTTAAGAATCCTATTGAATGGACTTATACTGTATCCGGAGGCACAGACCTTATCTATTCGTATGTCAATGCCAAAGGAGCGGATAATTATGGAGTAGAAGTGGATATACGCAAAAATCTGGATTTTATAGGTATGCGTAATTTTAGTCTTAGTCTGAACGGGGCCTTAATTAAAAGTAAAGTGAAATTTGAGCCGGGAGCCAAAGAGGAGGACCGTCCGATGCAAGGTCAATCTCCATATTTGATTAATGCCGGTTTCTTCTATCAACATGCCGATAGCGGATGGAATGCTGCATTGCTTTATAACCGTATCGGTAAACGTATTATTGGTGTAGGCCGTAGTTTGGGAACCGCAGACAATGAAGTCAGAGTACCCGATTCTTATGAAATGCCCCGTAATGCAGTAGATTTAAGTGTCTCGAAAAAAATCGGTAATCTGGAAATAAAGGTTGCTGTACACGATTTGTTGGCGGAGAAAGTTTCTTTCAAGCAATTTGAAGAAACTAGACATGGAAAAGTGGAGCAAATTACTCGTCAATACAAATCAGGGCGTAATTTCAATTTGAACATTAACTATACGTTTTAAAATAGAATGAATCTTTCATTATTAACCAATAAACAAATGGAAATGAGAACTAACAAGTTTATGATTTACGTATTCTCAGCAATAATGCTGGGGGGAATGGTTGCTTGTAGCAGTGATGATCCGGAAACTGATACAGGAAACGGTAATGGCAACGGTGGAAATGCCGAAGCTCCTTATGTATGGGGGACTGAGGGAGCTATTAAAACATGTGACCACTTGTTATTTAATGATGATAAAACTGAGAATGCCAAAGGTACCGTGATAGGAAATGGAGATCAGGAGTTTATTTTTAAGGGTACACAGACTTTGTCCAAAGGAACTTACCTGATGAAAGGATGGATTTATGTGGGAACTGGGTCGGTATTGACCATCGAACCGGGAACTGTTATCAAAGGGGATAAAGATACACAGGCTGCCTTGATTGTAGAACCGGGTGGCAAACTAATAGCCGAGGGTACTAAAGACGCTCCGATTGTTTTTACCTCTGAACAGCCTAAAGGCCAGCGTAAACCGGGAGATTGGGGGGGATTGATTATTTGTGGTAATGCCAAGAATAATCAGGGAGTGTTGAACCAGCAGATTGAAGGAGGTCCACGTACTAAACATGGAGGAAATGATGATGCTGACAATTCAGGTATATTAAGATATGTACGTGTGGAATTTGCTGGTTATCCTTTTCAAAAAGATAAGGAAATTAATGGTATAACTTTTGGATCTGTAGGTAGTGGAACTACCATTGATCATTTACAGGTTTCATATTCCAATGACGACTCTTACGAATGGTTTGGAGGTAATGTAAATTGTAAATATCTAGTGGCTTATAATGGATGGGACGATGAGTTTGATACAGATAATGGCTTCTCCGGTAAGGTCCAATATTGTCTTTCAATCCGTGATCCGAGAATCGCAGATACTTCTCAGTCTAATGGTTTTGAGTCGGATAATTGTGGAGACGCCTCATTGATAGAACCCTATACGACAGCCGTATTTAGTAATGTCACTTTTATCGGACCGTTGGGGCGTGATGCCAACTTTGTTAATAATGAGAGCTATATTACGGGCGGTAGCTTCAATCCTAATAATGGTTCAGCTTTAGGTAAGTTTCAGTCTGCTATGCAGATCCGGCGTTCCAGTCGTTTGAATTGCTTTAATTCAGTAGCTGTGGGATATCCTGTCGGTTTAATTATTGATGGTGAGAAAGGTAATACAGTTGAGATGACCAAGGCAGGAAACATAAAGTTGGAGAATATTTGGTTTGCAGGTATGACGGTGGTCGGTTCTGATGCTAACAAAGTATATGATGATGTGCTTTATGATGCCGTGAACAAGCAAATCATTGATGCTGGACAAGAGTCTTACTCTTCTACTTTTTTTAAGGCTCAGAAAGGAAATAAAGTATTGACTGATGTCAATGAGTTGAAATTCAAGGACGGGCGTAATATCGGTGTTAATTATATGCCGGATGCAGATAGCCCTGTGTTGACAGCCGCTTCATTTAATGACGCACTGTTGAGCAGCGGTTTTGAGACAGTAGAATATATCGGAGCGTTTGGAACAGATGATAATTGGTTGGATGGCTGGACTAATTTCGATCCTAATAATACAGACTACTAATACACCTTTGAATATACACACATAGCTGTTAATTTTAGGGGATTCTATGCGGTAAAGTCATAGAATTCCCTTATTTTTGTATCCAAACCTAGAAACTATTAATTAATACACCTATGTATCCATTTAAATTTAACCCTATTCTGAAATCCACCATTTGGGGTGGAGAAAAGATTATTCCGTTCAAACATCTGAATATTGAACAGCCTCAGGTTGGCGAAAGTTGGGAAATTTCTAATGTCCCGGGCGATGAGTCTGTTGTTGCTAATGGAACTGAAGCCGGCAAAAATTTGAGCCAGTTGGTAAAAGAATATAAAGGTTCTTTGGTAGGAGAAAGTAATTATCAGCGTTTTGGCGATAATTTTCCCTTGTTGATCAAATTCATTGATGCTTGTGACGACCTCTCTATACAAGTGCATCCGGATGATGAACTGGCAAAGAAGCGTCATAATTCGATGGGCAAGACCGAAATGTGGTATGTTATTGACAATGCCGGGGGGAAAGCACATCTGCGTTCGGGATTAAGTAAAAAAATTACTCCCGATGAATATGCTGCAATGATTGCTGATAATACTATTTGTGATGCATTGGCTGATTATGCCGTACAACCGGGTGATGTGTTTTTCTTGCCTGCAGGACGTATCCATAGTATTGGAGCCGGATGCTTTATTGCTGAGATTCAGCAGACCTCGAATGTGACTTATCGAATTTATGATTTCAATCGTAAGGATAAAAATGGCAATACTCGTGAGTTGCATACAGAATTGTCAAAAGATGCCATAGATTATTCTGTAGAAGAGGATTATCGTACTCATTATACTCCGAAACAGAATGAATCTGTCGAGTTGGTTACCTGTCCGTATTTCACTACTTCTGTTTATGATTTGACTGAAAATATGACGATAGATTATAGTGAACTTGATTCGTTTGTAATTTATATTTGCATGGAAGGTACATGTACGGTAACTGATGGGGATGGTAACTCATTGGAATTGCAAGCCGGTGAATCTATCCTTTTCCCTGCTACAACAAAAGAGGTGAAAGTGACTGTGGAAGGTCATGTTAAGTTCTTGGAAACTTATGTATAAAGATTCGTTTTGTTTTTGATAAAATAAACTGCTGTTTCCAATACATACAACGAAAGCAGCAGTTTATTTTATTAAAAACAATGTTTCCTGTTTAAAAGGTAAACTTCAGGCATACAGGTTTATTGGTTTTTATTGTTTTGCCTGTGTCTTTCAGTAGTCCTGTTTGGGAATCTCTTTCAAATACTTGTATGGAGTTGCTGTCTCTGCAGGCCACTAACAGGTATCGTCCGTTCCGGCTGATAATAAAATTACGTGGATGGATACCAGTCAGCTGATAACCTGTCTTTGTTAATGTTCCTTCTTCCTGATTTATGGAGAAAATAGCGATACCGTCTGCTTTTAAGCGGTTGGATGCATATAGAAATTTTCCATCAGGTGAAATGTGAATATCTCCGCTACCTTTGGCACCCACTGTGTCAGCTTCTATATATTGTATGGCGTTTAATTTTCCTTTGTCGTAAGAGAAAGCTATAACTTTTCCTGAGATTTCATTAATCAGATAAGCGAATTTTTGGTTCGGATGGAAACAAATGTGGCGTGGTCCTGATCCTGATTCTACTTTTATATTAAATTCTTCGGATTCATTCAGCAAGGAATGGGATACACCATCAGTTACATTCTCACTAACAGGAAATACATGAATCTGGTCTGTTCCTAAATCACTGGCAAGTAGATATTTATGGTCTGGAGTGAATTCTATACAATGTAAATGTGGCTGTGTTTGTCTCTCTTTGTCAAGACTATTTCCTGTAAAGGAAATAAGGTGTGTTTCGGATTTTAATTTGCCGTCTTTATCTAGTGGGAAAACGGTAATGCTACCTCCCATATAATTTGCTGTCAGGACAAATTTTTCCGACGGGCTGAGAGTTATATAACAAGGTGCACCGCCGTCAGTGGGTTGAGAATTAAGCAAAGTTAGTTTCTTTTGTTCTTTATCGAATTTGATGGCATTGGCGGTAGAACTTTTTCCGGAATCCTCCCCTACGGCATATATTCTTTCTCCATCAGCCGAAGGAATGAGGAAAGATGGGTTGGATATTCCTTTTATTCCGCTGATATATTGTGAGTTGCCATTTTGTTCATCAAAGTTATAAACCTTGATACCTTCTTCCTCCGGAGTTGCATAACTGCCTACCAACATATACATCATATTCGGATTTTCTTCAACTGTAATTGCTTCCGTTTGTTTCTTGGGAGAGGGTATACAGCCTCCCAGTATCATACTGCTCATACACAATACCATTAATTTTTTGTTCATATTGTCTGATCTGTTAGGATTAGAAAAATTATTTTCAAAGATACATTGTTCTCATTAAAATGCTATAAATAAATGAATAAATAATTGGATATTAACAGAAGTGTGTGTATATTTGTAATCTCTTTATGAGTTACCAGTACGGGGTTGACTGGATTTGACAGCGTGGCTAAGTGGTATGTAAGCATGCAGTGCGTGGTTGATTGGCACTATAATCCCAGTTTTCAAAATTTTATCTGGCAACGAAAATTATGCTCTTGCTGCTTAATCGAATCATAGTAGATTAGCTTTATTTCTGCCAAAGTGGTGGAAACGAGACATCACTCAAAAGCTCTTGTTCCGAAGCGTTTGATAAAGTGGCACAGTAAAATCGGGAATAGTTTGAGTTTTTCCTCGTAACTCTTACGAAATTTTAGAGGATAAGGCATAAGTTGGTGGCTTTGGTCTTGCTTATGTTCGAAAATTTTAGGCAAAGATAAGCATGTAGAAAGCATATGGTTTCCTCGTTTGGACGGGAGTTCGATTCTCCCCAGGTCCACAATACTTAGATAATTATTTTTTATGTATAAAAGTATTCCCGTACAGAATTTGATGTTCTGTACGGGAATATTTTTAAGTGTTCGATTTATATGAATGTTTCTTAACTATTTCTCTGTTATCGCTTTAGACATTAAAAAGAATGAATCCTCTCCTTCATAATAAACAATATCATAACAAGCATCTTCAGATCGATAAAGGGTTTCATCTTCCCTTTTTAATCCCAAAGTTTCTGTAAGATATTGTGGTATAGCATCAAACAATTTCTTTGGATTATCACCTATCGGAGAAGCACTCGCATCAATCTTTACTTTAATCACAATTACACACTCACATTCATGAAGAATGCCAACGGAATACGTTGCAAAAACCTGATTTATGCCCCAATCTCTATTATGCAAGTCAATCATTCCACTTGTTGGCATTTGTTTTATATTGTATAAATCCATAATTTTTGGAATGGTTTGACCAATTTTTAAGCTGTCAATGCCGTCGGATGTTAATTTATCGAATATTGATGCCAATGTTTTCTTTTCATCTATATAATTGGTTGCAACTCCCCAAGCATCATAATCAGACAAGGAGTGAGGTGCTATTAAAGAAGACCAAAAGGATGAGTAACTGGGGGCATTTGTAAATGGGGGAACTGAAATTTTGTAATAAGAGTTGTTGTCTATTGGATTCCCTTTTTTGTCAGCAAAGTAATATTTCTCATTTTCTGCCATTATGATATATTGGGATAATGGGTAAAAACATGAAACGTTTTCTATTTTATTTTTAATTTCACCTTTAGAATTTATTGCATATACATTCATATATTGATTATCCCAGTCATCTTTTAAATTAGCAATTGTATCAGCAACATATATCCAATCACCTACAATACCTAAAGCTCGCGAATATTTAGGCTCTCCGATACTTTCTCCTTGTATGTTAAGCTGTCCCCATAATCCAGTTTTACTGTCTTGAAATAAAGCAACATTGTCAATGAAAGGTGAAATACTATAAATATTAGAGGGGAATCTCTGTGCTTTTTCGCCTTTTTCATTGAGTAAGAAGTTTTCTATTAAACAATATCCGTTTTCAAAAAAGGTGTATGAATATTGTTGGTATCCATTGGAACTGGCTTCAAATAATTCTTTTCCATTGGGGTCGATAACTAACCATTTGTCAGCTTCTTTGTTATATACAATAGCTTTTCCTTCATGGAAAGGGAAAGCGTTATCATAAATAGGTTCTATCACAACATTGCCTTGTGGATCTATATATCCGCATTTACGATTTTCTAACCGAAACCAAGCACGTTGCTCCGTAAAGAATGGAGATACACATAAGAATTCCTTTCCCTGATACGGAAGCAAATAAAATGCAGTTTCTCCCGTTTCTGTTAGATAGTGAATACGTTCATCCGCAGAAACAACAGGAATTATTCCTTCGCTACATATGCCTCCTTGCTTATAACCTTTGGGAGTTCCTATTAATTGGGGAGTTGGAGTTGCGGAATAGTAAAGATATTGATTTGTATCATAATCCCGAATTCTAAACACTCCATTTACTGCATAAGACGGTCTTTTGTCAAATTTATTTTCAAACAAGATGTTTCCATCAACTCCAACCATACCCCATTTCCCATGTTTTTCTTTTTGGAAAGCTACATGGGTCACTTTTGGGAAATCGGTATTTGACTTAAAAGAACAACTCGAAAGCATACCCATAAATATTACAAGCGATAAAAGCAAAGGACGAAAATACCAATTGATTGTTTTAGGTTTCCTTTCAGTATGAACATAGGGAATTTTGTCCAATGAATTTTCAGTATCCAAATCTCGCAGAACTTTTCGAATGGGTAACCCCTCTCTATTATCTTTATTGAAAATGCCATTCTTTATAAAAAGAGGCATAAACTCTTTTGCAAGGATCATTCCGCTTTGAGGATGTTTCGCAAAATAATCTCGCAACACACTGTTGATTCTTAAAATACGTTCATTTGTCTTCATAATACGTAATATTATAAATTATTCGGAATATGTCTTTCCATTAATCGTTATACTTGTTACATTGCTTGTATCTTTACCAGCCATAGCTGCACCTTCCTTTACCGTCTGAATCAGAATAGGACCCATCTGTTCCAAAGCTCTGTTAAAATTTTCTTCTATTTGTTTTCTCTTTTGAGAAGGGCTGAGGTAATCGCTACAATCCAACACTTTACCACTTTTATCGAGGGTAAAAACTTTTTCTAAGAATGAACTATTCCCATTCTTTTCATCTATTGTATATGCAACAGCGAAGGCTACAAATGCGCTATCACCATTTCCTATAAATGCGAGTTCATCGAAAATACCTCGTGTATCTAATAGCTTGACGCATCCTGATATTGAATCTTTTTTATATGTATTATCCATTTGCCATACCTCAACGGGAATACTTGTCTTTTTTTCTGCCAAAATCCATTCCATTATTTTGTAACTTTCTCCTTCTTTTAAACTATCCTCAATGGAATGGACTACGTATTGTTTACGACTATATGTCTGCCCAGTGGAGGGATCTTCCCAGCGACGACGCTTGATACGTAAATAAACGGCTTTACCACGGATAGGGAAGTCCTGAACTTCAATCTCAGGGAGGAAACCTTTTGAGTGAAGATGTAGATCTGAGTACTCAGAAGGAATAGTGGCTTTCTCCTCTAAATAAAGAATAAAGCAAGTATCCTGAGAAACATGATTGACTAGGGTAAAGTAATCAAGGATTCCTGAAGGCAAGAACAAGCTTAAAGAAGCAACAGGATCAATCGTTTGGGAAGAGGATGTTTTCATGATGCAAAAATAAGAATTTTAACGCAATCCCCCAAGGTTTCAGACTGAGCCCATATCAATGCCTGAGAGTTCTTCCATAGACAACATGTTGTTTTTCTGCAAAGCATTGATGGCCGCATTCCGCACAGACAAATAAAGATAATAACGAAGATTCTGATTTATTTTCAAATAATATTTCTTCTCCCAAAAATAGATAAAGAAATCCTGCACAATATCTTCAGCCATCTCAAAAGAATCGGTCAGCTGCACCGCATATATACATAATTTCATGTGATAAGCATCAAATAATAAACGAAAAGCCTCCTTAGGAGATGTCTGGAACAACTCCAAGATATACTTATCCTTTTCGCTATTATCTTTCAAATTTATCATCATGATAATACACTAATAGACATAAAAACTGAAAAAGGTTCTATAAATCATTAGATTTACAGAACCTTTCATAGGTGAAGGGGTGACTAGTGGGATTCGAACCCACGACATTCAGAACCACAATCTGACGCTCTAACCGACTGAACTATAGTCACCATGTTAGGCTTTCCTTTCGAAAGCGATGCAAAGGTACTGCTTTTTTTTATATCTGCAAACTTTTTGAGGAAAAATTATTCAAAAAAATACTCTTTTATGCCTCCATTCGATTTTCCTAATAAATTTTCAGTTCCTTTCAAGAAACGTTTCATCACATTAAGTTCCTCATTATTAATGGATTTATTAATAAAAGTAACAGGATATAATTCAAAGTTCTTTTTTTTACTTAAAACAGGTCTTGAAGTCCAAACCAATGCATATTCACAATCCGCTAAACGGGTTATTCGAAAAATCCGTTGCAACTTCAATCTTACCATAGCTCCTCCATCCGTTTTTTCTTTCGACATATTTGAGATAAAATTACCTAATGAATAAACAATGACATGCCGGGCAGGAGTCCGGGGGTCTTTTACAATTTCCATAGGCTGGAGTACATGCGGATGCGAACCTATTACATGATCAACTCCTTGTTCAATCAACCAGTTAGCCAATTCACACTCCGATCGTTCAGGGAACGAACAATATTCCACTCCCCAATGCATACAGGCTATAATAACATCAGGAAGTTTTCTGCGTGCATCAAGAATATCTTTTTTTATTTGTTCCCGATTAATATAATTCACCACATTCGGAGCATCAGTCTTCAAGCCATTCGTTCCATAAGTATAGTTCAACAATACAATTCTAAAACCATTTTTCTCAATCAATAACGGGTAATTCTTATGACGTTCTTCCGGGTTCCTATAGGTTCCAGCATGATGTATTTTCAAAGAATCCAGCATCAGAATAGTACGTTCCAACCCCAACTTCCCCTTATCCAGACAATGATTGTTAGCGGTCAGCAATACATCAAATCCGGCTTCCTTTATAGCATAAAGATATTCGTCCGGAGCACTGAACGCCGGATACCCTCTATAAGGCTTTCCTCCCAATGTCACCTCTAAGTTCCCTATAGCCATATCCGCCTCACTTATTTCTTTCTTCACATGACGGAAGCAATCATTATAATTATACCCGTCTCCTTGCCTGGCTGCATCAATTTGAGCCTGATGTTGCATCAAATCACCGACAAACAACAAAGAGATCCGATCTTGCGCCGATAGCGACAAACCAAACCATAGCAAAAAAAGAATGAAGATCTGTTTCATCTATTCTAATATTAAAGGGTACAAGATAGGAAAAAATTCGTAAAGAACAAAGTTCTACACTAATTTACAGTTTTCATACGCTTGAATTCCGTAGGAGCAACCCCGAACTGTGCCAACAGGCTTCACTATCCTGCACCCGTTCTGAAACAGCAGTACCATCGTTTTTTTCAAGCGAATAATACAAATAAAAAATTAGAAAGAGGGTCTACAAGCGTTTGCAACAAATCTTTATATATCACACACATGCCTTATTGATGACAATGACCCCAACAGAAACCACGTCAGCAAGCATGCCAACCGCCAGTCCAAAAGACAAGGACATTTAAAAAAAAGACCAAGACGTTTTTAAAAAAGACGGCGGCCTTTTAAAAAAAGCTCGTCATCTTTTTTAAAAATGACCTGATCTTTTTTACCACAGCCGGAATCCGCCATATTCCATAAAGGTACAAATCCTCTATGCGCACTTCTTACAAGAAAAAAAGCCTAAAAATAGCCTACTTTACATCAAAACGGAATATCCTATAAAAAGTATATATATAACTGTATTCAAGCATTTTATGCAAAATTCAGCTTCACAATACAGTGAGGGCATAAGAGCATAAGTGAGAGCAATATTTTTTACCCTCACCATCTAAATCTTTTATAATAAACCTATTATACATGCAGTGAGGGCATGAGGGCATAAATGTCCCGAACTTCCCAGCGAGAAAGACCTATACATCAAGGACACTCCCGAAAGTATGATTACTCCGAAGAACAAAATAATCTTTTAAGAGCGAAAATCCTTCTTTATGATTTTACAGGTAAGTCCGAAAAACAGGCATAACTTTTGTTCATGAAAACAAGTGTGTCAAAAGCAGGTCAGCTTATCCTGTAAGCATTACCAAACTTTTGACACATTCTTTTTTATCCAGCAAGCTTCGCAAAGCATGTGGCACTTATTTGTAAATGGCCTTTTTTCCAGCCAGCAACGTATTCTTCATTAAAGATACAATAGTCATAGGTCCCACACCACCCGGAACGGGAGTGATATAAGAACATTTGGGAGCCACTTCATCAAATTTCACATCTCCGGTCAGTTTGAATCCGGATTTCTTTGTGGCATCCGGCACACGGGTAGTACCCACGTCAATAACCACCGCACCTTCTTTCACCATCTCAGCCTTCACAAAATTCGGCTGACCCAGTGCAGCAATGATAATGTCAGCTTCCTGACATTCTTTTACCAAATCCTTGCTGCGGCTGTGACAAACAGTTACAGTGGCATCACCCGGATAAGCTTTCTGCATCATCAGGCTCGCCATAGGCTTACCCACAATATTGCTACGGCCCAATACTACACACTTCTTTCCCTGTGTTTCAATATGGTAACGTTTCAGCAATTCCAAAATACCATTAGGCGTAGCGGATACATAGCAAGGAAGGCCAATGGACATACGTCCTACATTGATAGGATGGAAACCATCCACATCTTTACGATAGTCAATGGTCTCAATCACTTTCTGCTCGGAAATATGCTTCGGTAAGGGAAGTTGTACGATAAAACCATCCACGTCAGCATCCTCATTCAGTTCTCTGACCTTTGCCAGTAATTCTTCTTCCGTCACATCTGCTTCATAACGGATCAGACTGGATTTGAAACCACATACTTCACAGGCCTTTACTTTAGCCGCCACGTATGTCTCACTTCCCCCGTCGTGTCCAACGAGGATTGCAGCTAAATGGGGACGCTTGCCACCTTTAGCCACGATTCCGGCAACTTCCGCAGCAATCTCCTGCTTCACCAGTTCCGAAATAGCTTTTCCATCAATTAGTTGCATACTATTTATTTATAAATAATCCATTGAGCAACAAATGTAGCATAAATCAGCCACGTTGCATAATAAAAAAAGGAGAAAGTTCCGCACTTTCTCCCTACCTGTTTATTTAAACCTTACTTTTTAAGTTTCGGTATCATCTTACCCATCTTGCTACCGGTCACCATCTTCATCATCTTGCGGGTCTGGTCAAACTGCTTCAGCAGGCGGTTTACCTCCTGAATGCTGGTTCCACTGCCTTTGGCTATACGCGTACGACGTGTTCCGTTCAGGATTTCGGGATTTGTACGTTCCTGCGGAGTCATGGAATAAATAATCGCCTCAATGCTCTTGAATGCATTATCATCGATATCAATGTCTTTAATCGCTTTACCCACACCCGGAATCATGGAAGCCAACTCTTTCAGGTTACCCATCTTCTTTATCTGATGAATCTGGCTCAAAAAGTCATTGAAGTCGAACTGGTTTTTGGCAATCTTTTTCTGAAGACGCTTTGCCTCTTCCTCGTCATATTGCTCCTGCGCACGTTCTACCAAAGACACGATATCACCCATACCGAGAATACGGTCTGCCATACGTGCAGGATGGAACTGGTCGATAGCATCCAACTTTTCGCCGGTACCCACAAACTTGATAGGCTTATTCACAACGGTACGAATAGAAAGAGCGGCACCGCCACGGGTATCACCATCCAACTTGGTCAGCACAACACCGTTAAAGTCCAGACGTTCATTAAATTCACGGGCTGTATTCACCGCATCCTGACCGGTCATTGAATCGACAACGAACAATGTTTCATCCGGATTGACCGCTTTCTTAATCGCCTCAATCTCATTCATCATCTGTTCGTCGATAGCCAAACGACCGGCTGTATCGACAATAACCAAATCATAACCTTTCGCTTTTGCTTCATGAATAGCGTTCAATGCAATCTGCACCGGATTCTTGCTGTCCAATTCACTATATACAGGAACCTCGATTTGTTCTCCCAATACTCTTAACTGTTCGATAGCAGCGGGACGATAAACGTCACAAGCCACCAACAGCGGCTTACGGTTCTTCTTGGTTTTCAGCATACGGGCCAGTTTACCGGAGAAAGTAGTCTTACCGGAACCTTGCAGACCTGACATCAGGATAACCGCCGGACGACCTTCCAACACCAATTCGGCAGTCTCACCGCCCATCAATGCAGTCAGTTCATCATGTACAATCTTTACCATCAACTGGCTGGGCTTCACAGCCGTAAGCACATTCTGCCCCAAAGCTTTTTCTTTCACAGTATCAGTAAAGCCTTTGGCGACCTTATAGTTCACGTCAGCATCCAACAAAGCTTTACGCACATCCTTCAATGTTTCCGCTACATTAATCTCGGTGATTTTTCCCTCACCTTTCAGAATCTTAAAAGACCGTTCCAGTCTCTCACTTAAATTATCGAACATATATCTTTAATTATAAATTACGAATTATGATTGCCTGTCCTTCTTTACTAACCTTCAGAATAACAACAGGGTGCAAAAATACAAAAAACTTATGAACCTTATATCTTTTTATTCTGCCATTTTGCTTTTTTCAAATAAATAATGCTGCTAAGCAGTAACAAACTATAGTACACCACCTCTATAGAAAAACAAACAGAAACCGGTGCTTTCACCACCATGCCTATCCATAGAATGTAAAGGGCGTAGAATACCAAAGTCCCCATTTCAAGTATCAGAGCAGCCTGCGTATTTCCAGTTCCCGAAATGGCATTGAAATAGATATTCGCCACTGATGCGATAATCATCGCTCCGGCAATGACATACAACGAAGGCACAGACTCTACCAGCAACGCCGGTTCGTTGGTGTAAACCGAAAGCATGGCATGAGGAAAAAGCACCACCACCGCCACACAGACCACCATAATGAGAAACGACATCCGGGCTATACGCCAAATCAAACGCATGA
>ENA-OPCW01001093-OPCW01001093.1-human-gut-metagenome-genome-assembly--contig:-NODE-1093-length-14131-cov-4.232950_pt1 | contig 14131 bp, 11 predicted proteins | sample MGYA00241258_ERZ501496 | MGnify/ENA primary metagenome ERZ501496 (study PRJEB25962, sample SAMEA2042660) | human gut metagenome | biome: human gut; feature: human-associated habitat; material: faeces...
ACTGCTTGATGGCGCAAATGCAATGTTAAGTTTAGTTTTTGCGTCATCTGACTGAATCATATCATTTATTTTTTTATCAGTGCTACCATTATATACTGAAGAATATGAATAGTCTGCTATTGCATTATAGAAGAATTCTTCAACATCATGATTATTTAAAACGATATCAATTGTAGCTACATTTTCAAGTTTTTTGGCATTATATCTTGCTTCAACATCTTTTATAGCATTCTTAGCATCTTCAGTTATTTGGCTTTTATCATATGATAGATATTTATAATTTTTATATAATTCTACTTTATCATTTGGACCATCATAAGAAGGAATAGCTTCTATTTCAATGTTATGGATTGTTTTAGTTAGATCCACACCATTTGAGTTAACTAAGTGAGAAATTTTGGTATTTAAGAATATTTCTAATGCATTAAATTTAGCATTGTCAGTCTTTTCGTTATTGAATATTGTGGCAATTTCTTCAATGATTTCAACAGGTTTTTCGTTTATTGGTTTACTCTTAAATGTTTTTTTCTTTTCACCTTTTACTAATTCAAATGGTTTGTTCTTAACAAACTTTGCGGCAAAAATAGCATCACTTATTTTTTCCATTAAGGCTTTTTTTGTTAAATTGTGGCTAACTATGCGTCATATCGCGCATGACGTAGCTGCCGAAGCCGTCCGCCGTGTGCGTCGATAAAATGGCCGTCGGCAGCGGTACCGTCTCCACCCCGTAGGAAGAGAGGATGGGCATGGCCACGCTCAGCGAACACTTACCGAAGCAGGAAAGGTCATTTAAGAGCGCCATGCGCTTCATGCCGCTTCCGTTGACAGGTCGTATCATTGCTGTTTCCTCCTGAAGTATCGGCCGACCAGATCGGCGATGAGGTTAATGAGCATCGTCAGCAGCATCAAAATGGCCGCGATGGCGAACACTACCCCCGTATCGCTCGACTCCTTGGCGTAGAAGTACAGCGCCACCGTCAGCGTCGCGCCCGCGTTGTGCATGCCCTCAAAGAAGTTGTAGAGCATGTGCGCCGAGCCCGCCGTGAATAAGAGCGCCGCCGACTCGCCGAGGATGCGTCCGATCGACAGGATACAGCCCGTCACGATACCGTCCACGCAGCTTGGCAGCACCACCGTGCGGATGGTGCGCCATTTGCCCGCGCCCAGGCCGAACGCGCCCTCGCGGTAGCTCTGCGGTACGGTCTTGAGGCTCTCCTGTGTCGTGCGCATGATGGTCGGCAGGTTCATGATCGTCAGCGTCAGCGCACCCGCAAGAAGCGACGTGCCGTTTTTGCAGAAGATCAGCATGCCGACAAGGCCGTAGATGATCGACGGGATACCGGAGAGCGTTTCGGACGCGTATTCGATGATGGAGACGAGCTTTTTGTTCGCGGCGTATTCATTTAAGTAGATGGCCGCGCCCACGCCGAGCGGCAGCACGATCAAAAGCGTCGCGATGACGATGTAGAGCGTGCTCAGGATGTCCGGCAGAATGCCGACGCGGTTGGCAAGATAGCTCGGCGCGGTGGAGAGCATCTCCCAGGTGATGTTCGGAATGCCGTTGCCCAATATATAACCAATCATACCGACTACGAGCGCGCAAGTCAATACTGCGGCGACGCTCATCAGGAGCTTCATCGCCGTGATATAGGCCTTGCGGCGGGCCGAGGACTGCATTTTCAGCATCAGTTACCCTCCTTGTCGCGCTTTAAGAAGAAGTTGAGCGCCGCATTGATGAGCAGGATGAAAAGATACAGCACGAGCGCGATGGAAAAGAGCGCCTGACGCTGCAAGCCGCTCGAATACGACATCTCGCTCGCGACCGCCGTCGTGAGAAAGCGGACGCTCTCAAAGATCGAGCCGGGCATGTTCGGCGCGTTGCCCGAGACCATCATCACGGCCATCGCTTCGCCGATGGCGCGGCCCACGCCGAGCACGACCGCCGCGGCGATGCCGCTCTTTGCCGCCGGAACGGAGACGCGGAAATAGGTCTCGACCTCAGTCGCACCGAGGGCAAGCGAGGCGTCCTCATATTCATGCGGAACGGCCTCGAGCGCCGTGACGCTCACCTTGATGATCGACGGCAGGATCATGACGGCCAGCACGATGATGGCCGCAAACAGGCTTGCGCCGTCCGGCAGGTGGAACGTCTTGCGGATGGCAGGCACGAGCACCAGCATACCGACAAGGCCGTACACGACCGACGGGATCCCCGCGAGCAGGCTGACGGCGGCCTCCAGCACGGTGCGGACCTTCTTGGGCGCGACCTTGGAGAGGTACACCGCCGTCAAAAAACCGATGGGCACGCCGAGGACGATCGCGCCTGCCGTGCCATAAACACTCGTTAAAATAAAGGGCAGAATGCCGTACTTCGGCTCCGCCGACGTCGACGACCACACCTTGCCCGTGAGAAACGGCACAAGGCCGATCTTCTGAATGGCCGGGATGCCGGAGATGACGAGATACACCGTGATCAGCAGCACGCATCCGACCGTAATGAGGCCGAGAAGCAGAAAAATACCGTGGACGACGGCTTCAAACATTTTTTTCCTCTGCGCCATAATTGTTTCCTCTTTTTGCTGTCAGCGGGAGACGGCTCACGCCGCCTCCCGTGATGGTTCCTGTGTTCTGTTAGTTGGCTGCGACCGCACCGGCAGCGGCGATGATGCTTGCCGCGTCAGCGGACAGCGCGTAGTCGAAGAAGGCCTGTGCCGCGGGGGAAAGCTTGGTGCCCTCCTTCGTGACGAGCACGAACGGACGCTGGACCACATAGCTGCCGTCCTTGACGGTCGCCTCCGTGGCTTCCACACCGCCGACTGTCAGCGCCTTGACGCTGTCGCCGACCGCGGAGAGGGAGGCATAGCCGATGGCGTCGGGGTTCTGGGACACGGTGTTGATGACGTCGCCCGTGGAGGTGAGCTCCTGACGGTACTGGCAGGCGTCCTTGGTGTCGGTGATGGACTCGAAGCCGTCACGCGTGCCGGAGCCGGCCTCACGGCCGATGAGCACGATCTCGGCGTCGTTGCCGCCGACGTCCTTCCAGTTGGTGATCTCGCCGGTGTAGATCTTGGCGATGGTGTCAATGTCGAGATCGGAGACAGGGTTCTCGGGGTTCACGACAATGGCGATGCCGTCGAGCGCGACGACGGTCTCAACAAGGCCGGAGGCCTTTTCGTCATCCTTGAGCGCACGGCTCGAAAGGCCGATGTCGCAGCGGCCTTCGCTAACGGCCTGAATGCCGGAGCCCGAGCCGGTGGGGTTATAGGTGAACTTCACGTCCTTGTTCATGGCCATGAAGGATTCGCCAAGAGAGTTGATAACCTTTTCCATCGAGGTGGAGCCGTCGGTCGAGACGGTGCCGGAGAGGGTCGTTTCGGTGTTGCTGCCGTCAGTGTTGGTGTCGGCGCTGTTGTCGTTCTTGCTGCCGCAGGCGGTCAGCAGGCTCAGCGCCATGACAGCGGTCAGCGCAAGAGTGAGAAACTTTTTCATTTGAAATACTTCCTTTCCATTTTTCCAAGATGTTGTTCCTTGCTACATTTGCCATCATAAAGGCAGGTTGTAAAATCAGAAAGTCGCCTTTTGTAAAATCGCAGTAAAAGAGAAAAAGGACGTTTTCCGTCGGAAAACGTCCTTTTTGAAGGTCAAATATCGTGTTATTCGGTGCGCAGCGCTTCGACAGGGTCCTTGCGCGCGGCGATGCCGGAGGGGATCAGGCCCGCGATAAACGTGAGCGCCATGCTGATGACCACGAGCGCCGCGCCGCCCGCCACCGGCAAGATAGCGTTCAGGCTCTCGATACCCGTCAAGTGGTGCACGACGAGGTTGATGGGGATGATCAGCAATAGCGTGATGCCGATGCCGATGGCACCGGAGCAGAAGCCCTCGATGAGCGTCTCCGCGTTGAACACGCGCGAGATGTCGCGCTTGCTCGCGCCGATGGCGCGCAGAATGCCGATCTCCTTCGTGCGCTCGAGGACCGAGATATACGTGATGATGCCGATCATAATGCTCGACACGACGAGCGAGATCGCGACGAATGCGATAAGCACATAGCTGATGGCGTTGATGATCGTTGTGACCGAGCTCATCAGAAGCGCCACATAGTCGGTGTAATCGATCTGGTCGTCTTCAGAAACGCTGCTGTTATACTGCTCGATCGCATCGGCGATGGCGTCCTTGTCGGCAAAGGTCGAGGCGTAGATGTTGATGGTCTTGGGACTTGCGAGGTCGACGTCGCCAAGCAGCTTCAAATTGTCCTCATACGTGCCGTTCGAGACCGTCGCAGGCATGTAGTTATCATAAAGCCAGTTGTACTGCTCGCTCGTCAGCGGCGTGACAGCGGGCGATTTTTCGAGCGCCAGATCGAGCGCCATGGCGAGCTGATCGCTTGTCATGTTAGATAGCCGCGCCTGCACGCCCGCGGCGTACTGCTCTGTCACCTGCTCGCGGATAGACTGCTCCACGTAGCCGAAAAGCGTCTCGTCGTCCATCTGCGCGATATAGGACTTGACGGTCGCCTCGTCCACGCTCATCTGCTGGGCGTAGGTCGAAATGACCATCTGCTCGATGCTCGCGCGGTCGAGCGAGCCCATCTGCTGGTCCACGATGGCGGAGAGATACTCTTCGCTCGGCACGCTCATCATCGCGGTGTAGGCTGCGGCACGCTCGGTGACGGAAAGGCCCTCGAGATAGTCGGTCACGTCCGCTTCCTTCTGCTCGTCGCTCACGGAGTAGTCATCGGTCAGGAACGGCAGGCCGAGGATAACGTCGGTATCGGGGTCTTCTTTCTGCTTCTGCAAAATCTCGGTCTGTCCCGCCTTTTCGACGAGGTAGTCCGTCAGCGCGGACGTATAGCCGATCGCGCCGGAGAGCATGGAGGACACTGCGTTCTCGTTCGGGCGCAGGATGCCGACGATCTTCACGCGCGTGCCGACATCGTCGGAGTTATAGAGGAAGTCGAGCCCCGTGTCCGTCGTGCTGACGTCGGTATATGTGCCGCTTGCGGAATCGTACTGGTAGCGCTCGGCGGGCAGGACGATCTTGAAGCTCATATTGCACAGGTCTTCATAGCTCCAGCTCTGGATGTCCTTGCTGTCGAATTCCGAGCCGTCGAGCATGTGCTGCATCGACTCCACGACCTCGTCCTGTGCGCTCAGGCCCAGCGAATAGATGACAAGGTCGGAAATTTCATTGTCCTTGTTGACGATGAGCATGACCTCGTCATAATTCTGCGGCCAGGAGCCGTAAATGAGGTCATACTGCTCGTGCAGGAGGCCGCCCACGAGCTCGCCGCTCTCACTATCCTGCGGCGGGAGCATCTGCTCCCAGGTCTCCATCGCGGAGTAGGCCGAGCCGAAGCGCTCGAAATAGCTGCTGTAATCGCCGCCGTAGAGCTCGCTCATGCAGGTCTGCAAAAGCTCCGTCACGTCGGACTTGAAGACCTTGCCGTCGGTGTCTTTGGCATAGATGCTCATGCCGAGGTCGTAGTCATAGGAAATGGAGCTGATATGCTGCGAAAGCTCGTTGTCGCCCTCCAGATAGGTCTTGAAGTCCTTCAAATTGTTCGTCTGCGTCTCCGCCGAGGCAAACGAGCTCATCATGTCGTACATAATGTTGTTGGAGTAGACGGCGTCGAGGTCATGCTGCTCCCCGTCACCCTCGTCCTGCGCATGGACGCCCATCATCGAACTGACCATGCTGGACATGTCCATGCTCTCAGCCTCGATGGTCAAGGGATAGCTCGATAGCGTATCTTCCTGCACGCGGTCGATATAGGTCTGGATACCATTGCTCAGCGACAGAATGAGCGCGATGCCGATAATACCGATGCTGCCGGCGAAGGCCGTCAAAAATGTCCGTCCCTTTTTCGTCATCAGGTTGTTGAGCGAGAGCGACAGCGCCGTGCCAAAGCCCATCGATGGCTTTTTCTCCTTTCCCTGCGCCGCGGGCTTTTCCGTTCCGCCGGCATAGGGCGCGCTGTCGTCCACGATCTCGCCGTCCTTTAAGCGCACAATGCGGCTCGCGTAGGTCTCGGCAAGCTCGGGGTTGTGCGTCACCATGATGATGAGGCGGTCTTTGGAGATCTCTTTCAAGATCTCCATCACCTGCACGCTCGTCTCGCTGTCGAGCGCGCCGGTCGGCTCATCGGCAAGCAGAATGTCCGGGTCGTTGACAAGCGCTCGCGCGATGGCAACGCGCTGCATCTGGCCGCCGGACATCTGGTTCGGCTTTTTGTCGAGCTGGTCGCCAAGGCCCACGCTCTCAAGCGCCTTTTTCGCGCGCTCGCGGCGCTCTGACTTGCTCACACCCGAGAGCGTGAGCGCCAGTTCCACGTTGCTCAGCACCGTCTGGTGCGGAATGAGGTTATAGCTCTGGAAGACAAAGCCGATGGAGTGGTTGCGGTAGCTGTCCCAGTCAGCGTCGGAAAAGTCCTTCGTCGACTTGCCATTGATGACAAGGTCGCCGCTCGTGTACTGATCCAACCCGCCGATAATGTTCAAAAGCGTCGTCTTACCGCAGCCCGAATGGCCGAGGATAGCGACAAACTCGCTCTCACGGAACTGTAAGCTCACGCCCCGCAGCGCATGGACGGTAGTATCGCCCGCCTGATAATCCTTGACGATCTGTTGCAGCTTCAGCATAGTCTGCCTTCTTTCTGAGGAAATGAATGAATAAGAATTCCAGAGTAGGATACCATTTTGACCTTTTACCGTCAACCGGCGCGGTCGAGAGTTCACCGAAAGTTCATCTTTGTTTACTACTTGATAAAAGGAGCGCCGCGGCGTCGCCGCAGCGCTCCCTGATCTTCTTTTAAGCGAACATAGTGCTCATCTGCCGCTCGATCTCATAGCGCAGCACTTCTGCGCCCGAGGCGTCGTATCCGACAAAATACACCCGATCCCATCCATAGTCGCCATAGTTGGCCTCTGTCGCCACTCCGCCAGTGAGGAAATACCGATAATCGCCGTCTTCAATCAACTCAGCGGCGAATGCTTCACGTTTCTCAAAGGTGTAGTCCCCGTTTTCATCTTGTGAAACCGCGCGGTATCGCTCGATCACGGCGCTATCGACCGCGGCATCGTCGACGCGTCCCCAGTAAAAGATATCCCTTACGACGCCGTTGCGCGCCATATCCCACCAGCCCGCGTGAATGCTCTCACCGTCTGAGCAGTCAAGCGGCACACCGAAATCGTCCTGCCAGCCAAGCAAGGTGTAGAAATGGCTCGCGCCGCAATAGGTCACATTCTCGCTGGCCATCAGCGTGACGCGCAGCGTCTTATAGATGTTCTCGGCGGGAAGGGATGTAATCTCGTGCGTCTTTTCATATACGCCGTAGCGCTGTTCGCCGTCGCGCAGAGCCATGGCGCGCGTCAGGTGTCCGCCGCCGAGCATATTGCAGATGAGCAGCGCGCAGAGCATGATGACAACGCTCTTGACCGCGCGGCGCGCCCTCGTCGGCCGCTTTTCGATCTTCTGCTTTTTCATGGCTGCGTTCCCCCTTCCGGAAGCTCGATCCTCGTCTCGATGCGCTCGCCGAAGCGGTCGTAGACGAATGTCACATAAGTATCGCCCTCTTCAAGCGGCACGGTATGCTGGCCATAGTGCACATACAAGCTGCCGCTGCTGCTCCGGCAGCTTGAATACCAGCCCGGATACCGTCCTGTATCCTCATAGTCGTACATCGTCTCGCCGCGTTCACTTTGCAGCGACATTGTCTCGATCAAACGCTCATAGACCTTTCGCCCCGGAATGCGGTCATAGCTGCTCACCCAGAGCACCGCCTGCCGCTCTCCCTCGCGCACACCGTATTCGATGCGGTTCAGCTGCACGATATCGTCCCCGACGAGGATGCGCTCGTGCAGGTCTGCCGCGCCGTCGAGCTCTTCCCATGAAATACTGTTCACCGCCGGACTCACGCGCTCGCGGATGCTCTCGTACACGCCGCTGAGCATCGGCAGCATGAAAAAGCCCTGCACACAGGCGACGATCGTGACGAAAATCGCGATACGCTGCACGATAACGAGCCAGAAGTGGCGGTACTGCTCGCGCAGGGCCCTGCCCGTCTCCTCCGGATCGCCCATCAGCTCCACAGCGCGCGCAGCGGCATCCTCCTCCGTGTAGCCGTGCTCGACCAGCGCTTCGGCGTGGTCTTCGATGTGACCGGCGAGCTCATTTCTCAGATCGTTTGCTTCATCGCTCGTCAGCCGGCCGACCTGTGCGAGCACGCGATCGCAATATTCCTTTCTGTCCATAGCCTCACCCTTTTTTACGCAAAGTGCAGCACGGCGTTCACCGCGCCGCTGTACTCCTGCCAGGCTTTCTCCTCTTCTGTGAGCGCGGCACGGCCGGCGCGCGTCAGGTGATAATACTTGCGCACGCGGCCGGTGGGCGCTGCCTTTTCATAGGCTTCCACATACCCCTCGCGCTCCATTCCGTGCAGCACGGGGTAGAGCGTGCCCTCTTTCATCTCGAAGACATTGCTCGAACGGCGCGCCAGCTCTAAAATGATCTGGTAGCCGTACATGTCCTCGGTCGAGAGGAGCTTGAGCAGCAAAAGCTGCGTGTGGTCAATGCTCTTTTTCTTCATGTTGCACCTCCGATGATACATAGAGTATCTATGCTTGTAGTATACATAGAGTTACGAGGTATGTCAAGCCAAAAATATTTGTAAATTTTTGTTCATTTTCTTAACAGACCCTAAACTTTACTTCTTGTCCTTTTGCGGCATACAATTATAATAACAATCTAAAAATCCGGCGGGACTCTTTTACCGCCAAATCGCATCGACATGAAAAGAGAGGTTCCCCATGAAAACGTATCAAGCAGGCATCGACGTAGGCTCCACCACGGTCAAGCTCGTCGTGCTGGATGAAAACGGACAAATGATCTTCGGGCAGTACCAGCGCCATCTGTCCCACACACAGCGCGCACTGTCCGACTTACTCAAGCAGGCGCGCGCAGCGCTCGGTGAGTGCGCGCTCGAATTGCGCGCCACCGGCTCCGGCGCGATCAACCTTGCCAAGGCGCTCGGCATCCCCTTTGTGCAGGAGGTCGTCGCCGTCGCGCAGGCGCTCGAGCGCGTCGCGCCGCAGGTGGATGTCGCCATCGAACTCGGCGGCGAGGATGCCAAGATCATCTACTTCAAAGGCGGGCTCGAAGAGCGCATGAACGGCGTCTGCGCCGGCGGCACCGGCTCGTTTATCGACCAGATGGCCGCTCTGCTGCAGACCGATGCCTCGGGTCTCGACCGCGAGGCCGCGCACTATCAGCAGATCTACCCCATCGCCGCGCGCTGCGGCGTGTTCGCCAAAACGGACATTCAGCCCCTCATCAACGAGGGCGCGACGAAGGCCGACCTCGCCGCCTCGATCTTCCAGGCGGTCGTCAACCAGACCATTTCGGGCCTTGCCTGCGGCAAGCCCATCCGCGGCCATGTCGCGTTCTTAGGTGGGCCGCTGCACTTCCTCCCCCAACTCAAGGCCGCGTTTATCCGCACGCTGAAGCTGACGGATGAGACGACCATCGACCCCGAAAATTCTCATCTCTTCGCCGCCACCGGCGCGGCCATCGACGAAACGCCCGCCGAGGCGCAGCCGCTCAGCGCGCTCATCAAGCGTCTCGACAGCGGCGTGCAGATGGATTTTGAATTAAAGCGCCTGCCGGTGCTCTTTGAAGACGAAGCCGATAAAATGCAGGATTTTATTGAACAGACGTGGAAAGACATAAATACAGTTTATTATGCAGCCTGCAAAAAAAATCACAGAAAATGGGTAATGTGCGAGGCAAAGATGAGTTTTCTTCGCCTTTTTCAGAATTTATTACTATACGTAGTATTGATTTATATGGTTTTAAATAAGGGAATGAGCATTTCTGATTTTGTTTTATACATAGGTTTGGTTGCATCATTTTCCACAGCTATGACAGATATGTTCTGCAATATGGTTTGGATGAATATGAACCGAATGGAACTTGACGATTTTAGAACATTTATGGACTGGAATGAGGATAAGCCTGACATTGAAAAAGGCCAGGGCGTAAGTAAGAATATAGGCTTGAAGCAATTTGAGTTTAAATTTGAAAACGTATCTTTTAAATATCCGGGACACGAAAAATATGTTCTAAAGAATATTAATCTGACTATTGAAGCGGGAAGCAAGTTGGCGGTAGTTGGTATTAACGGCGCAGGAAAAACAACTTTAACAAAGCTTCTTATGAGACTTTATGAGCCAACAGAGGGAAGGATTCTTCTTAATGGAGTTGATGTAAAGAAGTATGACAGAGATACATATTTTAAAATATTTGCGCCTGTGTTCCAAAACATTGAAATTTTTGCTTTTCCGGTATGGCAGAATATTTCAATGAAGCCTGAAAATGAGACGGACAAAAACAGAACAATGGAGGCTTTGGAAAAAAGTGGTTTGGATGAAAAGATTAACAAATATGAAAATAAAATAGACACTATGCTTCTTAGAATATTTGACCCTAACGGTGTTGATTTGTCAGGTGGAGAAAGACAAAGACTTGCCATGGCAAGAGCGCTTTATCAGAACAGAGAAGTTCTTGTTTTGGATGAGCCAACAGCGGCACTTGACGCATTGGCAGAAGACAGAATGTATCAGGAATTTAATCAAATGGTAAAGGGAAAGACTGCTATTTTTATTTCACACAGACTTTCAAGTACAAGATTTTGTGACAAAATAGTTATGTTTGAAGATGGCAGAATTATTGAAGAGGGCACTCATGAACAGCTAATTAATGCCAATGGAAAATACAGAAATATGTTCCAGGTTCAGGCTCAATATTACAAAGATAAGGAGGGTGAGGTATGTTAAACAAATTTTTTGGCGGAATAAAAGATATTTGGTTTTGTACAAAATATTTTGCAAAGTTTGCATGGAAACATCTTCCTATATATTATTTATACATATTAATGTCAGTCATAATCAGTACGGCAGGACCTTTTGTTTCAATTATTGGCTCAAAGTATTTAATTAACGAGATTGTATATGAGCAGAACAGAAACATGAATATGATAATATTCTGGGTTGCGTTCATATGTATTGGTACATACATTCATGTAGTGGGAAATAAGTTTGCCAATGAGAAGCAGAATTATTGTAATGACCAATTTGACAGAATGCTTCATATGGAAATTAGTTCTAACACTATGAAAATGAAGTTTGAATACACGGAAAATTCAGAAATGTTAGACAGTATAAATAAAGCAGGACGTGCATTTGAGCAGACAAATTTAATTCAGGGACTTACAGATGGTATAGTAGGACTTTTAAGTAACATTTTAGTCCTTGCAGGTGTTATTTACATAGTAGTTAAATGCTCTGTGTGGCTGATAATTCCTGTATTGTTAAGCTTCGTAGTTAACACATATATAACAATGAAAACAACAAAAATAAAGGAACAGTATTTTTCAGAAGCTATGGAAATGGACCGTGTTGTTGATTATTATATTGATGAACTTACAACAGGTGAATATGCTAAGGACATTAGAATATATCATTCAGACGATATGATTATAGACAACCAGAAAAAGCAGAGCAACGGTATTTATAATCTGTCAAAGAAAAGTGAAATGAAAATATGGAATAAGGATAAAGTCGCAGTAACGACAACAGAAGTCTGCGATATTGTAGTTTATATTATTCTTGGCATAAATACTTTGACAGAAAAGATTACAGTAGGTGATTTCAGCAGTTTGGTACAGGCTATACTTAAGTTTACGGAAGCACTTAACGGTATTTCAAGAGGCTTGTTGGAATTAAAATATACGGCATCAGTTTTGAAATATTATATTGATTACATAGAACAGGCAGCAATCGACAGAAAATACGAAGAAAGCAAAAATGCAGTAGTTCCTAATATTAATAATGGCGTTTCAATTGAATTTAAAAATGTAAGTTTTAAATATCCTAACACAGATGTTTATATTCTAAAAAACATAAATACAATAATTCATTCAGGAGAGCACTTATCAATAGTAGGAAAAAACGGTGCAGGAAAAACAACCTTCATAAAATTACTTTGCAGACTGTACGAAGTAACGGAAGGAGAAATACTTGTAAATGGAGTGAATATAAACGACATAGAATACTCCAAATATCTTGATTTGCTTTCAGTAGTATTTCAGGATTACAAACTTATGGCATTTTCCATAAAAGACAACATAGATATGGGACAAAACAAATATCCAGATGTTGAGAATAAGATAAATGAACTATGTGAAATAGTAGAAATAGACAGTTGGATTAACTCATTGAAAGACAAACAAAATACAAATCTATACAAGATGTTTGATGAATCGGGAATAGAGCCGTCAGGCGGGCAGGCACAAAAACTTGCAATAGTTCGTGCCCTGTACAAAGACTCACCAATAGTAGTACTTGATGAACCAACAGCAGCACTAGATCCAATTGCTGAATTTGAAGTATATAACAACTTCGATAAACTGGTAGGAGGCAAAACTGCAGTCTACATATCACATAGACTATCATCATGCCGATTCTGTGACAGAATAATAGTATTTGATGGCGGTACAATAATAGAAGACGGAAGCCATGACAAACTAATGGAAAACCAAAAAGGCTTCTATTACAATATGTACAATACACAGGCAAAACACTACCAAAATTAAGAATAAATATTGTATAATAATCAATCCGAATTAAAAGGGCACGATGCTAATTAGTTTATTGTAATATGTTAATCAGCATTGGAGCCCTTTTTGCGTTATGTACCCCGACATTTCAAAAAGGCTATTTTTCGGGGTACACTCACCTAAAAAGCAATCAAATTTATACAACATATAGTTTGAGCTTGCAATAAACGTACCCCGCTATTTCAAGTCGCCCGTTTTTTTAGGTACATTCGCAAAACTATCATACCATCAAATTTTATTCATATTACATAGCCTAGATTGAATATCGTTGACACATAACTAACTTTACTGTTAAGATTTATAATAAGTTCAGAAATTTTTTATTAGAAAACAATAAGTAAATTAACGTGTTTGCATAAAAAAATCTGAACTTATTTGGAAAAGTTAGAGAAAAGGAGAAAAACAATGAATCCATTAGATATGATGAAATTTAAAGGCATGTTTGAAAAGTTTGTCACACGCCATCCAATGCTTCCAAAATTTTTTGCAAGAATCCAGCCGGAAGTAAAAGAAGGCAGTGTAATAGAACTAACTGTTACCCCACCTGACGGTGAACCATTAAAGGCTAATATTAAGGTACAGGCTGAGGATATGGAGCTACTGCAAATGATAAAAAATATGCAACAAAAATAAAGAAAACGTACCATAAATGTGTTATAATCAGGGGTATGAAGGAGAGATAAAGTGAAGGATATAGTTAAGAGTACATTGACAGAAATTATATTAGTATTTTGTGTAGTGTTTGCCTTGATGATACAGACCAATGCAGCAGAATCAGATTTGGATAATTCAGATAATAACGATATAAGTCAGACTATTGGGAATGCAGGAGAGTTGCAGAAAGATGAAAGTGTAACGACAACACTTTCAGAGAAACATGGGTGCGAATACTATAAGATAATTATAGACGAAGAGAGCAAAGTTATTATCAATTATAAATCCAATGCAGGACAGTCCACTTTTCAGTTATATGACAACGAATTGTCTCTTATAAAAGAAGAAAAAGTTAAAGGCGGAAGACATCTAAAATCAGTTAAGTATAGCGAAGAGATTACTTTAAAGCCTGGTGTGTATTACATAAAAGTATTAACTGAAGATGAGGAGAGCACAGGAAAGTATAAGAGAATATATTCAATATCTTATTCATTTAATAATTACGTGAAAAGCATAACCGTTACAGGAAATAAGACGGTTTCAGTTAACAAAACAATAAGATTGAAGGCTATTGTAAAACCTGACAATGCAACTGCAAAAGATATTGAGTGGGAAGTAAGTAATACGGGAAGTGCTGTTATTGATACAAACACAGGAATTTTAAGAGCTTATAAACCGGAAAAAGTCAATGTAATAGCTAAGGCAACAGACGGAAGTGGTGAAAAAGCAACTTTTACTGTTGTAATTAAACCATCAAAAGTCTCAAATTTAAAAATTAAACGTACAGGCAGGAAGAAAATTAAA